>Ga0210040_10001989_pt1 | contig 29630 bp, 32 predicted proteins | sample CryGeyCG12114_NA_FD_185462 | JGI IMG/M metagenome (GOLD analysis project Ga0210040, IMG submission 185462) | Groundwater microbial communities from aquifer - Crystal Geyser CG19_WC_8/21/14_NA (SPAdes) (version 2) | ecosystem: Environmental > Aquatic > Deep subsurface > Groundwater | place: USA...
TGTCCTTCCTCCCGATGCATATGAAACGGGCGTTGGGTACATTAACTCCGTGGTCAACCTTCTGGAAGGCTACCGAGGTCAAGTTCGACGAGATGACGATCAATGAGGGTTCCGACGAGTCGAATCCTGTGTCTGGCGATGAGATGAATGAAGCAGTCATTTAGAGGCGTTCTGGGTTGTGGACTCGGCGCAATTTGTGTTACTGCGTTTTCTAATGAATATCCTTGCAGCGAGCATGATAACAAAGGCGATGGAATTGCTAGAAGGACGATGGCCGCATTACGACTATAAGGGAGCTCTGGGTTGTGGGCAATGGAGCTGGTCCTAGGGTGGCGTATTATTAATTCATGAGACTGAACAATACCTAAGCTGCTGAATCCTTTGTACCTCGTAGTTTGGCGCAGGTTATACATTGTCGTTGAATCATCGCATGTGCAATGGTACGAGAAATCATCTAGTCCTGGTCTGCGCATCAGCGGGTGGTGGGACGCGTTCGGCGACAATAAATCGGGCTGCGCTCACTCGCATAGCCGCATAGCAGCGATTCAAGTTCTCACATCCGGACAACATTGGATCGGGCCTCGGTACCACGAAGATCACGTTGGCGGTGGGATTCAGGTTTCCACCACCTAATACAGTATGCACTTCTTAGGTAGGCAATTGCACCACTGGCATGAGTGCTTGCAGGGCAGACTTGAGGATGAAGAGATGAAGGGACGAAAGGATGAAGGAACTCAGGAGAGAACGTGGAAGGGAAAAGGTCAACCGGGCGACCGGATATAAGAATATCATGTCCTGTTTGGGTGTCATGGTGCTCACTGCAGTGACTGCGCTGCACGCTTCAAGTTCCAAGTCTAATTCCGAGTCCAGGTCCAGTTCTACTTCCGTGCAAAAGCACATGCCAGTGCTTCATCGGTTTCAAATTTGACTTCGCTCTCTCTCCCTCAGACTTGGACCGTTCAAGTTGAACCTCCAAAGTTGAACCTCTCCGTCATCTTTGCTTCTCCGCAGCCGGTCTGTGTGCGGAAGCTGAAGACCACCAGCACTGGCCTAGCAGGCTCACCCCACACGATGCTGTGATGCCGATCGACCGCCGAGGCTCGTGTGGTTGTTCTATGCTTCGTTGCTGGCTCCGGCACATCCCTCCTCTGACCAATCCAAGCTGCCCTTCGTCCTGCCTCGGCGTCATGACCGGCCTCGATTGGATGTGCAAATGGCCTTTGCGGACAAAGTCGAACATGCGAAGCCTCGGTAAACTCGAGCTCGAGCTTAAAACGTCCACCATCGAGAGTCAGCGTCTTGTCATGCCATGCCATGCCTCAAGGCTAATCCCGTTCCTCGTCCGAAGGTATGGAAATGACTTGGCCCGACGTTTGTTCATATAGTCTACTTCCCCTCCTGTTTCGAACTTTGGCCTATTGAATCTGGCCTTTTGCTCTCTAACGCGTTCTTTGCTTCTTCCTCTATCCTTGCTCTTACAAGTCCTGCTTTCATAGCGCTCGCGTGCCACACTCGTACATGACCTTCACCTACGCCGTCCCAGTTGACAAGCCAAGTATGACTCATATTGACGAAGAGGAACAGCTCTACCTCCAAGACGTGGAGGCCGTGAAGAAGTGGTGGACAGACTCAAGATGGCGCTTCACAAAGCGTGCCTACACCGCCGAGCAGATTGTGCAGAAGCGTGGTAACCTAAAGATCGAGTATCCCAGCAACGCCATGTCTAAAAAGCTGTGGAACATCATTGAAGGTAGATTCGCTGTATGTCTAGAATTCACGCCTCGGGCCCTACCACATGCTGACCTGCCAACAGAGCAAAACTGCCTCGGCGACCTATGGCTGTCTCGAGCCAACAATGCTGACACAAATGGCCAAATATCTCGACACTGTCTACGTGTCTGGATGGCAGTCCTCTTCGACCGCCTCCTCGACCGACGAGCCGTCTCCGGACCTTGCAGACTACCCAATGAACACTGTACCAAACAAGGTGCAACATCTCTTCATGGCACAACTCTTCCACGACCGCAAGCAGCGCGAGGAAAGGCTTACCACACCAAAGGAAAAAAGAGGACAAGTAGCCAATACGGATTATCTCCGACCTCTCATCGCAGACGCAGACACCGGTCACGGTGGCTTGACTGCAGTGATGAAGCTTACAAAGCTTTTCGTCGAGAAGGGCGCGGCTGGTATTCACATCGAAGACCAAGCGCCGGGCACGAAGAAGTGTGGACACATGGCTGGAAAAGTCCTTGTGCCTATCTCCGAGCACATCAACCGCTTGGTAGCCATCCGCGCACAGGCCGACATCATGGGTAGTGACCTACTTGCTATTGCGAGAACCGACTCCGAAGCAGCCACCCTTATCGCAAGCACCATCGACCACCGCGACCACCCTTACATCCTTGGTGCTACGAACCAAAACCTGCAACCTCTCAATGACCTTATGGTAGCTGCGGAACAAGCCGGCAAGGTAGGCGATCAGCTACAAGCCATCGAGGACAACTGGCTGCAGGAAGCAGGTCTCAAACTTTACGACGATGCAGTGGTTGATACTATCAACGCCGGCATCCACGTTGACAAAGCAGATTTGATTGCCAAGTACAAGTCTGCGTCAAAGGGTAAAAGTCACAACGAATGCAAAGCTCTTGCCCAAGGTTTGACTGGAGTTGACATCCACTGGGATTGGGACGCGCCGAGGACAAGAGAGGGTTACTACCGACTACAGGGTGGCTGCCAATGTGCAATCGCCAGAGCCATTGCTTATGCACCATACGCTGATTTGATCTGGATGGAGAGCAAGCTGCCAGATTTCAACCAGGCAAAAGAATTCGCTGAAGGTGTGCATGCGGTGTGGCCGGAACAAAAGTGAGTTTTTGATCGGACACATCGATGGTCCAACATGTACTAACACGTTTCACAGACTAGCATACAACCTCTCACCCTCCTTCAACTGGAAGGCCGCCATGGCCGCCGATGACCAGCAGACCTACATTCAACGTCTGGCCGAGATGGGGTACTGCTGGCAATTCATCACACTTGCCGGTCTCCACAGCACGGCATTGATCTCAGACAAGTTCGCCAAGGAGTACGCCAAGCGCGGCATGCGTGCTTACGGTGAACTGATCCAAGAGCCGGAGATGGAGAACAAAGTCGACGTCGTCACGCATCAGAAGTGGTCGGGCGCTAACTACGTGGACAACATGCTCAAGATGGTCACCGGCGGTGTAAGCAGTACCAGCGCTATGGGCAAGGGCGTGACAGAGGACCAATTCCATTGATCGGGGTTTGAGGAAAGTGCGGGCCCGTGCAAGGACATATAGTGAAGCCGTCCAACCCGGGAAAAATGATGAGAAAGTATGCGACAGACAATGCACCGAAACCGTGCCGTTGGGATATGTATACCAGGATATACGGAATGTCACCGGAAAAAAGGAGGACAGAATTGAGTTAGGGCCATGAATTTTGGAATTTGGAACATGTCGGAGGATTGTGGACGTTATATATCGAAGGCGAACCTGTATATTTCCCGTCACGAAAAGAGCAATCCCAAGCAATAAGCATAATTGCAACGCACCCATCTATCGTTGTCACCAAAAACACTTGTGCATCGCCCTTTGCGCCCACCTTTCCAGCCCAACTCCCCGCCAGCATGATACGGCATTCGTTTATGCGCAGGCTTGTTGCGCGTGCGCCTGCAGCGGCGTGTGTCGAGCGAGAAAAGAAAACCAGTATCTAAGTAGGTAGGTACTGTACTGACAACTCCGGCCGGATCGCCGAAAACTTTTCAAGTCGCCCACAAACCACCCCTGAGTCACCACACCAAAGCTATCAAGTGGGCAGCATGAGACTTGTGTCATTATTACACCGCTACACGTCTACTCCAGGACACAAAACAAAACAAAATTCTTTTTGGCGAGGAACATACATTATCCTCATTTTTCTATCTTTTTTTTTTTTTTGCCCTACTTCCCTCTGGAGGGGAAGTGGAAAAAAAAGCACTTACATAAATCTAAATCTAGTCCAGTCCCAGAGACAACTAATAAGGATAACAAAGGAACAAAAAAAATATATTCTCACGGCCCCGGAGGAAAACTTTTTTCGCTTTTTTGGAAATTCAATGGTTCTTCGACCCATGCAAAAGCAAGGCCAGGAGCCAGGGCCAGCTCCAGGCACATACGCCTTTTGTTTATTAGAGGAGCGGACACTCCTCGACACTCGGCGCCGCAGCCCGCACCACCCGTCCTCCACCGAGGGGGGGGCCGAGGTGAGAAAGGATGTTCCTGAATGAAAGTGGTTGTCGAAGGTGTTTGGCTTCCGACGGGAACAGAAATATTGCGAAAAACAGTACAGTGCAGCGTCATGCTGTAAGGATCTCCCTCGGCGTCCGGTTCGGTAATGTTGGACCCCCATCGTCGTCGCGGTCGTGTCGGTAGGCGCGGCTACGTGTGCGATGGGTGTGGCGACGAGTCGGATGAAGACCTCTTTTCGGTGATCGGCTCACCCAATTTGGAAGAGCTGGGTGGTTTGGGAGGAGGAGCGTCGCTCGCGGTGGTCTTGCCTGGCAAGGAGGCGCTGGAGGTGAAGTCGGGCGGCGCGTAGAGCGGCGCGCCGTTGACGCCGGGCACGACCAGTTGGCGCCAGTAGATGGACGTGGTTGTGGTGGGGAAGGGGGTTGCTATGACAAGAGGGTGCTTCATGATGAAGTCACTCTCCGTTGGCAATTTAGGTCGGAAGCTGGTACGTGGGACGGTGACGGTGCTGTCATCCGTGGTGCTGGTAGTGCTGTTGCCGGGGGTCGGGGCCTTGGTGCCGCTTGTCATGGTCGTGATCAGGGTCTTCGACGTGGTGACGGTGACGAATGTCCACGTGGGCTTTCGGCGAACGGAGGTGGTGCGGACGACTGTAGTGGAGGTTATGGTCGTGGGCGCGACGGTGCTGTTCTGGGCCGGCTCGGTGGGAAAGACTTCGGCGATTTCAGAGGCGACACTGGAATAAGCGTCGACAACCTCGCTCCGGACCATGGATTCAACGACGGAACCCATAGATATCCACGAACTAATCTCGCTACGGATGTCGCGCCTTGGGTGGGGAATTCCGAACCATTCAATTTGTGTGCGAAGCGGTATGCTTGGTCCTTTGGTGGTAGGGGTAGTCATGTAAATACATGGTATCGGCATGAAGGTCTTCATACCTCCTACATGCGACCAGCAAATAGATTCTTCGGGGTCATCCGTTTGTTCGGGGTTTGGGGGCTTTGCGTCGCCATGGGATTGTGTTGGTTCCGCTGCCTGCAGTGGTTTGGTGCCGGTCGGTCTGTTGTCATGAGACGTTCCTGTTGGCTTCGCAGGTTTGCTGTTCTGGGTAGTGGCACCGGCGACGACGTGCTCAAGAACATCGTTGAACATGGACATATAAGAGAGGGCAGCGTCGATCGGCTCGTGGAGATGGGTTATGAAACTATCGTCTTCAGCGCTGGATGTTGGTTTTGGAGTGATGGTCTGAATCGTGACCATACCTGACTCCAAGCTGGATGTTGGTTTTGGAGTAATGGTCTGAATCGTGACCATACCTGACTCCAAACTAGATGTTGGTTTTGGATCAATAGGCAGTATTGTGACCATGCCCGACTCCAAGCTGGATGTTGGTTTTGGAGGGCTTCTTGGAACATGACGTTTGCTCTCCTCTTTGTTGGGTTGCTGGCTGCTGGCAATGGCAGTAGGTTGCTGGCTGCTGGCAGTGGGAGTGGCGCTGTCATCGATAAACATGGTGCTTATCTGGGACACAAAGGAGAGCCACTCGTCGAATGCTCCCTCGGTAGCAGTTTGGTAATCATCGTCGTAGTCATCATCATCGTCGTAGTAGTCATCGTCGTCGTAGGGGACTGGGGGTAACGTCGTTTCTGGTTGTTCAGTCACAGTCGTTGACTTTGCAGGGCTTGTCGGAACAGAAATCTTGGGCCGCTTTGTGTTGGACTGCTCGCTGCTAGTCGTCGTGATGGGGCCAGCGGGATGTGACAGATCGTCGCTGAGCATGGACTCGAAATAATCAACACCCCAGTTGACCTTTGACTTCGCGGAAGCAGGAAGTGTAGCAATATCCGCACCCTTGAGTTCAGCAACCAACGACTCTAGTAGCGGCGTGGGGAGTCGCGAGGTGATACTATCCCCGTACCATGTAAGAAACTCGGCAACATTGGCGGGTACGTGTGGGGCCTCCGTCACCTTGGGGGCACTGGCAGATTCCTCTGATGCGGTGGCCCCAGCAGAGGTTTCAGGAATCCTAGGAACGGCAGCGGCACCGGCGGTGATGGCCATGGTGGCCATTGCCGCAAGGGCAGTCGGAATGTACATGTTGAAGGGTCTTGAGGATGGATCGAGAAAGATAGCAACTAGTGAGGCTGTCCTGATTGTGTTGTCAATGGAAAAAGCAAAGATGAGGGATGTACAAGGGATGCAATTTCTTCATATAGGCGAGCGTATCAAACGAAGCTCGAAAGACTGTTTCTTTTGGTGGGGGAAGAGGGACAAATATGTAACGCCGAACAGTGCGAAACATGGTAAAGGTACTTGCTTTAAGTTGGTTCTACCGTTGGCCCTCAGGATTGAGAACCTTGTACTGAGACGACCATGGACCGACCAAAGCAGAAACAACTATTTGCCATGTAGGACGTTCTCGACTTGGTGATTGAGGAACACTTTGTAACTCTCTTTTACCATAATCCTGTCGCTCATTCCTAGAAGTTAGCTTGGTTTCTGGCTCTAGGGCAAAGATTGCCAGCAACTGTATCACACATGAGAGTTCTCCAGATTCTCAGGAAAAGCTGTCTGACAAGACAGCCCCTCCGATAAAGCATACGGACAAAGGTTCCGTAGCCGAGACGAAGTTATAACCAGAACATGAGAGGCTTACTGGAGAGCCCGTTCTTCAATGCTCCGACTTGGGAAATTGCATCCAAATGTGTTGGATTCGTTACGCTCAAGCATTGGCTTAAGCTGAGCATGTGACACGAGGATGCTGTGCTATGAATCAACCTTTTCTGCTCGTATGTGCACAAGGCAAACGCGGAGGAGGGGTAGAGGAGGCGTATGCTGAGATCGACCAAAGAACGACATCGTTCACACCCGCTCGTCCAAGACATGCTTTTACCATATTTCGGATTGGCGAGTGGCCCTCGGTCTCTCCGCGTACGCAGATGGTCGAGTACCTACCAAGCCATTTCCCTTGTTCGACACGTTACATCGTGTATTGGCGGGATACTCACACGGGATGGTCGAGCAGAGTGTAATTCACGTTTCGTCACTGGTGTCGTGTACTGCGTGAAATAGGCTTTTCAACGTGGCGTTCTGTACTCTCAACGCCCGGAAATATACTCATTTCATAGTCATTACGTGATGGGATGTAGTATGAGCACGCGAACGAGGTAAAGTTTGGTCCTCGCCTGCGCGCTCTCCAGTAACTTGAAATGAGCTAGTTCTCGAGAACCGACGACGTGCCTGGCACAGTGCTGATCAGACTCGGCTTGCTCAATTGCATAATTTGACGAGAGCGTAACAGGCGTGCGACAAATCCGCCGCGTAAAGTTGAAGCAGTTGTAGTCGATTCGTGTGACCCAGCACCGTCGCGTCCAGCAATTAATGGAAGCGGCAAGTTTGCTACATTCATGCTAGCGCCGTGTGTCTCCGACTATTTTCCTCGTCTGCAACTTGAACCAGCGTGCATCCTCGTAACTGACTGCACAATTTAGTCACATCAACGTGCATTCATCTTACATCGACTCCCTCGACCTGCAATACACGCATTAGCAATATGGCACAAGGTCTTCTCAAGAAGTCCGCATCGAAACCCGCGGTCGCCAATTCCGCCATTACGAAAAAAGGCGCACGAACATTTGCGCCCAAAAAAGCTAAGCTCGCCAAACAAGCCAAACTAAACAAAAAATTCACTGCTGGCCTCACGGCCCAGACGGAGAAGATGTTGGGTGAGCGGGCCGGGCATCTCGAGATGTTAAGTGGTGGCAGAAAGAAGTCAACACCGGCTGGGGCAAAAGCCACAGGGAAGAGTGTAGCCAAGGGGAAGAAAGCATGAGACCTAATCAAAATGCACATGGACGTGTGTGCACTGGAGACTACAGGCAAGGGCGAATATTGAGCGCCCCTGCACGCCGAGCCCGTGTGTAGAGTCTCTAAACGCAGATGCTCGGCCATGGTTGAAGCACGCTTCGTCCACCCAGAGAAAAGCATTTAAACAAGAGTAGGATCTGGCAGTCGTACAGCCAGCATGGTTCTATGCAGACCAGAGTCGGGGAACAGAGCGGGCCTCACTAGATCTGATGGAGACGGGTACTTTACCCGTACGTTATTTGAGTCGCTTCCATTCATGAATCCACGATAGGCTATGTGATCCATCGACTGCGATGTTGGGTACGAATAGCAGCCGCTACGCTACAACAAAGAGTACAAGTCAACGCACAAGGAGCGTGCCCTCAGGAGAGTCTGGAGATGGTTGCAAGGTGTAAGGCAAGACTCTAGATACACGGAACGACGCGAGTACAACAGCAGCTAACAAAAATGGACGAAGTGGGAAGCACGCCCAGGAAGACGACCAACCAACAGCCATGCTTTGCAAGAGAATTGTTGCGCATTTTCACGGTCCTGGTATCATTCCAATAGCAAATAGGAAACCGAAGCTTTGGTCAAGCTCAAATCTATTCAGGTACCTATTGTTTTGTCCCTGTATGGCAGAATACGCTATGAGTGCTGCGCCATCTTTGATCCGCCAATCGAGACTTGACTATTTATTGCGAGCTCGACTGGATGCCTATATACAAGGGGAAATGGGCAATATGGCTTGTGACAGGGATTAAGTTGACTGCGCCACGCACAGCCTCGTCTGTAGTTACCGAGGCTGTGAATGCATAGCGGTTGTCTCGGCACGACTGAGCAACACCTCAGGCGGCTCTGATCAGTCTACTTCGTTGGACTAATGGTGCGCATCGCTGCAGGCTTCTGTAGCTTAACAGCTTGTAGCCTACAAGCTCTATTTCTGCTGCACGATGTCACCCGAGTTGAGTGAATACGTCAGCTCGAGAATTGTTGTTTCGGCACATCATCCCTCTGAACTGCTGGCAACGGATCAACCTTGTCATTGGTGACTTGAAACTCTGCGACTTGCTGCGCCATCACGCTACCAGGGCTTACTCCCACGTGAAGTGAAGCTTATGTCGCTACCTACCTAGGTACATAACCGCTGCTCTTCGTACTCTTGGACCTTTCTCACCCATTTACCATCCCACCTTCTTCAACGCTCACCAGGCAAGATCTCTGGATACCTAGCTACCACCCTTAGCTCTCTTACACATTCACAGTTATTTCTCACAACACATTCGCAATGAGCGGTCCATACGATAATTATGGCCAAGGCGGTTGGCAACAGCAAGGCCAACAAGGTCAGCAGCAGGGTTACGAACAGCACTCAAACCAATACCCGCCACAACAAGGCTGGAGTCAGCAAGATTCATACGACCAACAACAACCTCAAAGCCAATATCCGCCGCAACACTGGGACCAGCAGGACCAATACAATCAGCCGCATTATGACCAACCGCAGTACTCTCAAGCACAACCATCATACAGCCAAGACCAATTCGCTTTGTCCAACCAAAATCAGAACCAATTCGGTGCTGAGCAGTACTCATATCAGCAACAACCATCGAGTTTTGATCATACCAGACAACAATTCCAGTACGACCAGAACCAACAACAACAAAGCCAATACCAATACGAGCAGCACCAGCAACAACCATACGACCAAAACTACCAACAACAATATCCCGGCGCTACCCCCACCGGCGCACCTGGCGGCGCCCAGGACGGCGAACGTGGTCTGCTAGGCGCAATGGGAGGCGCAGTCGGAGGCGGCGTACTTGGTCATCAGGCTGGCCACGGGGTGCTCGGAGTCATAGGCGGCGCGATCTTGGGTTCCATCACGGAAGACTTTGCAAAGAAAAAGGCGCACGGAAACCATCAAGGCCAGTCGGGACACGGCTCCAGCGGCGGCGGCGGACTAGGTGGCATGGCGAGCGGCTTCTTCAAGAAGTGAGCGGGCGCTGTATGCGAGGCTGGTTTCTTCTATTCCTGGCCAAAGGCCTCGTTGGGCTGGCGGTCGCGAGTGAAGGAGGAGGTCTGCGAGACGTGTGCATCTGGTCCGTCTGCTGCTGGCCGTCGTTGGACTTACTGGCTGACTGGTATCTGGCGCAAAGGCTGGATGATATGGGCATGAGATACGACGGCGTTTATGCTAAGCATTTCTCCTCTGCGAGAGTTGAGCTGTTGGCTGATCACCAACATGACGCTCGGAATGTTACTTTCTTCAAAGTACTCTTATAATTCAAAGTACCTTATACTTCAAGTTACCTTATATTTCTCTCCCCACCTTAGCATGTTCCCTCTTCGAGCGGCCCAAGTTGATCCACCGTCCAGGTCAGATCTACCTGTAGTCTCTGCTTACTTCAATATTCTTCGTCAGACAGGTAAGTGCTGCGGCCGTCGTCGGCACATCTCCCACTTCGTGTCCACGCCGAGTGAGGTCTCCAGACACCATTCGGGCATGCGGAGACATCGTGGTGCCCGCGATGGGTTTCTACGAACCAAGAGTTAGTCTTGTAAATTTCCCTTCCCTTTTCCCTCATCACGTGCCTCGCCTCGTCCCCCGTCCGCGCCCTTTCCGTGGTTATGCTGGATCATCGACTTTCGCTTCGCACAGATAAATGGCGGATTCGTGACGAGGCACATCAGAGAGCGGAAGACAGGGCAGTTCGTGCGGACAACCAAGAGGTGGAAGTAACAAAGCCCATGCAGAGCGGAGTATGAAGCGCATGCTGTGAAAGTTCTCAGTGCCATCAAAAACGGACCCGGAGAAAAGTGCACTTCTTCTTGTGAAAGTCGTGAATGCCTATAAAGCTGCCGTCTAATTTTTAGATAAAGATCCTAGCTGTGACTGTACGATTTTGCGAATGGCCGGATCTAGCTCCTCATCCTCCAACATGGTTCCAAACCACGATTGTGTCCATGTTGTTAGCTCGTCCTCGTCCCCCGGTTCCTGCAGTGCCTGTCTTAGTCTACCAAGAGACTCCCTGAAAGCCGTGGGAAAATCGGGTGAGGATACCGCTGTCGTCGCGAGTGGAGAGTGAATGTGGCATGCTTGGGTGTGCCAGCTGCGTGGGGAGGTTGCTAGCAGCTTGTGCTCAAGATGTGTCAATATCGATCGTGCTGGCGGTATCTGATTGAATGAGACGACGAGGTCGAAGAAAGCATGACCTATCGAAGGGTCGTTGTCGAATTGTGCCATTGCAGCATCAAAAACGGCTACGGGTATCGCGCCATTCATGGCCGGAGTTGAGTCCAACTTTTCAAGCGCTACTTCATCCACTTTCTCGCCGTTGGCTTCTCCACTCGGGTTGATATCCTCTGTTGTGAGCGCTAATGGCGTATTCGAATCCGCTGCTGGATTGGTGGGGCTTTTTCCATCGCTTCCTGGCCCTTCTGCGACACCCAATATCTGCCTGCGAGCGTGAATCTTGGCTATATATGTCAACTCCAAACGGGCGTACTCCAGCCACAATTGCCGTGAGGATTTGCAGAATCTCAAGCCCCGCTGCATGTAACTTCTTGCCTCGGTCATGTCGGCGTTTTCTTCCATGGCGAATTGGGCAGCATAGATCCATAAGTCGGGTTTCGTAGGATGTAGGCGTAGTACATCGGTGAGCATCTGGGTCACCTTTTTGTGCGCTTTATATCTTTTCGCATACTCGATGCTTTGCAACCATAACCCTACGTCACCAGGGAATTTCCGCGTACCGCGATCGAAGACGAAGAATATCCGGCGCTGGCCGTTGTGGTTCGTAGTTCGAATTCCTAGACGTTTTATGCGTTTTCGCCGTAGAGCGTCGACGTTTATCTCAAATTCGGCATAACGAGCATAATCGGATGGTGTTGAACCTCGAGCGTTTATCTTGTGTTCAAAGTCCGATCGCTTTCGAGATATACTTGTTATTTCGTCCTGTTAGGAGTCAGCAGCGTGTCGGTCGTAAACACTGATTAGGAGCATACACTGGTGAAGATCTTTTTGCGCTCGTACTCTTTGAGCTCGGGGACGGATTGTTCGAGGAAGAAGCGCGCTTTGTCACTTGCTGCAGACATGACTGGAACTCTACTTCGGTTTGCCGTGCAATGTTGTGCAAAGTAAAAGCGTTGTAGGCGTTTGCGAAATCTGCTGTTGGCGAGGAATTCTATTCCTGCGCTGCACTGGGGAGTCGTAAGCACACGGAGTTAATAAAATATTGTCGGACATAAATTCGGCGGACTTGAAAGTCCCAAGCTCACTCAGGCTCGGGCGGCAGGCTTCCAAGGCTCCACCAAAAAGTGCTCTCAGGGGCTTCAAGATGAGCTGAGGGGAGACCGTGAGACGCGCCTGCGCCTGAGCATCCCATCCATCCTCTTGCACGATTTGATTGCTTCGAGCTCATCCATCTTTTTTTTCATGTCTTCATACCCTCCATCCTTTTCCTGATCCCAACTTCTTCTGTGTACAACATAGCCGCCATGGCTCCAAAATTCAAGGAAGGAGGTGTTGTCTTCTCGGTCAGGCTACCCACGCGCGCATGCCTCCTCCTCGCTGACCGAGTATAGTTCAATGCTAAATGGGTAGCATACGTTCATACAGTTGTGGCATATGCCGCGTTTCTCAGCGCATTGATAGTGGGCTGCTACCTTCACTACTACAAGATCGTTCAGAACTCGCACTGGGGCTATCCTGATGAATATTTCCCTTCCGTATCGGCCACCATTGGTGACCGCTATCCCGAACGTTCATTCTTTATGGTCTTCATCGCCATGACCTCCGGTCCACGTTTCGCCCTGTGCGCTCTTTGGTACCTCCTCAGCAAACGTCCGAACTCGAGCCTCACTGCCATTGTCGCCGGAATAGGTATATTCAGAACACTTAGCTGCGGAGGATGGACATATGTAACGTCAACTGACGACCATATGGCGCATGACGTCTTCATGGTTTCCTATCTTGTTGCAACAATCCCATGGACACTGGGCTGCCTCGCCATCAGTCCACCGAACCCGCGCGCTATCAAATACAGGAGAATTTTCGCAGGCCTTTTCTTCGTCACTCTCGTGCCCTTGACCCATTATTTTCTTCAACATAAGATACACAAAGTCGCCGGCGGTAGGTTGGCGTTGGTCCGCTCATCGAACAAAGCTAAACGTTTCTAGCATATACAAAATACGCCTTCTTCGAGTGGGCGCTTATCGTGTGGGATGTCGGCTTTGACGCTGTCACGGCTTTAGACTTTGCTACATTCGAGGTGGTGGTGAGAGACGTTAAAGGGCTTAGCAGAGGGTATGTGCAATGGCTCCCTAAATAGATCGAATGTATGGTCGAGCCCAAAGCCAGAGTTCGGCTATCGCTGACATATGATTAGTGATGCGAAATTGCTCAAAGACGCTGAAAAGGAAAAGAGGTGAGCCACTTTGTACACTCCAAGAAGTATGGTATTGACCTCGATATAGACAAGATCAATCGCTGGTGCAAGCTTCGACTTTCAGCGGACCATATTCTTGGCCCAACGTGTTAGACGCAGTTGCTGACATCTACAACGGCTTCGTGTTTTGGTCAAATTTGACTTCACTCGGCGTCACTGTGTGGTACTTTCCATTATGGCACATGGGCCTTTCAGGTTACGAAGCGATCATCCTGGCAACCATCTCGCCTGTCTTTCTCGGCATCCCGTTAATTCGCTCTGCAGTCGTAAAGAACATCCGTATTGCTCACATGTCCTCGCTGGTCGGTCTGTTAGCCTGGCTGGTCCATGACCCTGCCTACCGCTTGTTCACTGTTGGTTCATCCGTCTTCCTCGGCTGTATGTCGTGGTCAGCAACGTGGTATGCAGAGAGAGGCAATTCCAGCAGACTCCAGGCACGCATCTTGGCCTGGACCATCGGTCTTGTTCTTTCGAGCATCGCTAAGTTTGCTAACCACACCAACAATCCAATCTGGCCAATCGTTTATCCAGGGAATGGCGGCTGGAACAACATCGGACTGATTCTCGCTATCGGAGCAGTATGGCGGTCGACGCGTCCAGTCACGACAAGCGGTGGCGACTACGCGCCTCCAAACACCAAAAAGGGTTCGAGTATGCTCGCAGGCATGGGTATCGGTGGTCTTGTCTTCGCCATGCACTCTCTCTTGTCCGACTCAAGTACCATGATTTCCTGGGGATGGGAAGGCTTTCCAGTAAGAGGACCTCTAGCAGTGCCGCATGGCGCTCTCACCATACTTGCAATGAGCTTTGGCGTTCTTCTTGGCGTTGCACGGCCAGATTTCTTCGCATCTTGGATAGCCTTCGGCATCGGAGCAGTGGGGGCTACTGTGCTCACTTACTTCAGCCATTGGTTCGGTTACTATGGGGCCCTGACCACGGCCGTCTACATTATGGGAGTCGCACCAGTCCTGATCAAATCAGCTGTCCAGCACAACCCGGCCCCAGCATTTGGGTTCGGCTTCTTTATTTACAATTTCTTGGTGTTGTTCCACTGCTGGGTCGTGGCTTATGCCTTTGTGCCTGGTGGTCCGCTTGTTCGTGAGCATAACGACTGGGTCATGATGACAACAATTCTATCAATTGCTGCTGGAGTGCATTCCGCATCGAAGACAAACACATCGAGCAAACAGAATGCGAAGACAATTAGTCCGACTGGACGGAAACAGTCAGCCTATTATCTGCATGCTCTGCTTGCTCTACAGCTACTGTCCGCATCTATTGCTTACCTCCGTTTTCCGACCAACGACTACCAACCATATCACAAGGACGAAAAGCTTATCACAGCCGGTATCTGGACAATCCATTTCGACATTGACAATGATATGTGGTCATCCGAGCGCCGCATGCGGGATGCGATCAAGGAACTCGAGATCGATGTCATCGGTCTGCTCGAGTCAGACACGCAGCGTATCATCATGGGCAACAGGGACTTCACTCAATATCTAGCAGAAGACATGGGCATGTACGTCGATTATGGTCCAGGTCCAAACAAGCATACATGGGGTGTGGCTATGTTGTCAAAGTTCCCTATCGTCAACAGTACACATCACCTGCTTCCTTCGCCAGTAGGTGAGTTGGCGCCTGCCATTGAAGCTACCTTAGACGTGTACGGTGAGCTTGTTGATGTTTTTGTCTTCCATTCTGGTCAAGAAGAAGATGTGGAGGATAGACGACTTCAGTCAGAATATCTGGCAAGAATCATGCGCGCAAGCCCGCGTCCATCAATACTGCTCAGCTATTTGGTCATGACACCTGGTCAAGGAAACTACAACACTTATATCGGTGAAAAGAGCGGAATGAAGGATATCGATGCCTCAGATTGGGACCGTTGGTGCGAGTACATTCTGTACAAGGACATCAAGCGAACAGGCTATGCCCGTGTGAGCAGGGGTACCATCACGGATACTGAGATACAGGTGAGTTTGATCATTCGTACTACATACTGATCAATGCTAACATGCATAGCTCGGGAAATTCGTTGTCGGCCAGCCAGCCTCATATACAGATGAGACAATACCTGAGGAACAGGTAGCGCCAGGGCTCCGTTTCCCAGCTATGTTCCGTGGTGAAGGTGTACGAGGACACGCGTACCATGTCTTCGATGAGCCCAGATACTATGCGTGAGCACTACATCATTAAGAGATTAGATGTACAATACCGAGGAGTCACCACCCATAGAGCAAGACCTTGAGAGTGCCTTTGTTATTCGAGGTCCACTGACAGGCTCCACGTGTCAGCCTCGTGCTTATCTCTTATCCGCCAGTCGGGGGGATTCCCTGGAACTCCGTAGTGTGGGGTAGACGGATGACTGGTCATGACTCGCCCTTGAACCTCTCGATTGACCTTCACCCTGCCTCGACTCACGATATGCATGCATGCTGCAGGCAGCTGTCCTTGATCTGTTCCGCTCCGATAGCTCAGCCTTCTCGTTTCATCTGTGTAGTCACCTTGTGTCTCCCTTTCACCTACCATCCTACAAACTCACCAGAAGTGACCTACCAATCTCAAGACAACTGACCTCGCACACCCTCAAGCCATGGACCAAGCGTCTTCATCGTCCTCTTCTACCCGAGCCATCACCATTCCTCACCCTCAAACCAACACCGACCCCTTCACACCTCACCGCCGCCGAGGCACTCGCCAACCTCTCCTGCACACCTCGTCCACCGACGCCGGTCCCTCGTCCATCAACTCCGACCACGACTCCTCCCCCTCCTCCTGGTCCAACAGCTACAGCCCACGTGCAACCTTCAACGACACTACACACCCACAACGCAAGGACAAACATCGTGCCTCCTCCCCCGTCCCCTCACCACCCCGATTCCATCCATCCAGCTCCTGCCCAGGAGGTCTCTCTCCGACAATGCAACACTCCACCTCGTACAAGTCCATCAACCTCAACCATCCACACAGCGACCCCGACGAGCCGCCACGGTTGATCACCTACACCAAAGCCGCGCAGGGCTTCGTGTGGAACGACGAGTTGTTCCTGCCGAGTTACCTGCTGCATCGGTATTCGTACGGCGGCGGTGGAGGCAGGAGGAAGCAATATGACGGGGAGGTGTTTGGGGATGAGGAACACGTCGAGGTCGTCGAGGTTTTCGTAACGGACGAGGAGGCCGAGGCCATGATGCCTTGATCTCATGGGGAAGGGGAGAGGGGAAGGGGAAGGGAAAAGGGAAGGGAATGGGGCAGTGACGGAGAATAATGGAAAGACAACGAAAGGAGAGAGGAAGAGGGGAGACAAGGGCACGGGGATTGATAATCGAAGCTCCAACGATCCTGACGGAAGCAACGCAATCCCTCATCAATTCACCCCCATCCTCCCTTACATTTTACCAAGTTTCAAACGGCGTACATCAGATGGCGAACACACAAGGGAACTATTTACCAAGGAAAGGGAGACTATTCGGCGTCGGTCTGAGCGGAGCAACATGGGATTTCCACCACGAACCACAACAACACACACACACACGGAAGGGGGGTCGTCCAACACAACTCTTCTCCGCCAACAACATTCATTTTCCACTTCCCGCCAACAGGTGCTTCCACAAATCAAATTACATTATCAGCAGGGCAAAAATCTCTTCCCATGGAAAGTGGGACAAGGTGTTGGAGTGAAGGAGTCTTATGTCTTTTTTTTCTGTTTTCTTACAGCCGCCGATATAGGTGCACAATGCAGACAGATGATGCTCAATGCCGTCTAGCTAAACCTACAGACTGTCTGCGGTTGTTCTGCTCCTTGGTTTCAAAACAAGGCACCCGGGACGCACCTCATCCCCTTTCCAAGCTGGCTTTTTAGTGCTGCATTTGTGCTTCGTACTAGTACATTTTCTCTCTCTCTCAATCCCCCCCTCAATCGTGTCCCAGTAGCCTTGCACACGATGAATGCAGGACTCGCCAACAAGTTGCCACATCCTGATAACCTCGCCCCATCCCCGAATGATACGTCGCAGCACAGTGTTTCACCCAAATAAAGGCCACAGACCACGAGTTCCAATCTCGATGCTACCTCCCACCGGGCCTGCCACCCATCATAGCCGCGTTCTGCATGTTGCCAAAGATCAACTTGAATCCATTACACAGATCCTTCATGGTCGGGTACGGCTGCTTCATCAGCTCGAAGCCCTGCGGAATGACCCTGACACTCCAGTCCATGAGATTGGCCTTCTGCCCCGCCTTGAAGCACAGATGGAATTGCCCGGGCCGTTCGCGGTTCAGGCAGAATTGATACATCGAGCGCTTGGGATTAGCGCTTGTGTACGTGGTAAGCCATTCATCTGTGATCCGTGGTTAGTACGAACGAGCCTCAAAGTTGGGGTAGATGCAAGAGAAAACTTACCGAGTGCCGTCTTGCTCTTGTCCTGGTACTTCTCGTTGTTCATCATTTCGTCAACCTTCTTAGCCATGGCCTTGACGTGCATGACGATCAACTCGTCCAGATCGGAATAATTGTACTTTCCACCGATTCGCAACAACCTACCGAGTGAGAATTCATTCTCCTTGTCCAGCTCCAACACGTCAATGTGCTGAAAGATACCATCTGCAACTTTCCACGTGACAGCTAGGTGGTCCATTCCCTTTGAGCTCGGCCTCACAACGACATCGCCACGGTTCTGGCTTCCCAAGTACTCTTCAGCCTGTTTTGAGTTGAAAGGACGGAAAAGAGGATGCTTGATGACACGGGTAGCCCGACTGCCTACTTCAGTCTTTTCTTCCAGCAATTTCTTATCGGCGGCTTCTTCCCGGTCATCCCATTCGTTGTAGTCGCGGTCGTCTTTGTTGTATCGTTTATACGGCCGCTTGACATATTCGTCGCGTAAACTCACAGAGACAGTAAAGTCTCTGCGGCTAAGCGAGAGTATGTGAGCCTGAACTGTTTGGTGCAGGGCAAACAATTGCTTTGGTGAGATTCCGGAATCATTTATCTCGCCTTCAAGCACGTGTGCATCGAGGCCACAGTCAAGCTTGCCCTCCACGGACATGTCGCTGATTCTCTTGAGTGAGATAGGCACATTCATGCCCACGGCAAGGGAGTGCTTCGTCTCGCCTGTGAGCATAGTGAAGATCTCCCCTTCACTAAGATGCGTCACGAACGGGTTCCGTAGCTCCTCGAAAGGCTCAATGATCTCCGCGCGGATGTTCTCCAATGTGGCTCGTTTCTTGGAGTTTAAGTTCTTCTCTAACTGTTCGGCATACTCCTCCAAGACAAGGTCGTTGACACGCTCCTGTGCTCCCTCTTTGACAAGGCGCCGTACTATAGCACCAGAGCCGGATTCTCTTGTTTCCGCTTCAATGTCCTCTTCGTCAAGCTCTAATGCATCAGCAGCCATCTTCCGAGCGATATCGTAATCTTCAGGATGTATACGTGTGCCGTCGAGGTATTCTGCGTTCTCCTCCGTTTCATCGAACGCCACGTACAATGTGCTTGCAGCGTTGTTCCACACACGCGGACCCATGGCAGACTGAGTTCCTTCGTTTATACCTAGGAGGTCTTCCCTTGAATTGACGAACCCTCCATTTAGATTCATTACCTTCAGGAGATGCGCGGCCTTTCGTGGACCAAGACCAGGGACATAAGGTAGCAAATTCGCCACTGCACTGTCGCTTACCGCTTCGTTCACATCAACGCCGACCAAGCTCACGTTGTCCACAAGTGCCGTCTCGAGTTTTCGCAACAACTTGTCTTGGGGAAGGAAGTGCTGGGCAGGACTGAAACTAATAGAAACGATATCCCGCCCAAGTGCTGCGTACTCCTTCAGCGGGTCTTGTATGTACCGTGCCAGGGCAACACAATACAGTGTGAGAGGCGGCAAACCTGGATGGTCCACTTTTGCGCGCTCGCTAGTGTGGTAAAGTCTTGCAACTTCGTCGTTGACAATGATGACTTCCAGCAGCTCGCTCCGATCGCGATCACCATCTTCTGTGTCCACAAAGGTCGGACCGCGAAGATCGTGGTTCTTCACCAACGTTGTAATGTTGCTGTGCAACTTCCGCGTCTCTGGTGACAAGCCCGAAACTCCTATGACTTCAGGCTCCCTGCGACGAATGACTTCAAGGAATGTTTCGACATCCTTCCCGTCAGGAATGCCACGTTCTTGGTCGCCAGGTGCAAGCTCCACAAACTTGCCATTCTCTAGTACACGACCATCATCCGAGATATATGCCCAGCAGATAGCGTCACGACCAGATATACCTGCCCCATTGGTCAAGGCAAGTACTCTTGGTGTCGTTCCTTTCCTCATGCCTCTTGGCTGATAGGGAGCTTGATCAAGCTTTCTGAAGAATTCTGACCGACATTCGTTGGCAATAACACTCTCACACTCATTCTTCAAATTCTCCTTGACAAGCCGACCCATTGTGATCATGAGCTTGTCTAGTGCTGCAGACACAACATCTCGACGTTCAGCATTCCAAGCATCCGCAGTTGTGGAGAAGTTGTCGGTTTCAATGTGCTTGTGTAATTGCTTCTTGAGTGTTTCATGATTGTGCAACCGTACCTTGACTTCGACCGAGCCCTCTTCTTCAGCCTTGAGCATCTTCAAATACAATTCTGGCTGACGAGCGATTGCGGGAAATTCTTGGTTACGGAGGTACTTGAACTCGTAGTATGGATGCTGCTCGTCGATCTTGCGTAGCCCCTTCTCTGTTCGATGACAGTCGACAACACCGTTGGTGTAGGTCTGCTGGCGTATCACTCTGCGAAATCTGGGACTCATCACAAGTTCTTCAATAAACATCGCTTTCGCCGCCTTGAGAACTTTCGTGCCGGTTGCAAACTCTTCGTCAATGTAGGCGTCTGCCAGATTGTCAGGGCTATCGTTAGGATCCTCAGCGTAGGTCCTGACACCCTCCTTGGCGGCGTTTTGTGCGAAAGCATCAGCAGTGATACCGAACGACCGAACCACACTGTATGCCTTTCCAGATCTGATCTCCTCGTATATGGTTGATGTCGCCGCTTTCTTCTTTGACATGCCAATTCCGTTTGTCTCCCCCTGGCCGGTCAGAGCCAAATCCTTGAGCTGTGAAGCATATTGGAAATAAAGGTAATCATGTAGATCCTGCAGCTCCTCCATTGTGACAGCTTGAGGCAGCAAGTCTTCGAACATACTGTCTGGGGCAATATTGGTTGACTTCAGATCGTCGTAATTTTTCTGTAGGGCTTGTCGTCTTTCAATAAGAGCCCTGTATTTCAGATCGTGTTCGAAGATATCCCACAGCTCGTCCTGGTTCAAAAGTTTCGTAGCGTCAACTTCTGTACGTGCAGAACCATCATCGTTACGTCCAACTGTCCGCTGTACAGCATGAATGAGGTAGTCTTTTCGGTTCTGGAAAATGAATGGTACTTCATAATCCTCCTTTGTCATGAACTCCAACACCTGTGCAATGGCCTTTCTGAAAGGTTCGTGTAGATCCGATGTGAATTGTTTTTTAGGTAGCATCAAATTCGATATCCAGGATGCTTCTTCTTTGTATTGCTCTTCGGTCAATTCAACGTGACTGTATGGCTTTCGAGCTAGCTGGTGTCGCTCAGGCTCATCCTTCAGTCTTATTTCGTTGTCTTCCTCTGTCAACATTCGTTCTGCTAATTGCGAGGGTTCGAAGACATCTTTCAAATCGAGCTGCTTGTCTTTCTGCGCTTCTTTTTCGTCTGCCTGGTCTTCGAGTTCCAGAGCAAAATCGTAGTCAGTTCCGTCACCGAACGCCATGCGGAAATCCTCGAGCGCCTGTTCGTCGAGCCCAGCTGCGTCAGCCAATCCCATATCTGGGAGACCTCGTCTATTAGGCCTGGCCACCTCCTCATCTTCGCGCCGTCGTTGTTGTTCCTCATCTGAAAAGACATCATCTTCGATAAAGTCATCCATATCATCTTGTAGACCCCTTCTGTCAGGCCGCGCCTGTCGCCGTGCGTCCAAAGCCTCCTCTTCGTCCTCGTCGTCCGCGAAGATGTCATTGACGCCATAAGGAACTTGCGCATCTCGATCTTCGCGAGGACCACGCTTCAGCCGTTTAAACTTGGGTTCAACAATCTCCTCGCTCGGTTTCATGCCGATCAACTCAAGATCCTCCTCGTCGAGGTGTTCCTCTTCACGGTCTCGTTCCTCCCTCCGACGCTTTTTACGTTCTCGGCGGCGCTCTCTACGAGTCTCTTCGTCGTCATCTTCATCTTCGTCCACGATGAAGCCTTCGGCTACCTGGCAGAGTTGTTAGGCTAAGTAGTGAAGCTGTGGAGCACAGCAATGTTGCAAGGAAACGTACCTTTGCGGCCTCCTCGTCGTCATCATCCTCTTCTTCGTCGGAGGAATCTTCAAAGCGTCCATTGGTACCGTTCGCCTTCCTATGCTCTTCGCCGGTCTCCTCGTCGAAGTCCTCGTCGTCCTCCTCATCACCAAGGATTGCGCGATCGTCGATGAGGGATTCCATGTTGAAGATGATCACAGGCTTGTGAAGACTGCAACGTTGACAGTATCTGACAGAGTCGTGTCCATACACAGGACAGTGGGTGACGCTGTGATGAAGCTATTTTAATTGTTGACGGTCTCGACACCTCCCAAGAAGGCCGCAGGTAACTGCGTGCAGGTAGAAAAGTGAGACCAAAGATGGTTAGAGCAGCCAAGCGTCGATCACCCGTAGCTTTAAGTTCGGCGCGCGGGGGCGCAAAGGTCCTTACTGGCAGGCTACCTTCAATTTGTAGGCATGCGAGGCAGGAGGCTGAGGCCTGAGGGTGGATGCACTGCAGTGTACCGAGCCTAAGGGCCCTACTCGTAACACCCGCACGACCTGCACCGCATTTGGACTCCCATGCATGCCACTATTTCGCGAATTCCTCTTTATCACACTTGAGATACACATGCAGATTTACCCTTCATTCCTTTCGCATACTAGTAGTTGAAGTTCTCCTAATCGAGTTGGTTGACCCGGGACCAAGGACCGCTCCCCTGAGCGGACTCTCCACTTTCCACGTGCCAGTCAATGCATGTATAACGGCCACACCCTGTCTGACCTCTGTCTTGCAACGGCTCCTATCGCAGTATATCTACTTTCATACCCGCCATCACATTCTAGGATCACGTCCACCACCACTGGAAAGCCCTACTACCTATTTTCTACGACAAGCGATTCGCAAGCTGAACAGATCTAAGCGCACGAATGGCCCCGGGTTGCCTACACATTTCCAACCCCAGATAGCCGCCGAACGAATTCTCCGCAGTCTCTGGCCGTGTTGAAACACGACTTCTGGCATTCGCTCCACCGCATCTGCCTTTCCTGTTCCCTACTTCACCCGCACCGCCTCCCTGCCCTGCAAAACTGCTGAATCCACAACTTCAATATGTCGGACCCGTTCAAAGCACGAACGCTGAAGAGGAAGAACGTAAAGGGTCTGGCCCTCAGTGCCCCACCAGCCAAGGCACCAAATCCTTCAGAAAGCGACTCGCAGGTTCCTGGCGCGATAGGAAATGCAAGCAGTGATCGAACGGACACATTGGAGATCGGTCTGGAATTCAAGCTTGATTTGAGAAGTGAGGATCTAGTGGTCCTGAAAGAGTTGGGTGCTGGCAACGGCGGAACTGTGAGCAAGGTTATGCACGCCACAACCAAGGTGATCATGGCCAGGAAGGTTAGCTTTGAGGTCTCTCGACCATGGCGACAATTATGCTAACGGCCGGTCGTCAAGGTCATTCGAGTCGATGCCAAAGAGAATGTACGGAAACAAATCGTACGAGAATTGCAAGTAGGACACGATTGCAGTTCGCCCTACGTCATCACATTCTATGGAGCATTTCAGAACGAGGCGAGAGACATTGTGTTATGTATGGAGTACATGGATTGCGGGTGAGTCAACTGTCATTGTGGAGGTGTAAGCGTACTGAACCCGTACCAGGTCTCTTGACCGAGTTTCTAAAGACTTCGGTCCTGTCCGAGTTGATGTGCTCGGCAAAATCACAGAATCCGTTCTTGGTGGTTTAGTATATCTTTATGAAGCCCACCGCATTATGCACAGAGACATCAAGCCATCCAACATACTGGTGAACTCTAGAGGTCAGATCAAGTTATGTGACTTTGGTGTGGCTACGGAGACTGTCAATTCAGTAGCAAATACGTTTGTCGGCACTTCTACATACATGGCACCAGAAAGAATACAAGGCGGCGCTTATTCCGTCAAATCCGATGTGTGGAGTGTTGGGCTGACGGTGATGGAGCTCGCCATCGGAAGATTTCCATTCGACTCAAACGATACGGCAGCAGGTGATCGAGCCAGTGCCGGACCTATGGGCATACTCGATCTTCTACAGACGATCGTACACGAGCCGGCACCGAAATTGCCGAAGAGTGAAGCTTTCCCGGCTATCTTGGACGAGTTTGTCGCCAAATGCCTTCTCAAAAGCCCAGCGGAAAGACCGACACCCAGAGAACTTTATGACAGGGATTCATTCTTGCAAGCTGCGAAGCGGACCCCGGTTGACCTGCAAGATTGGGCGATATCAATGATGGAAAGAAATAACAGGAAATCCTACCTTGCACCTCCTGCGCCAAAATCTTTGAGAAGTGATGGAACAGTACCGGACCCATCACACGGAAACTCTGCTTCAAGCCAAAGCAGTACTACAACTGACACTCGGTCCACACCTGTGACCGCAAGGAAGTTTGCCACTCCTACGTCTGCAGACATACCTATCGGTGTACAACATATCCCTACAGGCATTGTCGAAAGGTCACCACCGCCACCCTTGTCGTTACAGCATCTGTCATTGGAAACACATGACGCGCCTAATGGAAATAACTCGTATCCCAACCGATTAGGATTCAACCACAGAGACAATATACCTGAACCTGCTTCCGCCATCGAGCCCTCAGCCCGACCAATGTTTCCGCCAAGGACAAGCAGCAGCAGCACCATGATGCATTCAAGAGCACCATTGCAGACATCAGCACTACCTATGAGGGCACCTCCTCCGAGCGGGCCTTTGCCCCCACCACCGATGAAGGATTTGCCAACACCACCTAGCATCAAGAGTGCTGGGATTATCAGTCCACGGAGAAACAGGTAACCAAGATATCTGAAGGATCTGCAAGAAATTTAGCAAGCACATCAGCATCACCTCTTCAGCAAGCACTCGAGCATTCGCATGGATGGCGTTCTGAATATGTTTGTAGACATGGTCAACGGATGGCATCCGAAGCACCGTGTCGTGCTACGATGATGTCTAGCTGCGCTGTAAATCTACACATCTCCCTTACTATATGATTCCTACGTTTCTTCGCATGTTTTCATACGTAGTTATTGAAAATGAGCATACGTATCCGTGTTCTCAGCAACATCAGATACCTATGCAAGTGGGGTTACCCCTGGTCTGACGCAGTCGTGGCAGTGCCCGCCTTACCGCGCCAATCCCGCATCAGCCTACGTGACCCTCAGCCTTCTCATGATTGTACGTACAAGCGCGTACACCATCATTTCTCTCTACCTGAACAAATCAATATGGAAGCAGCATCGGCACGCATGGCTACCCGTAATCAGTTTGAGGGCTTCGAGGTGCCTCGATCCTCCCTTGAGCGGTTCATCTACAATGCCTGCGATCCCGCCCACAACTTCGAGCCCAATCTGGCTCTCAACCTGGAAATCGTGGATATGATCAATTCGAAGAAGGGCAATTCACCACGAGAAGCCGCAGTCACAATTGTCAGGCTGATAAACCATCGCAACCCGAACGTCGCCCTCCTCGCCTTAGGACTACTTGACAATTGTGTAAAGAATTGTGGATATCCTTTTCATCTACAGATCAGTACCAAAGAATTCCTGAACGAACTTGTCCGCCGCTTCCCAGAACGGCCACCCATACGTGCTTCAAGAGTTCAGAGCAAGATTTTAGAAGCTATAGAAGAATGGAGACAAACAATATGTCAGACCTCGAGGTACAAGGAAGATCTCGGCTTTATAAGAGATATGCACAGGCTGCTGCTGTACAAGGGCTATATGTTCCCTGAAGTACGCAGAGACGATGCTGCTGTGCTGAACCCGAGCGATGTATGTCCTTATGACCATCCCCACGTGCATATTGCTGATCGTTACAGAACCTGAGATCTGCCGATGAGATGGAGGCAGAAGAGCGAGCGGCGCAATCAGCCAAGCTACAAGAACTTATTCGAAGAGGAGGGCCTCAGGACTTGCAAGAAGCGAATCGACTCATGAAGGTGATGGCAGGATATGACACCCGGCATAAAACGGACTACCGGGCAAAGGCTGCAGAAGAGGTCTCCAAGGTCCAGCAAAAGGCAAAGATCTTGGAAGAAATGCTGCAGAATCACAAAGAAGGCGAGAATATTGGAGACGGCGATGTCTTCGAGGTCAGAGTCCTTTCTTACGACGAGAAGAAAATTATTGACACGATGCAGGAGCTTGCAAGTGCACTTCAAAGTGCACACCCAAAGATCCAAAGGATGTGTGAAGAGGAGTCAGACGACACCGAAGCTGTTGGCAAACTCCTTGAGATCAATGACAGCATTCACCGTACAGTGGAACGTTACAAATTGATGAAGGCTGGCAATCTCGAGGCAGCAAGCAAGATTCCCCAGGGCACATTAGGGACAACGACAGGAGTGAGCAAGAATGCTGCTAATGAACTATCATTAATCGACTTTGATCCTGAGCCATCCGCACCAGCCGCGCAGACTGCGCAATCGTCGACTTCGGCCGCTAATGGCTCATTACTGGAGGCACCTACCACGTCTGCAGAGCAAACAAGTGTTGAGGATGACCTGCTCGGCCTGTCCATCAATGACTCAGTGCCCAGCCAGCCAGGTAGCATCATACTCGGCTCGGAATCAGGATTCGGCGGTGACTTGGGAATCAGCTCGACTTCATTCAGGGAGCAGCGTCCTGCGAGCAACCTTCCGACGACTCTCGCATCTCCTCCTCCACAGCAATCACCAAAGCCGAACTACGACGCATTCGCCTCGCTAACAAGCCCCTTCAATGCCTCGAAGCCTGCCACTCCCGGCCCAGCCTTGAATCAACAACGACAAACTAGCCAGGCACATACGCAAGCTCATACTGATCCGTTTGCATCCTTGATATCCTCGGGCTCCCGACCAGGAACCCCTTCACAGCACCGTAATGGGTCGCAAGCAGCTCCGAAGGGCACATCCTTGCTAGAGCTTGCCCATTCACATGCAACGGCGCCGGCACAAGCGAATTCGGCTACGGCAACGAAAGCTGCAGCGGACGACGATTGGACCTTTGAGTCATCACTTCCAGAACAACCGACCACCCATACCATGCTCGTCCATACGTCGCGAGTAAAGATCGAATTCGCTTCGAGACGGCAGACTGGTCAACCACTGATTCAGATTGTCGCGAACTTTTCGAGTCAGCTACCACAACAAATAACAGGTCTTCATTTTCAGGTTGCGGTAGAAAAAGGCTACACGTTGCAGCTGCGGCCTCAGACTGGGCGAGACATGGCACCAAACCAACTCAATGCGATCCAGCAGGAGATTCTCCTCAGCGGTGTGCCGATGGGGAAAGGAAGCTCGATCAAGATGCGATTTAAAGTCTCTTACCAAGTGAACGGACAGACGCAAGAAGAGCAGGGCAATGTACCATCGCTAGGAATTTCGTAAACAGTGTCTTGCCCTGAATGCAAGATATGCAAACTGCACCCATCGCTAAAGCGACTCTGATACCTAGGTATTCACGACATGGCTCAATGACTTCACGTCACGCGCGAGTGACCATCGCTGTCATACCTCGGCCTGTAGTGACCTGTGACTTTGAGGCGACAGCTACCGTCGTTTGGGGACGGAAAGTTTCGATCGGGAAGAGGTACCCGACCACACGCCGCTGACATCATAAATCAATCTACCTACTTAGGTATTAATTGGATCTCCGTATGATGGCACGCGCCTGAGGTTTGCGCACCCGCGGGTGTTAGAACCACGGAGTAACATTCCGAGTCGCATTATTCTCATCAGACTGAGTGAATTCTCCGACTCCTGCTGCTGACCTGACCAGAATACGTAAATCCCTTCCATCTCCACACAAGGAGAGCGACCAGTGCGTCACTGGTTTGTGAAGTACAGATCTTTGACTGCCGATACCCGCCCGTGCAACTCGCAAGAGATGAGCTTGCGACGAATGGCGGAGCTTCGCATCGCGCATGGCAGCATCGACCAGATCAGGAACAAGTGTCAGATCTCAGGATGTGCTTCTTATTCGACACGGGTCGGCGATCATGATGGTAGTCAGATCTATCTCAGATCCGGGCTGCAGAAGTCGCCAGATGAGGAACCATGGCGATGGCTTGTGGGAGTTCCCAGCAATCGGATACTTGCAGGCGCGATAGCTTGAAGGTTGAAGCATCAGATCGCCGATTGCGAAGAAAGGGTTTTGCGATGCGGCATGAGACTTCCTTTCTCTTTTTGGCTTCCAAGTTCCACTTACTGGCAGTTGAGGCGGTTTTGGTGGCCCACGGGTCAAAGTTCTACGGTTGAACCGGGGTCGCGTCAGTGACCAACTGGCACTACCGACCACTCGCACGGTCACGTCCCCCGGCCGAATGAACCGACGCTCGGACGAACCTGAAGGACCCACTCTCCAGTCGTCGGATTTGGAATTTGGAATGAGCGCGAGCTAGCGGGCTTATTGTGCCGTGGTGGCACCGCAAGGCCCGCAGCGATAGTGTAGTGCTTGCTGAGTTACGAGCCTTAACTTTCATCCGACAATATTGCTAACTTGTGCTATGTCATAATTGGAGGCACGACATAACCGTCCACGCGGGTACTCGTTCAACAAAATCCAAGGCAAAATAGACCTACAGGATACAGCGTGACAAGGGAAGCACTTGCTGTGCGTGTGAGTATTCGGCATACACGAGCACAAGCATGAAGCTGGGGCAAGACTCCTTCGTCTGGAGACCTTGTCCGACGACCATGCACACCCATGTGCGGACAGCCAACCAGAAAGACGGCTTGCAATCTAGTTCCGAGAGGGCCTGTAATAATGTGCACGAAGGGACCACGACACGCCATGCACAGCCGGATATGGCAGTCCGCAGGCAAAGCTCGACAGCAAATTGGCAATAGTGCCAGGCCCGGCAGTAGCAAGGGGGCTGCATCCTGTGCAACTGCGAGATTGTCGTGTCCTTGCCTGTTTTGCAGTTGTCGATAATCAATGCCTTTCCTTTTTCATGCCTGTTCCTGTGGACCGCTTGGACCGTTGTTTGTCTTCCCGCCACGGGGATTGAAGGCCGAACGCTCGGTGCACCTGTGGGTATTGATGGGCGGGCCTCCTTGCGAAGAAGGCCACAAAGAAAAACAGCCTCTGACGCAAACTGACTGCCATGAGTGAGGGAACTGGGGACTTGAAGGCCGGGCGACTTGATTAGTACTCTTGTCGGTTCGCAAAAAGCCCCAATTCTGAGAAGCCGGGGCAATATTCGGCCGAGGCGAATGATCATTGGCCAGTTGGTCCATTATTTGCAGCCAGGCTACGACGCACAGGCCTCCACAGCGGAGAGGTATCAGGTATTCCAGCACAACCTCGGATTCCTATCACCGGCCATTGGTTGTGATCGCTCGTTTGGGACGACTGATACTACGGGCTCGCACTGTGCCCGCGCTGCTAACGTTAGGGCAATTCTTGATTAATTCGTATTATTATTATTGTTGTTCTACCGTAGTTGTGGGCTACTACGCCAGGATGAAACTCGCATGTCAGCCAACCTAGCAAAGTGTCGGTCCCAGTACGATGCGCAGAGCGAGGGAGCAAAAGGCCCTTAGATCGTAAATCTCGGTCGAGTTCTCCAACTCCAATGCCAGGCGAGATGGCCACGTTTGTCTCAGACACGACATCCGCCATCCGCCATCTTGCATCACATTCCCGTTTTCCATCATGCAACTCCATCCGTGTTGGAGGGCGAAGAATCAGAAGGCGCCATTGTGTCACAGCCGTTGCAAGGCCAGATTGACGAGCGCTAGGCTATCGCAGCAAGATCCCGCTAGGCTGGTCTTGGTAGAGATG
>Ga0210040_10001990_pt1 | contig 29624 bp, 17 predicted proteins | sample CryGeyCG12114_NA_FD_185462 | JGI IMG/M metagenome (GOLD analysis project Ga0210040, IMG submission 185462) | Groundwater microbial communities from aquifer - Crystal Geyser CG19_WC_8/21/14_NA (SPAdes) (version 2) | ecosystem: Environmental > Aquatic > Deep subsurface > Groundwater | place: USA...
GCATGTAACTATGGTTATTTTAGTTGTTTTCGATAATGTGAGCTCAAAGTGAGCACAAAATCCAGAATTTGGGTTTTAAAATTTCAATTTTGACAAGTATGGGCTGACCTGGTAAATGTGTTGATTTGTTACTATAGAAAGACCTTGGACCATTCAAAAAAATAATAGGAAAGTAGACGGACTTGAAAACAAATAAAAAATGGACGCAAAAAGGTGCTGGACTTGTGGTGCTGAAGGGCATCTTCAAAACGAAGGCCATTGTTTGGCTGACGTCAGCCAAGAAGATACGAAGAATACTAAGCTTCTGTTTCAAGACAGAAAGCGAGGTGGTAAGCAACGCGTTCGTGTCAAAATGGACATTGTCAAAACAGTAAACGTAATAATGCTGTTGCGTTCAATATTACATTATAGTTTTTTAGTCATGTTTTAAAATTGCATTATTTATTTTACTAGATTGCCAAGACGTTCTTTACAGCAATCGAACTCATCAGACTCAAGAAATGGACAAGTTGACCAAAATTTGTTTGCAATGTACGTGGTTCTGAAAATATTGCGGCCAATACGGTCAAGAAGCCACGACCCGTTCACGGATTTCTTAATTGATAAAAACAATTTATATCATTTTTACAGAAATCACAGCTGATGTGTACGGATTGTGGAAGGTTTTCTGGTGCAACTAGACATGAATTATGCAATCCAGATCCTCTTTATCTAACTGGAGCATCAGCGAAAGTGACACCGCTCCTGTAAATCAGTCACCACAGACAGAAGCAATTGCAGGTGAATATATCGTATTTGCAGAGTTTTTTGCTATAGAAGAATAATTAATAATTTTTCCAGTTTTACAATGCTAGGCTCATTCAGAAATAATGTTTTGTCAGAATTGAGGGAAAGATTCCAACCGTATAGCATTGCCAAAAGGCAGTCTTCTACTGGCTCTCATCCGACAAGTAGTCGTACGTTGAGCCCCAGAGAAGTACCTTTTTCTATCCGGATATGTTGCTTAGCACGAACGGATGAAAAATACGCTCCAACACCGCAGGAGAAATATTTACTCCAGAAAAATGAGATTGGGGAAAGTGTGCTGTCTGGAGTATGTAAGTTAAAATAGTTTTGTCTAATACATGATGTTTTGCTCAGTTTCCTGAGTTACTTACCGATTACACATGATTGGTAGACCGAACCAGCACGGCTGAAGATCTGACAAGTGCGATACGAAAAATTTATACTCCTTTGGGAAACCGAGATTTCATTCTAATGAAGGCTGTGGGCACAGGAAGCAAAAGGCTGCTTGTCAGATTATCAATTGATAAACAAGTTCTGTCAGTGCCCGAGTTGATTGCGTCGCGGACAAATATGATATACGTAAAACTATTAGAACCGCTGGCTTTAGCGTTGGTATGATGAATTGGAGAATTTTTTATAAAATACTGAAGAGATGCAGACGCTTGCAACAGATTTCTTAATATTACAGCACTCTGGCGATGAGCAATTTTTTGACTGTTCAACCTCACATTCTGAGGATCGTCTGGTTGAAGTTGCAAATAATTCAGCAAGCAGCAATCTTCAATTAGCGCTCATTACTCAGAATCGGAACGAAAATACTGAGCGACTCGAGGTGGAAGATTTACAAGAAATGATTACCATGAGTGATTTTAGAAACGAGCTGTACACAGAAAATACTGGTATTAGTTACTTCTCCGTCTCCGGGAGAATTTTGCATCCAGCATTATTGGTCAGTACAAAGAGTACCAAAAAAACTTGGAAAACAAGCCTGATATAATGTTTGTCGGAGAGCCAGGTAAGCATAGGTTTCGAATGTGTTAAATTCAGATTAAGAAAAATACGCTGACGGCAGCGTTCTTGCAAAATGTTTTAAAAAATAAATTTATCGTATATAGGCTCTAATTTTGCAGCGCTGACGAAAGAATAATTCATCAAAGGATGGCAATCTCTACAAGATGATGTACTATACGGAAAGCAATTAATATTCGAGGGAGAAATGGATCATAAAATTCCTACTGTAGATTTTTATCTCCTGAGAAACAAAGTTTACGAACTTGTTAGTGTGTTTCTAGGACATTAACTTGCACACACAGGAATTTCAGGTGTTGGGTTGAGCCCTATGATTGTGGACTATCTTTTGACCGAAGAAAACACAGAAAGTACTCCATATAACATTAACTTTCAAGATTGCATTGAAAATAATATACAAGTCGCTATCGCAGAAGTATGTAACTAAAGTACCATTTTTTGCAAATGGAAATTTTTATTTTTCATAAGCTCTTTTATTCAATTATTCTTTATTGTATCAACTTGTAGTTTCACAATTGGATTGAAGGCAAACCTCCATACGCGGACGCGCTGAGCCTTATCAAGCAAGTGTGTTTAGAAAACGCTTTTACCGCAGACGTCTGCAGCACAAATATAAAGTTGATCTAGCGGACTGTTTTGTATCATCATGTTGTGGAAAAACGTGAAAAACAGTTACAGGCACTGAAAAAAGGATATAAAAGTGGACCTGCGTTTTGTTTTTTAGTCACGCCCGTACTTGTGGCAAGCAGCTTTTCCCCTTGAAAAGGATGTTACTGTTCATTTAAAAGTAAAAAGAAGTTGCCTCATGTCATTCGGCTATCCCCGATAAATGATGGATTTATTCAAATTATCTGTAAAATTTTGTGGCAACAATAACAAAAAATGGTCCCCCTCGGAAGATTTCTTGTACCGGAGAGGCGAGTTTGATCTCAGATTTGTGGATCAACTTTTGTCAGCCTTGCATTTGTTCATTCACGGGTTAAACGACAGTAAATAGGTTTTTTTAAACTAACAGCAAACGTTTGCTCTCTCAGATGGCCGTCGAAAATTGATTCAGGGATGGTCTGGGGGTGTGGTTCTACCAGAATATCTGATACTGCAAATTGAAAGAGAAAAAGAATTTTTTGTGTCATCTTGCATTTCAAAAATCACTATTCCTTGCGTCAGTTCTATTGAAAAAATCATTGAAAATTTTGAACTGTTGATGAATTATGGTAGTAGTGGATTTGGAAGTGTTTAAGAGTTTTTTTCCGCCTGCAAAGATTTATTGACTGTTCAATTTTATTTATTGGTGACTGTAGCAGATGAATTAATAATTTGTTATGTGTATCACTATTACTCAACGCAATGAATTATCTCTTGTACTATTTTGTTAACAATTTATAATCCTATTAATTAAAGGTTTTCACGAGGCGAATATATCATCACTAAGTTCATCACTAATTTTATTACATTCAAAAAATCAACTTGGTGAGTTAAAAAAACAATTAAGGTAACTTATGATGATGAGCAGAAGTCTGCTAGCTAAGAGCTGATTTCTCCAGTTTCATACTGAATCATACTATGCGATTCAAATGATGTTTTTTTAAAGTTTGAGGCATTAATCTACGACAAATTCACAAGATTTTCCAATTAATTTTGATACAGGTCATAGTCATAGGAATTAGAAAGCTGATAACGATCAAAATAGTCTGAATAATGTTGCAGAGTAGTTAAGGCATTTGAAGGACTTGGATCACACAAATCTTCACTGTCAATAGAATTCAAATCTGTCACTGCGTTGCAATAAAACTGAAGATCTTGAATTTCTTCATCTGATATAGACAAATTATAGTCTGGTGGATGCATCGTAATGTAATATATTTGATTCGGTGTCATATTATTTTCGCTTGATATAGGGTGTTCGTTCCAGTAGGCAACATAATCTGCTAATCTCATATTTATCCTCGGAATGAATATATTTTGAAGCACGGTCATATGCAACTCATTTCCAATCTGTAGAAGATTGTCTTCTTCAAGTCGAAAAAGAAGGTTGTAAAAAACTTTTAAGCAGCCATCAAACAAGTCCCTCTAAAATCGCTCAATCCTAAAATTTTAATCAAGCTAACGTTAGCAAAAAATTGAATTGCTTTACTTAAATGAAAAATCCAGTTACCTTTGGTTATGCACAGACTTTCCACATATATGGCTGCCTTTGTTTAATCCTCTATGCTCAAGCATAAATCTAGCTATAAGAATATTTTATCGACCTTTGTCTGTTCTTGTTCTAATAGGTATTCCATATTGTTGAACTGCATTCAAGAAAGAAGCCAAATGTGTATCTGCTTTATTATTATTCAAAGCCACAAGATACAACCGTTTTCGGCTTTTACTGTCGATCCCTCCCCGAATCACCACCCTCCATCTTGACTAGAAAACCATTTGTCGAAATTTGATCGAATTGTAAATGGAAAGCAATAAATTTATTTTACCTTATGAGTTTAATATTAGCATCAATATGCCAAATTCGATTGCTATAATTGACATGATAAACTCTTCTAACTGTAGCTCTATTCTGGCTTCTCCTGTCGTCAACCCCCTCAGGATCTACAAGTCTCTTAGCTTGACGTACTCTTTGCTCTGTTACACGGATACCTTTCCACTTCAAAAATCTTTTAATTCTTTTGTATCCAGTATCAGGATACTCCAGTAGGACTTCAAAAATAGCTTCATGCAAATCTTCAAATGCAAATCTTCAAATCTTCAATATCAGTATAAGTTGATTTAATCTAAGATTTAAAATAAGCTGGCGTCAGCAATTTCATACACTCGGTCTAAGAAAATAAGAAACAAATCTTACACTAAGTCCAGCTGCTTTCATTCTTCGAAAAATAGTCGATTTCGAAACGCTCAAGTGTAGCGCTATTTTGTTTACATTGAACCCAAGCTCTAACGTGTTCTGAACCTCCGTGTTGCTAATTGACAATTTTAATCCGTGTTCTTTCCTGCATTCGAATAAAGCTAAAGCTTGATTAACTAAGCGCAGACATTGTATCTCGTCAGGTAATTCACATTCGATTGCAAATGAAAGCTGCTCAAGGTTTTCAAATATGACATAGTCGTTTTCCGTTGCGTCATTTATTAGCTGTATAACTAATGTAAGACTTTCCAAAATACTTTCCATCGCAAATTTATGGCCCTTAAGTTTGCCAAGCGGTTGAACAAAACAATATCGCGTTTAAACAATGCGATGTATTGCACAAATATTCAGATGGAAGTTAATTTATTTTTATGTTTCCATAAAATGAATATTTACTAGTTCCCTTGAAGTTTCGTTTAAATGAGTTGGCGGCTAAAGTAACGTGGTGCTCTGACGTCACTCTCGTGAGTGAGTAGTATGTGTGTTGTAAAAATGAATCTGTGTAGAGAAAAAGTCAAGCTGTGTGGAGAAAATGTTTAGCTGTATTATTTAGGTCTGTTTCTTTGAGTGTGTTGCCCCCTCATAACTTCGTACTAGGGTACTCAACACAGGGAATTTTTCTATTCATTTCTTATGGAGAGCAAGAAAGTTTGCTTGTTCGGCGGCTTACTCATACATTCAATACATTGCTCACTCCATAAGCAATGCATTGAAAAATTCCCTGTGTTGAGTACCCTACTACGAAAATACATTGCGGGAATCTTTTGCACATTGTGTATTTTCGTAGTAGGGTGCTCAACACAGGAAATTTTTCAATGCACTTCTTATAGAGAGCAAGAAAAGTTGCTTGTTCGGCTGCTTACTCATACATGCTGATTTCAAAATTTCCTTGAAGCTGGCCATTAGTCTTTAATGTTAAAAAAATTTTTGCTTTTAAAAGCTTCATACTTGTTATTAAAAAAATGTTTTCAGATGAATGGTAGATAGTTGTAAGGATCAAAATTGGTTTGTTTATGCATGGGAATGCGTGCCCCAAAAATGATTTTTTACAGCTCCTACTTGAAAAACATTTTTTCACTTAGTTGATTTATTTTCAGTTTTTAAGCATTTTGTAAAACATTTTCGCATGACTCTCAATTGTGAATATAGACAACTGTTCTGTCTGCAACAAGTGTCCCTCACATTAACGCAGATCCATTTAACATTGTCTTACGACCCTCACATTGACGCACAACTATATGACATTGTCGCACATCTATTTAACATTGTCTCACGACCCTCAAATTGTCGCAAAACTATATGACATTGTCGCACATCTCTATTTAACATTGTCTCACGACCCTCACATTGTCGCACATCTATTTAACATTGTCTTACGACCCTCACATTGTCGCACAACTATATGACAGTGTCGCACACCTCTATTCAACATTGTCTTACGACCCCCACATTGTCGCAGATCCATTTAACATTGTCTTACGACCCTCACATTGTCGCACAACGATATGACATTGTCGCACACCTTTTTAACATTTTCCTACAACCCTAACATTGTCACACATCTATTTAACATTGTTTTACACCCCTAACATTGTCGCAAATCCATCTAACATTGTCTTACGACCCATAAATTGTCGCACACTAGCGAAGACGCTATACTCCCATTGAGCAAAGCTCTGGCGCGGGAGTATAGCGAAGGGACAAATCATTTGAAAGATGCTAAATTCCTGAAAATTTAGCAACTCTATGAAGTTATCCCGTGGGATGGGTTATTTTCAAGTGAATGCTGCAAACTTCGTCTGATCCAATGCTCCCGACCTCCTATCTCTTTATATGGGAAACCCTTACTGTCGTATGTAGATTCGTTGGCCCTAAGTTTTTAGTACCAACTATTTCGTGCATTGGTGTGTCATAGAAAAACGCTTCAAATCCCAGCACGTTCCGACTCATTCAATGGATTTTTTGGACTGAGCAGGTTAAGATAAACGCATAATATGGAGAATTTAAAATAATAAACGTGGGAAAATAAACCCATGCGGTTAACTACTGAGTACTGACTAAATGCAATAATCGTCATTTAAAAATTTGAAAACTCTTTCGATTTCGATCAATCTCTCAGTGTGTATGCAAGTTTAGTCACACCGGGTGTTGGAAATATTTTGTCCGCTTTGTTGGCAGTGGAAATTTCGGTACACATTTTAGTGTCCAAATCATAGACATAGTTTACTTGTGAGTCCAAGCATCAACGGATTATGTAAATCAGTTAACCTATCGAACAAAGGAGTCCGAAAAACTATTGCAATAATAATAGGAAAATAATTGATATTTAATTCCAAGCACTCAAGTTTGAAAGTATGCATTTGATGTTGAAAGCGTGAAGAAAAGAAGAAAACTTTTAGAGTATTAGAAACTTGCAAGGTGCTGTGATGTCAGTTAGATCTTTGGGGACCTATTCCGTATGCTGGACAAAGCAGTTAGGGTGTTGCATGGCCGTTTGTACTATAAATCGATGTCAATAAAAAAAATCCGAAAAAAATTCAGCAGGCCCAAAACATTCTTTATGGTTGATTAGGCTTTTTCACCCTCTTTATGTCAATTTCCTACTACTGTTGAACAGTATCTCAACAACTATTGAGTCATAGAGCAGTGTCGAACAGTTTATTTAACATAACTATTTCTTCCGTGAAAACTATACTATAGACAAATCATGAAAGTTGTTATTCATGCAAAGATTTTCGTTTTTCCAATTCAGCTTGAAGATGTATTTTTTCAACGAAGTCAGTTATGTATGTGCGGATTGTGTTATCTAAAGACGTAAATATATTATTATGATAAACAGTTAAAGCCTAATGGATTAGGGTGCACAATACGATAAATAAAATTTGTTGTCTGTTCATAATGAATTGGTGAGGTCTTTGATGACTCGAACTTGTTGTGAATTTTCATGAAAAATTAAATCAATATTTCAAGTCATTACTGACTGATTAAAGCGCGACAAAACCATTTAAAATCTAATCGGTGCATTTTTATGCTCTTTAGATTAGATCTTGTTAAAGCTAGTCAATATGGAATGACTAAATACTTTTTGAAGCTGTTTTATTCTTGTAAGATTGATTTTCTGCTTCTAAGTTAGATGAAGAGTAGAGTTACCCAAACATAACTTTACTTGAGAAAAAAGTTTGTAAAAAAATGCGATTAAATAGTTTGGGTTCGAAGATAACCAATGATAAGGAGGCTTTTGACTATCAAGAAATGCTCCCCAAGGGTGTGAATCTACAGTGAAAGAGCCAGTTTTCTGCCGGCAGGATTTGGGAAAACAGACTTTGACGTCAAGAGATATTTTAATTCTGATTTACTCTCCAGTTATCCTATGGAACTGTAGATCTAGTTATACTGTAATTTAGTTGATAAAGTTTAAGTTGCTCACGATGCATGAATGAGGTCAATATTGAGATAAATGTTTAAAAAAAGTTCTGTCAATGAATTTTGTATGTCCAACCATATTTCATATTTCAATGCTTTGGGGCTCAAAGTTGGATACTTGTTACTAAAAAAAATGTTTTCAGATAAATGGTTGATAGTTGTAAGGATCAAAATTGGTTTGTTTATGGATAGGAATGCGTGCCCCAAAAAAGGTTTTTTACAACTCCTACTTCAAAAACATTTATTCACTTGGTTGATTTGTTTTCAGTTTTTTAAGCATTTTGTAAAACATTTTCGCATGACTCTCAATTTTGAATATACACAAATGTTCTGTCTGCAACAAAACCTTTTATGTTATCTTTTAATGGAATTATTGCTGTCACATTTGGACCTTCAGAAAAATTGACACCATGAATTTATTGTTTCGATATGAAACAAATCAAACAAGATAAAAACTGATGATTTTGACATAGTTTACTTGTGAGTCCAAGCATCAACGGATTATGTAAATCAGTTAACCTATCGAACAAAGAAGTCCGAAAAACTATTGCAATAATAATAGGAAAATAATTGATATTTAATTCCAAGCACTCAAGTTTGAAAGTATGCATTTGATGTTGAAAGCGTGAAGAAAAGAAGAAAACTTTTAGAGTATTAGAAACTTGCAAGGTGCTGTGATGTCAGTTAGATCTTTGGGGACCTATTCCGTATGCTGGACAAAGCAGTTAGGGTGTTGCATGGCCGTTTGTACTATAAATCGATGTCAATAAAAAAAATCCGAAAAAAATTCAGCAGGCCCAAAACATTCTTTATGGTTGATTAGGCTTTTTCACCCTCTTTATGTCAATTTCCTACTACTGTTGAACAGTATCTCAACAACTATTGAGTCATAGAGCAGTGTCGAACAGTTTATTTAACATAACTATTTCTTCCGTGAAAACTATACTATAGACAAATCATGAAAGTTGTTATTCATGCAAAGATTTTCGTTTTTCCAATTCAGCTTGAAGATGTATTTTTTCAACGAAGTCAGTTATGTATGTGCGGATTGTGTTATCTAAAGACGTAAATATATTATTATGATAAACAGTTAAAGCCTAATGGATTAGGGTGCACAATACGATAAATAAAATTTGTTGTCTGTTCATAATGAATTGGTGAGGTCTTTGATGACTCGAACTTGTTGTGAATTTTCATGAAAAATTAAATCAATATTTCAAGTCATTACTGACTGATTAAAGCGCGACAAAACCATTTAAAATCTAATCGGTGCATTTTTATGCTCTTTAGATTAGATCTTGTTAAAGCTAGTCATTATGGAATGACTAAATACTTTTTGAAGCTGTTTTATTCTTGTAAGATTGATTTTCTGCTTCTAAGTTAGATGAAGAGTAGAGTTACCCAAACATAACTTTACTTGAGAAAAAAGTTTGTAAAAAATGCGATAAAATAGTTTGGGTTCGAAGATAACTAATGATAAGGAGGCTTTTGACTATCAAGAAATGCTCCCCAAGGGTGTGAATCTACAGTGAAAGAGCCAATTTTCTGCCGGCAGGATTTGGGAAAACAGACTTTGACGTCAAGAGATATTTTAATTCTGATTTACTCTCCAGTTATCCAATCGAACTGTAGACCTAGTCATACTGTGATTTAGTTGATAAAGTTTAAGTTGCTCACGATGCATGAATGAGGTCAATATTGAGATAAATGTTTAAAAAAAATTCTTTCAATGAATTTTGTATGTGCAACCATATTTCACATTTAAATGCTTCGGGGCTGAAAGCTTGATACTTGTTATTAAAAAAAATGTTTCCAGATGAATGATAGATAGTTGTGAGGATCAAAATTGGTTTGTTTATGGATAGGAATGCGTGCCCCAAAAAAGGTTTTTTACAGCTCTTACTTCAAAAACATTTATTCACTTGGTTGATTTGTTTTCGGTTTTTTAAGCATTTTGTAAAACATTTTCGCATGACTCTCAATTTTGAATATAGACAAATGTTCTGTCTGCAACAAAACCTTTTATGTTATCTTTTAATGGAATTATTGCTGTCACATTTGGACCTTCAGAAAAATTGACACCATGAATTTATCGTTTCGATATGAAACAAATCAAACAAGATAAAAACTGATGATTTTGACATAGTTTACTTGTGAGTCCAAGCATCAACGGATTATGTAAATCAGTTAACCTATCGAACAAAGGAGTCCGAAAAACTATTGCAATAATAATAGGAAAATAATTGATATTTAATTCCAAGCACTCAAGTTTGAAAGTATGCATTTGATGTTGAAAGCGTGAAGAAAAGAAGAAAACTTTTAGAGTATTAGAAACTTGCAAGGTGCTGTGATGTCAGTTAGATCTTTGGGGACCTATTCCGTATGCTGGATACAGCAGTTAGGGTGTTGCATGACTGTTTGTACTATGAATCGATGTCAATAAAAAAAATCCGAAAAAAATTTAGCAGGCTTAAAACAATCTTTATGGTTGATTAGGCTTTTTCATCCTCTTTATGTCAATTTCCTACTACTGTTGAACAGTATCTCAACAATTATTGAATCATAGAGCAGTGTCGAAAAGTTTATTCAACACAATTATTTCTTCCGTGAAAACTATTCTATAGACAAATCATGAAAGTTGTTATTTATGCAAAGATTTTTGTTCTTCAAATTCAGCTTAAAGATGTATTTTTTCAACCAAGTCAGTTATGTATGTGCGGATTATGTTATCTAACGACGTAAATATCTACTTATATAATGAACGGATTAAAAAACCATGTTATTTTCAAATTGCGCAAAAAAGTACTGAACCGATTTGCTTAGAAATAGGCTTAAACTGATCCTTTTGTGCTTGCGGAGTGCCCTTGCCCTTGGGTCTTAAGCCGTAAAACGCTTAGTTAACGAGATAATTGGCAATTAAGTTGGTCATTTTGGCATTTTCGGTCGCCATGCAAACGTAAACAACCAAGTCTCTCAAAAATTAAAAATATTGACAAGGGGTCCTCTTAGAATTGAAATTTTTCCATGTTAATTCCCATAAGGAAATCTCAAAATTGAATCTCAATTCAAACAATTTATTGGAAAGTCAGTGAATATTGATAGGCATCTATTAGTAGACTTATACTTAATATAATATGGCCTTTTTTAGGACATAGCCACAAGAATAATCTTAAACTATTAGGATTACACCAGTAGAGCATATTCAAATTTTATTAATTTAAAAGATTATTAACCAGTGAAAAACCTAATTATGCGCACGGGCAGCTAATGATTAATAAGTGGATAGCTAATTTAACTGTTAATTGTATAATATGAACCCAAAGTTTTAAATGCTAATCAGTGTCGTATACACATTTAATATTTTTGCACACCCAATAAACATTGTTGTACACCTATTAAACATTTTCGCACACTTATGAAACATTGTCGCACACCTATTTAACCTTACGACCCAAACATTGTCGTGCACCTATTAAACATTGTCGTACACCTATTGAACATGGTCGCACGCACCTATTTAACATTGTCGCACACCTATTTAACATTGTCTTACAACCCTAAACATTGTCGCACACCTATTTAATATCGTTGTATGACCTTCACATTGTCGTACACCTATTTAACATCGTTGTATGACCTTCACATTGTCGCACACCTATTTAACATTGTATTACGACCTTCACATTGTCGCACTATATGAGATTGTCGCACAGCTATTTAACATTGTTGTGTGACCTTCACATTGTCGCACAACTATATGACATTGTCTTACAACCCTAAACATTGTCGCACACCTATTTAATATCGTTGTATGACCTTCACATTGTCGCACACCTATTTAACATCGATGTATGACCTTCACATTGTCGCACAACTATATGACATTGTCGCACACCTATTTAACATTGTATTACGACCTTCACATTGTCGCACTATATGACATTGTCGCACAGCTATTTAACATTGTTGTGTGACCTTCACATTGTCGCACAACTATATGACATTGTCTTACAACCCTAAACATTGTCGCACACCTATTTAATATCGTTGTATGACCTTCACATTGTCGCACACCTATTTAACATCGATGTATGACCTTCACATTGTCGCACAACTATATGACATTGTCGCACACCTATTTAACATTGTATTACGACCTTCACATTGTCGCACTATATGACATTGTCGCACAGCTATTTAACATTGTTGTGTGACCTTCACATTGTCGCACAACTATATGACATTGTCGCACACCTATTTAACATCGTCTTACGACCCTCACATTGTCGCACAACGATATGACATTGTCGCACAGCTTTTTAACATTTTCCTACAACTCTAACATTGTCGCACACCTATTCAACTTTGTCTCTTGACCCTAACATTGTTGCACATCTATTTAACATTGTTTTACACAATTAACATTGTCGCACATCTATTTAACATTGTTTTGCACCCATAACATTGTCGCACATCTGATTAACATTGTCTCACGACCCTTAAATTGTCGCACACCTATGTAACAATGTCGCACACCTATTTAACATTGTTGCATGACATTCACATTGTCGCACAACTTTATGACATTGTCGCACACATATCCAACATTGCTGCAAACGCATTTCACAAAGTAATCCTACTCCCAGTTATTAAGATAAGGTTGCTCAAATGAACCGGAGTAACAGGCTATCACGGTGTTTAGGTAACTTTTAAGATCTAAATTAATTGCAAAAAATCACAGAGTTACTGGGTTATTTGGGTCTCTATTTCATAAAACTTTAAACAGTTGACAAAGTAACATTTTATGGCAATTTCACGAATTTTTTTATAATTCCGTTAATTATATCCCCATGACAGCAAAAAACATGACATTTACAGAAGATTTTTGGAATAGCTGACCGAATATTTTTCGAAACACCGGTCATGATAATGGCCTGTCAGCTGTCACCCTGTCAACTTGAAAAAGTTTTATGAAATATTGCCCAGGCGTTCGTGAATGCCTCTTTTGTGTCGCACACTGATATTACGTTACCCTACTGCCGGTTATTTTGTCGCATCCTTAATTAGCGCTATCCTATCTCAAGTTAGTAAGTCGTACAAAAGCAAAAAATCAAGCCTAAAATGCATTTAAGCGAATAAAAAATGTAGCGTTTATTTTATGGGTTCAACTGATGTGATTATTTGTTAGTCGCCTGTGCGTAGAACGAGCCTTTTCACTGGTATTATTATGGTAAACGGTTAAAGCCTAATGGATGAGGGTGCACGATAAATAAATTCACTTCCGGTCAAGGCAAAAGCAATTCGGAATTGTACTTCAAAAGACGTCCTGCTTTTTCGAATCCCAAGATTCACACTGGATGGAAGGCCAAACGACAAATCGATCAAGGAACAATTTCTTTAACACTTCTGTGTCACACGTAACGAGATGACTAAAGAACAAGGTATTCTACTTTGAGGAATTTGTGTAGTGGTACCCCTTGCTTTACGTCCCAAGGTTTTAAAAGAACTACACTTGCCTTACATTTGGATCTCTGAAATGAAGAGCTTGGTTGCTCATCAGTCCGTTTGGTGGTCTGCAATTGATGAAGACTTCGAAAAGTTAGATAAAACATTTGATCATTGCTGCCACAAAGGCCTTAATGCTTCTAGCGCTCCGCGCCACCCTTGTACCATCTACACAGAAAAGTTATGGCAACGCGTTTATGTTGACTTGGCAGGACCATTTCTCCAAAAGATATGGATGGTAATAGTAGATGCTAATTCCAAATGGCCAATAGCCAACTAATGTTAGACGTTGCTTGCGCCAAATTTTCATCCGCTTTGGTCTACCCTGTGAAATTGTGACAGACAACAGGGTACTATTCACGTCTAATGAATTCATCCAGTTTTGTGAAAAAATTACATTCGCCACAGCCGAACTTCCGTTCACCGCTTGAGGTCGAATGCGGAAGCTCAACAAATGGCACATTCAACTTAAAGTATAAAGTCCAGGAAACAACCTGTAGAGAAACACTTTGAAGTTTTCTTATTTTCCTACAGAACTACTGCTCATGTTACAACCGAGTGTTCTCCTGCTGAACTCCTGATTGGACCTACTTTGAGAATTCAATTCGACCTTATCTGTTTTGTTCATGAGGATTCCGTCGATGCTTTTCAGTACCGGCAACGACAGCAGTTTAATAAAAATGTTACAGTTTGCATATTTCAAGTCAGTGACGAAGTTTGGTTTCGGTCCTAAGTGAAATTTAAAATTCGTGTGAAATCCGAAATTCCCAGGCTACCTTCGAACGCTATGTGGATGAACTCCTTAGAGCGGAGAGCTTCAAACCGTTGCATTCCTAAGGATTTTCTGCCACTACTGGCCTTAATTCCGAGGACTTTGTGAACTCTGTGGAAAAGTCTGACGTCGTTGTGGCTTCTAAAGGTGATTTTGCAATGGCAGGCAACTTGCAACTTTCTGCTTGTCACAAGTTGCTGGTATCAAGTTGCGCTGAATTTGCCTGCCTGTTTTCACCGAAAAAAAATTGTTTCCACCAGGGAAAAATTGACGCACGCAGTTGAGCATCAAAAAAAGCAGTTGCTGATTGCCCGTAGAGAAACTTTTTATGTTGCAGCAGCGATTTCAATTTTTATGGCTAAAAGTGCGCAGCGGTTCTGTACAATTGAATTCCATATTTTAGCTTAAATTTAAGTTTCTGATCAGACTTAACCAAAAAAATGAATTGTTGAGGGGAAATTGATTAAAACAGGTAAGCTCATACATAGAATCGGATCGATTTGACTATATTTTGTACAATCTATCACAACATATTCCTCATCTCAGTTCTGTGCAGCAACTGTGGATCATATTTGATCGTTTTGAAATAAGCTGTTCAGACGCCTATACGCACAATATATGATACTTCCCATGATAGTGTCTGTTTTTACTATTTGTTTTGCATGTTAGTGTTGAAATCAGTTAAGTTTTAGCGAAGTTTGAGCAACAAAATTGATATGTGTTCAGTAAAAGCTGCAACAATTTGTGATGCGCAACAAAGTGTTGCGCAGCAGAAATTTAGACCAATGGAAACACGTCGGACCCGTTCTTTATGCTTGAAATAAAAATAGGGACTTACTGTAGCTCTTTCAACAAAAGCTACTTTCAATGGAAAAAGCGTGAAAACATAGCTTGAAATGCGATAACATCACTCACCGTAAAGCATTCGTGTGCACATGAAGCCCAGATAATAATGCAGAAACCATACTCTGGGAGTATTACTCTTATTTGTTTTACTACATTTGGGTGTACATTAACAAAAACTGGATTAATACAGATAGGATTAGCATGTCCCTTGCGTCAGGATTACACACAAATTACTGTTATGCGTTAAATACTTATAATCAGCTATGATTTGAAACAAAGTTATCTTATAACTCCGGAATATTTGGTATATAAAGCGAATATTTGTTACCTCACCCGTATTCACCATTTTTACCTTGAATAGCAGTGAAAACAAACTAACGTTATCTATATAACTCTTTCGTTTAAGAAATAGTTATGAATTCAAAAGTGAAATCGATTTTAGGTTTGTCGAAACCTGTGACAATCGCTTCAATGAAAAAAACCGGTGTCGAAATTCATGTGCAGGAACTGAAAGCTATTTTAGACAAAGTAGGAGATCATCAGATGGTCATTTACTCTATTAATGGTAAAACCCGAACAGGCAAATCTTTTTTGTTGGGATATTTTCTTCGTTTTTTAAGCACTGATGGAGGAAACGCAGCTGTCAATTGGTTCAGCAGCAAAGTGTCAAACAACTTTGAATGGAGAGCAGGATCCGAGGCGCATACAACTGGTAACTTTTTTATTTTAATTTTGTTTTGCCTTTTGAAATGTTGAGCTATTAAAAAATATTTGTTCAGATAAAAAAACATTGAAGAATTAGGATTTTCGTGTAGATGATAAATTTCACATAAAACTATCGTTACTGGAAATTGCTCACTAGAATTTTTATTTGTTTTTTCTAAAATGATAACAACAGCAACAAAAACAGATGATTCTACAATTAACTTACTAACCAAATACCACCCTAACAAGTATTTCTATATATACAGTCAGAAATTCAAATTGAGTTATCCAAATCCATAATATATTGTACTCCTAATTAGAATCATCATATTTCTTAATTATAACTAACGTATACTAGTATTTATAGTAAGTGTTCACCATTCAAACACAAACACAGCGTCAAGTTATATAGGGATAAACAGTTAGGATCGGATTGGTAGCTCGAACTAAACTCTTCACTAAGGTTGTACTTTAATTAGGATTAGGTTTTAATTTAAAAGTTTAGTCAAGTCGGATCTGTTTTTACGTTGTCCTAACATACTTTGTTGAGTAAAGTGTTGCCGTATAAAGTACTTGCTATCTTAAGTATGTTGATTAATAAGTTGTCAAATGTCACTTTTTGCTACTGGTTGCACCTGGCAACTATAATAATTTCAAGCCTCTGAAAAAATTCAATTTATTTTCAACGACTAATTTTTCCTTGAATATTGGTGAATATTAAACAAAAGTCTATGAAGTTTAAAACTTATGATACTATTGTAGATCAAAATAGAAATCGGGTACCAGAATGTCAAATTAGAGCCGACAATAAAGCAAATTCAAACGTTAAGTATGGATCAGACCACACTTGACAAATAAAAGTATTTACTAGACTTTTTGGGTATTTCTTGTTACTCAGGAAATGCTACAAATGCGAATGCACTTTTTCGTAAAGGATTTACTAAACTTGTCTATGATTCATTTCAAAGTAAAAAAAAGTTGCCACATGGTTTTTGGCAATCCCCGACAAATGGTCGATTTATACAAAGTAAATCACTAAGTCTGTAAAATGTTATTGCAACGATAACTCATCGCTCATTTTCTCAGTTTAAACAATTATTTGAAAAAATTTTCGTTTACATTTTGTTGACAACGAAACAACCATAATGCCAAACAATCTACCAAAGAAAAAATTCCATTTTTTCTGAAATGAACTAAAGAGTTCCCCTAGTGAGTTGTTTAGTGAGATGTAAAAATACGAAATTACCGTAAATACTTAATTTTTAAATAAAGTATGGGTATACTACGAGCTACCAATCCGGGCCTTATTGTTTGAAACGCATATGATCCCGGGCTTTCTCATTCTGTGGTACGGTGCAAAATGATTGCACATGAAATGTGACCAACTCCTGATTAACGTCAAGAATTTTTTTTCAGGCATTCAAATGTGGAGTGAACCGTTTTTCCGGACGGATGAAGAAGGCCGAAAAATTGCTATTTTGCTAATGGACACTCAAGGAACATTTGACGAACACACCACGTTGACTCAAAACGCAACAGTATTTGCTATCAGCTCACTTCTTTCGTCTGTTCTTATTTTTAACGTCATGAAAACTGTCGGCGAGGACACTTTGCAATTTTTTGACCTCTTTTCAAACTACGCGAAGCTCGCTATTGGCAATGATAAAGCCAGCAACTTAAAAGACAACGACGACGAAGCATTGATTATCTTGATTCGAGATATGGATTTCCCCGACTACGAGTACGGGTATTATGATGATCGACTTAGTCCTCCGAAGGCGGAAAAAAATCTGAAGGCATTCTTTTTGGATCCTTCTGACACGCAGCCTGACGAAGTAAGATTGACTCGTGAACATATTTCCGGAATGCATCGCAACATAGGACTATACGCTATGCCCGAGCCAGGAAAGCAATTGACGCGATACAACAATGTGGAAAAAATGGACGAAGACTTCGTTTGGCATTTGGAAGAGTTTGTCAAACTTATGATGACCAAAAAACAAGCATGCAAGCGAATCTGCGGAAAAAAGGTACTAAATTTGACACGGACATTACTGAAAAAAAATTAGATCACACTCTTTATTTCACACCCAATTGTTGTTTTGAAAGGTAACAGGAACGGAACTGAAAGCGTACGTCGATAACTGGGCTAAAACTTTCAAGAACAATCAGCTTCCCGAAGTAAAAAGTATGTTTTCTAGCTGTCAAGACATCTATATGACAATAGCAATGACTTCTGCCGTCCGTCTGTACAAAGACAAAATGCAAACTATAAAAACTGGGTGCCAGAGAGACGGAATAACAGATAGCGCGTTCAATAAACTGCATGAAGGTGCTATGTCCAAGGCTAAAGACATGCTTAGAGAAAAACTGGTCTTTAACGAAATTGATGATGAGAAAATAGCTGAACTGACCAGTCAACTTGAAGAACTTAGGAAGCAGTATCAAGACCTAAACCAAGCGCATCAATTAGCGGCTGAAGGCAAACGAAAAGAAAGAGAACTCATGATGCAGATCAAGAAGAGAGAAGAGCAATCGGCTGAGAAGCAAAAAATTATGGAAAAAAAGATAGAAAATTTGCGCGAACAGATGTTGAAGCAGGAGAAAGAAGCTAGAGAACGCATAGAAAATCAGATTGATGTATTATTGGAAAAAATGAAGGAGGAGCACGCTCAAAGATTTGCGGAGAAGGAGGAAGAAAATGAGCGTCTACGAATGCTCTTATCTGATAACGAGGAAAAACAGATGGAGATACAACAAGCCTTGAATGACGTACAGGCGACGAACAGACGAATGACGGAGAATTCTGATAAATCTTGGTGCGTTGTGGCTTAGATTATATCTTACTAATACCATTATACATTAAATTTAATTATACAATAAATCAGTTTTATTGAGAATTATCTGAAAAAGACATACCAAACATTATCATTTTAACGATTTCATGAATCTTAAGCAAAATAAGAATAAAAGATTAATTCCATAACTTTAATTACATATTTAGTTCTAGTTTACCGCGTAATTATTGACATTTTTGGCGCGAAATGTACCAAGGCGATCCATTCATTTATGTTTGCAAATACAATTAGCGGCTGAAGGCAAACGAAAAGAATACATTGATACATGGATACTTGGGATACATTGAAAATACATAATGCAGGTTGATAACGCTTGTTCGAGTCTGAAAATATTTCAAAACTATTATTAATAAAAAGATTTGTTTTTTCATTGTGTCCCAACATTGATTTACATTCTAATCAAACAATAAGCATCTGCTGATGAGCACATTCATAACACTGAAATCGATACTGAATTTTAACCATTCATCGCTGCTCCACTGTTAACCATATATCATTATATAGCAATAATAACAAAGCAATTAAGTCTTACAATTAATATTGTAGCAGTGTGTATTTACAATAGTGCATTCATGCATTATACATTGTTGTTATGATGCTTTGCCCAGATTCATATAAGTTATTATAATTATTCTTATTATTATCTGAGCTAAAGCTAGCGTCAACCATTATTATTCTTTAGTGTAGCTAAGTGACTGGAGTAAAGCAGAACTCTGTGTGAGACGCCTGTGTGGCATTGCTTTGGCTTAGTAAAATTTGCCTATGTGGCCTTGCTAAGGTTTACCTGGATTGGTAAAGTATTATTACTGGTGAAATTTATTAAATACTTGATCAATAATAAACAAGTATTGTTTTTAGTAATAATTATAAATTGCGTGTTTCGTGCTTGGTTTTATTTGGCTATTTGAGAAGCATAGACTGGGAGAGATACCCTCGCCATCCCATATAACAGTCTAAAGGAAACAGCACATTTACAATATCTTAAATTTTTTTCGGTATTCTATTTATTGAATTATTGTCTTAGTGTAAGAGAATTTTGATCAACAATCTTATTTACAACCGCTGCATCATTTTAGTTCAATCTCAAATTCATAGAGGAAATGCAATGAGAGTTTAGTAGCAATGTTTTTTGAAAATGTGAGGCTGCATAGTGTGAACTAGGTTATGCATAGTATTTAGTCAAAAGGATAAAAATAAGTAACTAGTAATTCCAATATTAGCTCTGTTTCTGATTCATGATATTTAAGTCTACATGCTAACGCTGTCATTTTAGTTACTCAGATTCAATCTTTAGCTAGCAACACGGACACGTGAGACAAGTTTCGTCCAACATAGAACTATAAAAGTGAAATGTAGATCCAGTCTCAGTATTTTAGTTAATAAAGTAGCAGTTGCTCACGATGCATGAATAAGGTCAACTAGATGGGCCTTTTGGCCTATGGCAAGACTCACTCTTACAAGCACAAACTCTAACTTATCAAATTTTAAATGTTCCAAAAAATGGATGACGTACGGCAAGTTTCTAGAATGTTAGCTAGAAGCAAAAAAAATAATGATTAATCTTTAAAGAGCTGGGCGAAGTTCAGGGAAAACTCAGCAAAAGTTGGCCGGAAGCGAATCATAAAAAATATTTGCTTAAAAATATTTGGACTTGAGCAAACTTTCATGATCAGGTTGCACCTGGAGTCAGTACAAGGTATCCAGGAACTTGTTCAAATCTGCCGTTAAGAAAGCGGAGGAAGACTCGTGGAAGGAATTCTGTGAGTCTGTAACTGAATTTCCTGAAGCGGCACGAATATCTGAAACACTGAGCCGAGATAAAGTGATCAGTATTGGAAAAAATTGAACTTCAAGATGGAGTATATATGACTGTTCCAAAAGATATTGTTAGAGAATCTGTTAGACATTCACAATCCTAAAAGTAGAACCACCCGAAGGGTGGAACTGCCAAAGGTATTTATTATGTCGAAAGATGTCAACACTGTAAATGAAGTCACGAAAGAAAATGATGTGATCGAAGCGTTAAGCTCATTTGGGGACTATAAGTCACCGGGGCCTGATGAAATATTTCCAAAAATGTTGTCTACGGTTGCAAAGGAGATATTCTACTTTGTTCGACGCATTTTCAAGCGTGTCTATATTTTGGGTACGTTCCAATGGAGTGAAGAGCGATGAAAGCGGTCTTCATTTCAAAACCTGGTATAGGGTCCTATGAGAAGGCAAAGTCGTGGAGACCTATCTCCTTGACATCGTTTTTTCTAAAATCACTTGAACGTTTAATAGCTTGGAAAATATGTCAAAGACCAGCCGTTCAAAAACTGAATAGGCACCATCAGTATGCTTATTTAAGAGGCGTATCGTGTGAGATGGCAGATGGCAGTACACCACTTAGTTGGCAGAATAGAAAAAGCCTTGAACTGTGGCCGCAAAGCACTAGCATTATTCCTGGATGTTGAAGGAGCATTCAGTCATGCATCTTTTAAAACTCTGTCTGAAAGTACCAGAAGAGTTGGAGTAGATATTACTCTTTGCAGATGGATAGACTTCATGCTGGCACATAGAACAGTAGAAGCGTCCATTGGGAATTGTAAGGTTGCAAAACAGGTGGAGAGAGGTTGCCCACAAGCTGGTATGCTATCTCCCCTGTTGTGGAACTTTATTATGGATGATCTGTAAACAAAACTGCAAAACAAGTTTTCGTATGCCTACTCGCAAGGGTTTGCTGAGGATTTGGTGAGCCTCTTGAAGGGCATAGATGGATCAACTGTGGTGTGTTTAATGCAACGCGTATTAAACTTCATCAATAGATGGTGTAACGAGGTGGACCTACCGCTTCACCCAAATAAAATTGAGGTGGTCTGGTTTATCAAGAGCACAAAACGAATAATGCATCACTTGAAATTGAAGAAAAAGAGAATTATTCACAGTCCTACTGTTAAATGTCTTGGTGTAACTCTAGATTCCCGATTAATGTGGACAACGCATTGTCGGGCCAAAGTTGCCAAGGCTAGAATCGCTTTAATGCAATGTAAACGAGCCGTTGGAAAAACATGGGGATTAAATCCCTTTCTTATTCAATGGATATACAAAGCACATATTCTACTTCTTATCTATCTCGTATAGTGCTATTGTGTGGATGCCAGTACTTGATAAAGGTGGGGAAAACTTGAAAGGCCTACGACAGATTCACAGGTCGGTTTTGCTGTCTATGACAGGAGGGTGAACAAGCACGTCGACGCTTTCTATGGAAGTGATGCTTGGAATTCAACCAATCAGTGATTACATTAAATCAGTCGGTGTGCGTACAGGGTGTCGACTTAAAGCAAATGGACAGTGGGTTAGTTGAAAGGGAGTAGGTTTCTGCCGTGTACCTACACATCCTGATAAAATTGATGAGATCTGTAATGTTATTTCGGAAACACTGATGCAATGTGACAACAAATTTACTTGGTTTAAAGAACAAAGCTATACGGTGACGTTGTTAAGTCGAGAAAAGTAGGAAGATGTTCGTCCTGACAAGGAAGACACGGCATCTGTTAAAATTTTTACAGATGGGTCAGGACGAAACGGCAGAACCAGATGTGGTTTTGTGGTTAGAGAGGGTAATGTTGAGACCAGAACGTGTAGCTCACACTTGGGTAATCTCTGCATGGTCTATGCAGCAGAATTGTTAGCAATTCTGTATGCAACAGAAGCAATAAGAGAAATACAACCAGTCAAGCTGGTACGTATTTTCTCGGAGAGTCTCAGTGCACTCACGGCACTAAATTCCAGTAACACCACCTCTTCTATTGTATGGGAGTGCTACAATGCTCTTAATGACGTAAAAAAAACTAGCTTTGTAGAACTTTGGTGGGTTTCAGCCCACTCGAACTACGAAGGAAATGAGAGAGCTGATGAATTGGCAAAAATTGCCTCTTTGATAGACTTTTGTGGTCTTGAGCCAGTTGTACCAATATCGCGAACGACCGTTAATACGGCGATTGTAGATTGGGCAAGCAACAAACTGGCGGCTCAGTGGAAGGAAACTTCCATGTGTCGCCAGAAGAAAATGCTGCTACCAGTAGCAGATACGAAAGTCTCGAAGGCTTGTTTAAAACGAAGCAAGAAATCCTCGAGGCTTCTTACACATTTAGTAACCGGTCATAATTTACTTAATTATCATCAATCCAAATAGACTGGAGAATTGATCCTCTATGTGAATGCAGAGAGGATGATGAGACCAGTTACCACGTTTTGACTCATTGCCCTATATACGGTGGTAGCAGGGTTGCAATCTTTGGAGCGCCAGAATTGGGCTCTGATGATCTTATACTTTCCTCGGTTAATCTTAGAGTTATGGAGTTCATTAGATTCCTCAGCATAGTGTACAGATTGAAGGAAAATATAACACAGTAAACCCCAGTGTCAATCGGTGCGTCTGCAATAGGCTGTCAGCCTCCGCAGCAGCTTGGTCGGCTGTCTTCAATCAGTCGATCAGCTCACCAATAAGACATACATACATACTGAAATATAATATAATAAAACATAGCTGTGGTGCCATTGTTGTATTTATAAAATGGCAAGTTTAAGTGAAATTGAAAATAGTAGTCAAAGTCAAAATCAAAACGAAGAAGTTTTAGCGGACAAACCTAGAATGCACAAGCATTTTTCGTTCATTCTTAAATATTGTTTGCCTATCGGATTGTTATCGGATCGGATTTGAGGTGATCCGATCCGAAATCCGATAATTACTATCGGATCGGATTCGAGGTGGTCCGATCCGAATCCAATCCGAAAAGACTATCGAATTATCGGATCGGATAATTAGTGCCACCCTTAAATTAGTAGATGTATATATACGTACTTATAGGATTAAACCAATAGAGCATATTTTAATTTTATTAATTAAAAAGCTTATCAACCAGTGAAAAACCTAATTATGAGCACGGGTAGCTAATGATTAATGAGTAGATAGCGAATTTGAACTGTTAATTGTATAATATGAACCCAAAGTTTTAAATGCTAATCAGTGTCGCATACACATTTAATATTTTTGCACACCTATTTAACATTGACGCACACCTATGCAACGTTGTTGCACACCTACCCAACATTTTCAACCCTAAACATTGTTTTATAACCCTAAACATTGTTTTATAACCCTAAACATTGACTTATAAAACACGAACATTGTAGTTTAACCGTTAACATAGTCGCACACTTTTTTAACATTGTCTCACAACCCTCACATTGTCGCACACTTTTTTAACATTGTCTCACAACCCTCACATTGTCGCACACCTATTTAGCATTGTCCTACGACCCTCACATTGTTGCACAGCTATATGACATTGTCGCACACCTATTTAGCATTGTCGCACACCTATTTACATTGTCGCACACCTATTCAACATAGTCGCACACCTATTTAACATTGTCGCACACCTATTTAACATTGTCGCACACCTATTCAACATAGTCGCACACCTATTTAACATTGTCGCACACTTTTTTAACATTGTCGCACACCTATTTAACATTGTCGCACACCTATTTAACATTTTTTACGACCCTTACATTGTTGCACACCTATTTAACATTTTCTCACGACCCTAACATTGTCGCACACATATGAAGCGCTTGGGAACTAAAGAGCACTAGTTTTGTCAAAAATCAATTAGTTATAATGGATTTTCATCAACAATAATATTGTTGATTGCAGTTTTAGAACACGCTCATTCATATTATGAATGAGCGTGTTCTAAAACTGCTCCCCTGTTTGTAAAACAAACAAATTTATCTAATTCACATAAAATTGTATTCAAGATTTCATAATTGAGTAATAGTAAAACTCAAAACCGCCAAATATTATTTGCCATAGCGATTAACTGACTTTGAATCGGGAGGCATTTTTAGAACACGCTCATTCATGTGCTGATTTTGAATCAGTTATCAAAAAAAATATTTCTCAAGCCGTAAAAATAAGATTTAAAAAAACGCACTACGGTTTTTTGGAGATTACTTTGTTGTTGTTACGATAATTTTCAAAAAATATTAACAAAAGTTTATCGTTTCAAAAAAAAAACTTCCTGAGCAACTTGGCTGAGCCCAATCAGGGATTATGAACGCGTCAAAAAATTAAACAAGATGACTGATAGATTTCAGTATTAAGGGAGATTTTCAAATCGCCACCGTCACCTCATAATTGTAGAAAAATTAGAAAAAATTCCGTCCTTACAGAGTCAGTAAAACGGATCGTGGGGGGACGCTGAAGAGACTTTTGCTTCGTACAACCCCTCGTTTGAAGAAAGCTGGGCCTTCGGCGATTTCCGCACCCAAGGCCTTTCAAGCTCGTTTCTGCACTCGAGCCTGTGCTCCAAAAGCCTTCCCCACTCCCCTCACACCCCCCTCGGCCAGACTAGAATTTATCCTCCTGTCTTACATATTCGGCGAAGCCTTTATGTGTTGCAATTCTCGGTTTAAACAAAGAATACGCTCTACACCACTCTGTGCTGTAAAGTAAGAAGATACAGGTATAATTAAAATTTGAAGCGGGAAATATTGTTGAATCATCCAATCAAGATAGGGTTGAGAGTTTGTGAGCAATGACGAAATCGCCCAACCGCCAATCACATCAGCGTATTCATCTTTGTGAGCAATGACGTCACACAACTTTCAGGCTTCAATTCTCTAGGACTCTTTTCCATTCATATAACTAGAGGTTTCGTATTCATTGGTTTAAATGAAATCACAGGTCTTACTGTCTCGCATTCTGCTCTTTTGCAGACGGAATTCTCAATAATTTTTTTATGATTTGGAGGTGGCAGTGACTGTGGCGATTCGAACATTTCTCCAAATACCGAAATCACTCCAAAATGACACACTACAAAATGTCAGTTCACATAACCTCATACAAAATCACTCTCCCAGTTTTTTTTAAATTTTCAAGTCTGCTTAGCCTTTTTATGTCTATCAAAAGTTCTGAAATTCTGCACACATGTTTAGAACTATTAAAAGAAAGTTTCAGGGTATTTTGAGCTGAATCAAAACTTGAGAACCTAGATCCGTTGCCATAACTACGGGTTTATTGAATGCCATACGCATAGCTTTGGTCTGATCATAACCAAAAACAATAGGGATCATTACATGAAATAAGCACACATTTATGCAAAATTTCATAAAAATCTGTCAACCTGTTTGACCTGTAGCGTGGTAACAAGTACAACCCAAAAAATAGCCAAAAAACCCGAATTTTCGGTGATTTGAGAATTTTTAATTATCTCCTATGACTTAGCATGTATATCAAAAGTTCTGAAATTTTGTACACATGTCCACAACTATTGAGAGAATGTTTCAGAATATTTTGAGGCAAATCAGGACATTTTAAAGTAGATCCGTAGCCATAACTACGGTTTATTGGAATGGCATACGCTCAGCTCTCATCAGATCAGTAGCAAAAACAATGGGGATTATCATATGCAGCAAACACATGTTCAAGCAAAATTTCATGAAAATCGGTCGAGCCGTTTGATTTAGGGCCCCGATTTGTAGTCATAACTACGGGTTTATTGAATGCTATACGCTCAGCTCTAATCTGATCTAGTTCAAAAAGTCTGTGGATCATCAGATGCCATAAACACACACACATGCAAAATTTCATGAAAATCGGTCAAACCGTTCGAACTGTAGCGTGTTAACAAGGTCAACAATAGAAAATAGAGTGGTTCTATAAGCCCTGGTTGGGCTTAAAATTTCTTTTAATTAAAAAAAGCTATTCAGCACAATATTTTCTTATTTACCTTAAAATTATTTTTGAAAACCTATTTAGAACCTTTTTTTAAAGTAAAAATTTGCAACAAACATAAATACTTATGATCTAAAAAATATATTTAAACAAAACATTTTAATCGTGAATGGAATCGTTTTACATTGAAAATTCAAAAAAAATACCGGAAAAAAAATCTCGTCTGTGAACAAATTTATTTTAGAATATTTTTTGCAAATTTGTATGTACTGATTAGATTAACTGAATTAAATCTTATATTTATTATCATTATTATTTTGATCAAAATCAACAAATTTCTGACCAATTTAAATTAGGAAAAAACTTAAGAATTTTCAAATGAAATTTTCATTTAATAATTGATTTACGGTATCAAAAACCGGGATTTTCCACATTCATGTTTTGTTTTCTAATTTGGCCAGAAAATAATAGTGTTGTTAAGAACTTGCTACTTTATCTTTAAAATAGTTTTTAAAAATTGAATAACTAATCATTAAAATACTTTTACTTTTGCTTAAAGATTTAATTTAGAAGGAATTTTTTTATTTAAAATGATACATTTTTTTAAATATTTTTTGAAAATTATCAAAACAACAACAAAGCAATCTCCAAAAAACCGTAGTGAATGTTTTAATCCAATTTTTACGGATTTTTACAACCATAGTGCTCTTTAGTTCCTGAGCTCTTCATATTCAACATTTTCATTTAACATTGTTGCACACCTATTTAACATTGGCTTACGACCCTCAAATTGTCGCACAACTATATAACACTGTCGCACACCTATTTAACATTGTCTTACGACCCTCACATTGTCACACACCTGTATGACATTGTCGCACACCTATATGAGATTGTCGCACACCTATTTAACATTGTCGCACACCTATTTAACATCGTTATATGACCTTCACATTGTCGCACAACTATATGACATTGTCGCACACCTATTTAACATTGTCTTACGACCTTCACATTGTCGCACTATATGACATTGTCGCACAGCTATTTAACATTGTTGTGTGACCTTCACATTGTCGCACAACTATATGACAGTGTCGCACACCTATTTAACATTGTCTTACGACCCTCACATTGTCGCACAACGATATGACATTGTCGCACAGCTTTTTAATACTTTCCTACAACCCCAACATTGTCGCACACCTATTTAACTTTGTCTTCCGAGTCCAACATTGTTGCACATCTATTTAACATTATCTTACAAACCTAAACATTGTCGCACATCTATTTAACATTGTCTTACGACCCTTAAATTGCCGCACATCTATTTAACATTGTTGTATGACCTTCACATTGTCGCACAAACCTATTTCACAACGTAATCCTACTCCCAGTTATTAACGTAGGGTTAATCAAATGAGCCGGAGTAACGGGCTATCACGGTGTTTAAGTAACTTTTAAGATCTAAATAAAAAAACTAAGAAACAAAATAAATACAGGTCTTTGTCTAATGACTATAATTTTGTTGCAGTTGGAGTGGAAACTTCAGGCGTGTTAGGGAAGCAAGCTTCCAAATTTTTAAAAGACTTGGGCAAAAAACTGATTGCTGCTACTGGGGAACCTAGGTCATCTTCATTTTTACTGCAACGGATTGGCATCGCAATCCCGAGAGGGAATTCCCCCAGCATCTTAGCCACCCACCCTAAATCTCGTGGCCTAGACCAGATTTTCCTTAGTAGTTTTAAATAGCGCGAATGCGTGCTGGGGTTGTATTCCCAGTTGGTTAGGGTTTTCCTTCCCTGTCTCTAAGGAAGGTTTTCCCCTATCCTTTTCCTAGCTAGGTTTCTATATTTATTATTCTTTCTTTGTTTTCTTTTATCTTAAATATTGAATAAACCACAGTAAGTGGACATATGAGAGGTCTTTAGGCTTTGTTTTCTTGTAATGGTGTTTATAATAGTGTTGAAAATTTAGTAATATAATTAGTTTGCCGTGAATTGAAATAAAAAGTATTAAATAATTTAATGTAGCGAATGACCGGTGGAGGAATTTACCTGAAAAATTTTTGGACATATTCTAGAAGTTGTCCGGAAAATAAAAAAGACACTCACACCAAAACGACAAAAAACAGGTAAAGTCAAAACACACCCACACCAAAAACCCAAAAATTTTCAAAATTGAAAGAACTTTAACTAACGATTATGGAATCTAAATAATTGTCTTGAAAAGGACGAAATCAGTCTAACGGATCGTGGGGGAACGCTGAAGAGACTTTTGCTTCGCACAACCCCTCGTAGGAAGGAATCTGGAAAGGGCGCGCCCACCGCAGCACTTTCGCCTTCCTTCTGTTTTCTTCTCACCTTTTACAAGTTATAAGCGTCATCATTCATGTATATTTCTTTTATTAAAAAAAGCTATACGTTATTTAACTAATTTTGTCGTTAATTGCTAGTTAAATTTGCGTCAGCTCCAAGTAATAATTTTTTGTTAGGGATGTGTCTTTCAATTTTGGAGATTTTTGGGTTTTTGGTGTGGGTGTAGGGGTGTTTTGACTTTACCTGTGTTTTGCCGTTTTGGTGCGGGTGTGGGTGCGGGTGTGGGTGTCTTTTTTATTTTCCGGACAACTTCTAGAATACCTCCGAATTTTTTTCGGTGTATCCACGATAACTTTCGAACGCATCACCTGATTGACTTCAAATTTTGCACACCTTCAGATTACGCAAAAGTAGGAAATGAGATTGCAAATGAGCTGAATCGGGGAATGCCTAAGTTGTTTTTATGCGCATAAACCGTGTTCATGGTGATTGTTTTAACGATAGCTTGTGATAAGGCATTCAAATATTTTCGGTGTATCCACGATAACTTTCAAACGCATCAACCGATTGACTTCAAATTTTGCACACCTTCAGATTACGTGAAAGTCGGAAAGGATATTGCAAATGAGGTCAATCGGAGAATGCCTAAGTTGTTTTTATGCGAATAAACGGTGTTCATGGTGATGATTTTAACGATAGCATGTGATAAGTCATTCACATATGTTTATGTACGGACACCAGCGAAAAAAGGGTCTTC
>Ga0210040_10001991_pt1 | contig 29608 bp, 38 predicted proteins | sample CryGeyCG12114_NA_FD_185462 | JGI IMG/M metagenome (GOLD analysis project Ga0210040, IMG submission 185462) | Groundwater microbial communities from aquifer - Crystal Geyser CG19_WC_8/21/14_NA (SPAdes) (version 2) | ecosystem: Environmental > Aquatic > Deep subsurface > Groundwater | place: USA...
GCCCAGCACTCCGCGCCGTCCCGGTGGTCTTCGAGCGGGTGGCCACAGTTCTCCCGGGCGCACAGCTGCTCCACGGTCACCGCCCGGCCCACGGCGCGGTGCCGTTCACCAGCGCCATGCCCAGCGCTCGAGCTTCACCCCAGGTGAGACGCATGCACGTCACGTCCCCGTCCCGGTCACGCATGGTCAGGCACACGTCCCCGGTGCCCCCGTGCAGGTGCGCGTCCCCTAGTTGGTCGTCTGCCTGCCAGTCCCACAGCATCTCCATGTCCTGCTCCCCCAGGTGTTCGATCAGCGGCCGGGCAGCTGCAGCGGCGTCAGCCACCGGTACAGCCGGCCGTCCACGATGGACGGGGGCGCGACCACATAGCCGCCGCGCCCCCGGTAGTCGATGCCGGGCGCGATCTTCTGCCCGTTTCCGCGGCCGGTCCGCCAGATGTAGCGGTGCACGCCACCGTCACGCGGGGTGGACACCACCCCCAGCACAGCCGGCCAGTCCGCCCCGTCCAGCCACGCGCGCCAGCTGCCCGGCCCGTCCTGGTCGATCACGTCCACCAGGTGGCCGGTGGCCAGCCCGATGTTCGACGTGGGGTGCTCCCGCCACCAGTGCTCCACCGCCTGCACGTTGGCCAGCGCGTCGGTGCACCCGCGCCGGTGACTGCCCCAGCAGCACGCCAGGCGGGCCGGTAGCGGCGTCTTCGCGCCCGGGGTCAGCGGGAACACCGGCAGCCCCTGCAGCGCGTACCAGCGCGCGGCCGCGGCCAGTGCGCCGGGATCGGTCAGCCGGGCGTGCTCCTGCTCTTGCACGGAGTCCAGCCGCCACGCGCACCAGCCGGCCAGGCCGGGGTTCCCGCGGTGCACGCTGCGCGCGTAGGTGGTCGCCAGGTCCTCGAGCGTGCCGCTCGGCGCGGTCACTGCAGCGCGTCCAGGACCTGCTGCAGCTCCCGGCGCACATCTTCCGCCGTGGCCGCCTCCTGCATGTCCCGGGCTGCGTTCATCAGCAGTCCCATTTCCACGTTCACGACTGCTGACTCCGTGCGCTCCCGGCGCCGGGTAGCCAGGCGCAGCACCCGCTGCTGCAGGTAGATGCGCACCCCTTCGGTAGTGTCCGGGGTGTTCGTGGGGTCGCTCATGTTTGTCTCCATCTCCAGGTGATCCATCAGGGTGGTGCGCCGGCGCAGGTGTCCCTGCGGTCCCGTCCGGCTGGTGTGCGTCTGTCTACTCCACCGGCTGCCGCTGCTCCAGCCGGTGGCCGAACGTGTCCGGGTGCACGTCCATGGTGCAGCGCCGGCCGGACTCCACATGGCGGCACCGGCCCAGCGCCGTCCGCGGCTGCGTCGCCGGGCCGGACTGCGCCGGGAGCTCCCGTGTGGCATCCGGGTGCACATGATCCGGGCCCGGCCGGTCCATCGTCCGCAGCGCCGCGGTGTAGCCCCGGCTGTAGCTGGTGGCGTGCTGGCCGTCCAGCAGTCCATCCACGGTGGCCGGCGCGAAAGCCTGCGCCCGTGCGGCCGCCGTCCCGCCCACCATCAGCACCGCCGCGATCACGGCACCGATGGCCAGTGCCCACGTCTCCGCCAGCAACCCGGTGCCCACCCCGCCCACCAGAACGGCGGCCGCCACACTCCACAGGTACAGGCGTAGCGGCTCCTCCGCCTTCCACTGCTCCAGCCAGCCGGCCCCGCGTCGTGCGCTCACTGCTCCTCCGCTCGAGGTGGTGGCACCGGCAGGTCCAGCCGGTCAGTGCGCCGGCGCATCCCCGGCGGTGCGTCAGGATCCCCCAGCAGCGCCAGCAGCTGCGCTGGCGGGTCCTCCATCACGTAGCCCTGTGCCACGGCGCGCACCCGCTGCCGGTGCAGATAGGACGCGGCCTGCAGTACCACGTCTTCCAGCTCCCCGACGCGTAGCAGGATCTCCTCCGCCACCGGCAGCTGCGGTCGGGTGGTGATCACCTTCACCAGCAGCGTGAGTGCCGCGATGATCCCCCCGATGCCCGTGCACCAGGCGGTCACCAGTGCTGCATCCACGCTGATCCCCCTATTTCCAGCCGCGTTTCCAGTAGTCGATGCAGGCGCCTCCGTGCGCCACCACCGCGAACACGGACAGGATGCTGACCACGGTCACACGGAACGGCTCGAACGTCAGGGACGTGATCACCAGCCCCACGCAGTAGGTCGCATGGACCACAGCGGCCACTCCGTGCGCGCTCGAACGCGCCGCCCTGGCAACGGTTGCCAGCACCACCCACCCGCCTACGGCGACCATCACCCACGCCACCACCGGGGTCAGTTCGCTGATGGTGGTCGGGCGGGCCGCCGACCCGGCCGGGGGCGGGCTGGTCACGTAGACGCAGCCCAGCAGGACGGTCAGCCCACCCAGCACCAGACTGGCCAGCTGGACATGCACCGGGACCGGCAACGCCATCCCGGGCGGTGCGACTCGAGGGGTCAGCGGCTCAACCGTCATGATCACAGCACTCCAGGGGTGAACGTGGAAGGGGCAGGCACCCGGACAGTGTGCCCGGGCGCCTGCCCCTTCGGCATGTGCGGTCGGTTACTGCTGACCACCCCACGGCGCCTGCGCTGGCGGTGCCTGCTGCTCCCACGGAGGCAGGTCCTGCTGCGGCGCCGGGGCACCCCACGGACCCGCCTCCGCCGGCACCGGCAGCTGCTGCTGCGGCGGGTCCTGCACGGGCGGCTGCTGGTACTGCTGCGGCTGCTGCACCGGCGGCTGCTGGTACTGCGGCTGCTGCTGCCCGCGCCCGGGCGGGGGCCCCTGCGGTGCCGGCGGCTGCTGCCAGCCACCGGGCTGCTGCGGGGGTGCGCCGAACTGCTGTGCCGGAGCGGTGGCCGGCTGCTGCCCCCACTGCTGCGCCGGCGGTGCCTGCTGCGCCGGCGCCTGCATCCGCAGCTGCGTCATGGCGGCCACGGCCGCCTGCTCCATCGGCGGGGTGGGGTCGTCCAGGTCGTAGGGGACGTTCTTGCCGTCCCGCTTCACCCCGGGCTGCCCGGTCAGCACGCCCAGGACCATGCGGCCCACGGACTGCTGCAGACGGCTGACCAGCATTCGCGGGAACAGCAGCGTGTTCAGGAAGGTCTCCGCCACGACACCGGGCGCTGCGATCACGTAGACGTTGGCGCGGATGGCGTCCTGCGGCTTGTCGCTCACCTTCGTCTGCATCGGCGGGACGTGCTCGAGCACCTCCATCACCAGCAGCGCGCCCACGTGCGTCTCCGGGGTGAACTGGTCTCCGGGGGGTGCCGGACGGTCGAACGAGATGGGACCGGACATGGTGGTGTCTCCTCCAGGGTTGGGGTGGTGCGATTGGGTCCCGCCGGGGTCAGGGGCGGGTGGTGCCGGTCGAACCTACGTGGCCCGTCCGACAGGTTCAGGGGCGGTTCCACTTCCGGCGGCAGTGCGCGCACGTCCACTCGTACAGCTGCCCCATCACGTGGCGGTCCCGGTATCGGTGCAGCCCGATGCGGCACACCAGGGGCAGCCGCTGGTGTGTCACAGCTGCGCCATGGCGGCCAGCTGTTGCGCCCGATGGTTGGCCGCGGCGGTGTGCTCCGGCCCCCACAGGTCCATGCCGTGACGCTGCCACAGCGCGGTCAGGGTGCCGTGGTCCGGCGCGGTGGTGATGGCGGCCAGCAGCGCCGCTTCCGGCTTCTCCCGGGCCCGCTGCTCCTCGAGCTGGCGCGCCTCGCGTGCCTCCTGCTCGAGCCGGGCGCGCTCCATCTCCTGCAGGTGTGCGCTGCGGGCGCCGGCGCGGTCCGTGTGTGGTGGGCTCCAGATGGACGCGTGCCGCTGGTAGAGCGCCAGCAGCTCCGCCTCCGTGGCGCAGGCGTCGATCTGGTCGAACAGCGCGGCCCGGGCGGAGCGCAGTGCGTGGCCGGCGTCCTCCGGCGTCTGCAGCCCGGAGACGGGACGACGGTTCCCGTTCTGCTCCGTGGTCGGGTCCAGCGCGTAGGTGCCCACCGGCGCATCTTGGATGCCGCCGGACTCCAGGTGGTCCATGGTCTGCTGTTCCGTCCACGTGCTATCCGGGGACGCTTGCGGCTCGAGCGCGTAGGTGCCCACCGGCGCGGCGTCCCGTGCGTCCTGTAGCTGCTGCCGGTACGCGTCGTCCGCACGGTTCGCGGCCGCGTCCGCCAGGTCCTTCTGTGCCTGCGCGTCGTCCTCCGGCGGATCCTCCATGATGGGCGCCGGCGCCTCGAGGCGCGCTCGGGCTGCGTTGTGCCGCTCGAGCGCTTCCACTACCTCCGGTGCGTCATCCGGCGCGCCGGCCATGTGCACCCACTGGTCCACCGCGGCCGCGTACGCCACGGACTCCACCGGCAGCCCCTCGAGCACGTGCGTCAGCGGGGGCACCTCCGGCTCCGGCTCCGCGTACACCACCGGCTCCCCCGGGGTGGACAGCGGCAGGGACAGCTCCCGTGCTGGCCGGTCCGGGTCCGGGGTGTTCGCGGCCGCCGTCTGCGCCCGCTCGAACGCGGCCGCGGCCAGGTCTTCCCGCCCAGGCTGGTGCACCGGGCACGCGCACTGCGTCACCAGCAGCCCGCTGCCCGCACAGCGCACCAGCTCCGGGCCGCCGGCCGCCTCCACGTCCTCCAGTCGCTCCCAGCCGTAGGCATCGGTGCGCTGCACCTTCACCCACACGGTGCCGTCCTTCGCGGACACCTTCGCCCCCGGCCCAGCCATCACGTGCCCGTTCGGGCGGTGCTGATCGGTCACCAGCAGCCCGGCCACGTAGGCGGCGTCCTGCTCCTCCGTCAGCCCGGGGGACGGCGCCGGGTCCACGTGCTCGCCGTGCACGCCAGCAACAGGCGCGGCAGGCGTCTGCTCCGACGCCGAGAACGACGGCTGCACGGGCTTCATCTTCGGCGCCTCCACCGTGCCGGCGTCCGGGTCCGCGCCGGGGTTCTCAGCCAGCCACCGCTCCAGCCCGGCCGCCTGGTCCGCGTGCCGACCGCAGAACCCTGCCGCCAGCCCGTCCGCCTTCGTCTTCCGCTTGTAGCCGCACGGCTCCCCGTCCGCCTTCCGGCCGCGGCAGGTCCCGTCCGTGGTGGCCGGCCGCGGCGCCCGGGCGAACACCGGCCGTAGCAGCGCGCCGGCCGTCGCACCCTGGCGCCACTTCCGCACCCGGGCCGCCTCCTCCGCGCCGGTGTCCCCGTGCTCGAGGTCCAGCCACAGCAGCTCCGCCTGGCCGGAACCGGCGGGCACGTGCACCACCAGACCCCAGCGGCTGACCGGGTGCCCGTGCAGCTCCTCCCACGACTGCCGGGCGCCGGTGCCCGGGTGGTACTTCCTCGAGCGTCGGTAGGTGGCCATCTGCGTGCTGAACTTCCCGGCGGAGTAGTCCACCCGGCCCGTCTTCGTGTCGATGATCCGCAGCGCGTCCACCACCCCGTCCGGGTCGGGGATGCTGCAGAACCCCAGCCGGTCCGGGGTGCCGGCGGTCTGCAGCTCGTCGCAGACGGTGCGGCACTCGAACTCCACGAAGCGCAGCACGGCCGTGGCGCGACGGTAGGCATCCAGGGTGGGCAGGTACATCTCCGGGACCGGGCCCAGGTCCTCCCCGCGGTCGATGCGGTCGGTCAGCGCGTGGATGGCGGTGCCCACGTCCGCGGCGTTCGGCCCGGCCGCCTCCAGCGCTTTCTCCGCCAGGTCGTCCAGCGCGTCCCGGTCCCGGTCCTCCGTGGACAGCGACGCGGCCGCGATCACGTAGTCCGGCCGCCGGCCCATGCCCAGCACCACCCGGCGCGCCTTCCACCGGGTGAGCGCGCTGGAGTCCTGCAGCGCTTCGGCGAACGTGGTCACCCGGGTGTGCTCTAGGGACTCCAGGATCGCGCCGTCCTTCACCCACGCCGCCGGTGCCGTCTCTGGCGTCCACGTGGGGTCGGGGAGGATGCGCGGCCGGCCCTGCCAGTCGCGTTCCCAGTCCAGCTCCGGGCGGGGGGCCGCGGTGCTGGCCTTCTCCAGTTCCACCGCCGGCTGCTCCTGCGTCTTGGTCACAGGTCCACCCGCGCGATCAGCTCCGCCGCGGCGTCGTGCGTCTTCGCCAAGCGCAGGGACACGTACTGCAGGAACTCCGCCAGCTCCGTCTCCGGCGCCTCGCGCGCCGGGGCGTCCTGCCCCCCCGCCACCGGCTGCGGGCGCAGCACCGGCGCCAGCGCGTGCTGCAGTAGGTCCAGCTGCGCGTCCACCGCGGACAGCAGCTGGTGCACCCCTTCCATCCGCGCCGGCAGCCGTCGGGACTGGAGCAGCTGCTCCAGCTCCGTCAGCTGCTCATCCGTGCGCACCTGCACGCTGTTCATGCTTCCGTCCATCGTCTTCTCCTCCAGGGTGTTCGGGCGCGCCATGTTGCGCGTCCGGTGTGACAGATTTTGGCCAGCCTGGTGGCAGCAGCCGGTCCAGGTCGATCGCCTGACAGCTTCCACGGCCACACACGATGGCAGTGCGGCCCATCAGATGCCGGCCGTGCGGGACGGCCACTCCCGCAGGTACTGCGCCGCCCGGTGGTAAAACTCCACGCTGTCCCGGGCGTGCGCCATCATGCTGTTGCAGGGGCCGCACAGCAGCCCGCGCACGCACCCGCCACAGCTGGTCGGGCCCGGGCAGCAGCTGTGATCGTGGTCCACGGCCAGCCGCTTCGTGGCACCGGTGGCGCGTCGGCACACCGCGCACCGGCGACCCTGGTGCTCGAACAGCCGCGCGTACTCCGCCGGTTGCAGCCCGTAGGTAGCCACCGTCCGCCGGGCGTGCGCGGCGCTGTTCCGTCGCTTCTGCTCTGTGCGGTGGTGCGTGGCGCACCGCGGTCCCGGGTGCGGAGCTGGCCGCGGCGTTCTCGAACGACCACGCGCCACGTCCTCCGTTCGGCAGTCCTTGCAGACGCGCCGTTGCACCCCGGGCATCAGCCCGCCACGCCCCAGCCCAGCGCGGCCGCCCGGTCCTGGCGCTGCGTCTCGCCGCTGGCGGCCGGGGTGGTGATCAGTCCGGCGTCCGTGCCGGTCAGCTGCTGGACGACGGTGGGCGGGGTGGCGGTGCGGGCGGGGGTCACGTCCGCCGGGAACAGCCAGGCGGCCACCGCTAGTCCTGCGGTCAGCACCGCGCCGGCGGTCAGGACGATGCGCGGGAACTGCACGGTGTCCGTGCGCAGCTCGAGGACGGCCGGCCGGGCGCCGGGCGCGGTGGCACGGATGGCGGCCACGAACGCGTCCACGCGGGCAGCCTCGCGGCGTCGGGACATGGGGGTGCGGAACACGTCTTCTCCAGGGGTGTGCGGATGGTGCTGGTCAGGGGGTGGACTGCTGGTCGGCCAGCAGCTGGTCCACGGACCGCTCCGTGAACTGCCGACGGCCGCGCTTCACGCGCTGCACCGGGGTGATCAGCCCGTCCGCCTGGTAGCGGTTGAGCTGGCGGACGGTCACGCCCAGCCGGGCGGCTGCCTGTTCTGCGTTCAGCACAGCGCCTGGTTGCCCGGCGGCAGCGCCTGCAACGCGCGCTGCAACTCCCCGCGGCGCCGGGCCTGCTCCTGACGGCGGAGAGCGGTACGACCGCGACTGCGCTGCAGCTCCGGGCCGCCACTGGCTGGCTGCTCCGTTGCCTGCTCCGGCTGCTGAGGGGTGACCTGGGGGTCCATGGTGGTGCTCCGTTCTCCAGGGGGTGCGGGAAGGGACATTACGGGACATGAGAGGACATGCAAGGACGCGCTGCCCTGGCCGGCGTGTCGTGCACGCCGGCCAGAGTGCGCCCGTCGATCAGACGGTGGCGAGGTACGCGCCGTGCGGGCCGCGGAACAGTCCGCGCCGGATCACCAGCCCGGCGCGCTCCAGCCGGTACAGCAGGGACGACGCGCGGCCGTGTCCCCAGCCGGTCTCCTGCTCCAGCTCCTCGCACGTCATGCCGCGATCGGACTGGGCACGCACGCGGGTCAACGCAGCCAGCATCAGCTCCGTCAGCTCCAGGTCCGCCGGCAGCGGGGGCGGCTGGATCACCTCCGGCTCCGGGTCCTTCCGGTCCCCTCGAGCGGAGCGCCGGGCACCGTCCAGGCTGACCACGTTGTCCGGCAGGTTCTCGCCGCGCTCCTCGAGCTGGCGCAGGTCGCTGACCACAGTGCCCGCGGACACGCCCAGCGCAGCGCCGATGGCCCGCGTGGGCATCTCCTGCTGACGCATGGCCAGCACCCGCTCCAGGCGCGCGGCCGGGGTGGGCCGGAGCATGGTCACGTCCGCGAACAGGTCCACGGTCAGCGCGTCCCAGCCGGCCGCGCCAGTGCCGTAGCCCAGCAGCTCCGCCGCGCCACCGTGGTACAGCCGCGCCACGTCCTCGTCCAGGGTGCGCAGCTGCCGGCGGATGCGGTCCACCGTGCGCTGCGCGCCCGCCTTCGTCAGCTGCGTGTGCGCGCGGCCATCGGCATAGGCGCCGGTCACAGGACCGGCTCCAGGACGCTGATCAGCCGGCGCTCGCCGTCGGTCAGGCGGATGGCCACGGCGTCCCGATACCAGGCACCGTTCAGCAGGCTCCAGTGCTGCGTCCACTGCACGATCTGAAAGCCGTGCACCGTCTCCAGGGTGGTGTTCATGGTCAGATGATCGGCACACCGGCGGAATCCTGTAGCTGAACGCTGAACAGTCCCACCCGGATGGGTGATGGCTGGCTGCGGACATGGCGCTGCCCCTGACCACGGGGGCAGTCAGGGGCAGCAGCCGGCCACGCTAACCGATGCGGCGCACCACTACCGGGTCACTGGCGCCCAGCTGGAAGATGCCGGCGGTGGAGTCGACCACCACGCGCCGACCGGACCAGCTGTGCGTCAGCTTCGGGGTGCCGCGCACCGTGCACGACTCCTGCCCCAGCACGTCCGGGGGGTCCAGCAGCCGGTCCCCGTCCTGCAGCTCCACCGCCGTGATGTGCAGCGTCGTGTCCTTCGAGCCGTCGTCCCCAGATGTGGAGTCGTCTGTGGATTCCGGCTGGTCGCTGACCATGCGCGGTGCCCCCTTCATCCGGCCCTCCGGCAACGCGAACTCCCCGCGGGTGCGGAACCAGCGCTGCACCAGGGACGCCGGGACAACGGCGCGGCCACCGGCACCCCAGCTGTCATTCCAGCTGTTCAGCAGCAGGAACGACGGCTCCTTGAGCTGATCCACCGCGTCCCACAGACCCAGCTCCATCAGCTGCCCCTGCAGCTGGCCGCCGTCTGCAGGACTCGCCGGCACGTAGCCGAACAGCTCCACCGCGTGCCCCAGCTCCGGGTCCAGTTCCACGTCCGGATCCACCGCGCCCGACGCCGGCACGTCGTACAGCTGCTCCGACCACTGCACACCGATCAGCGCCGGCCCCAGGTTCTCGTCCAGGATGCCGGTGGCCAGCTCCGCGGGGTTCTTCGCCCAGCGGAACCCCGTCCACAGCTTCCGCTCCCGGCCCACCAGACAGCCGGCCAGCACGCTGGTGCCCGGGTACTGCTCCCCCGGCCACTCGTCCAGCAGCTGCGCCCGCCTGAACCAGCGCCGCGCATAGTCGTCCGTCACCCCGCTACGGGACGACGGCGCGGCCGCCACCACGCCGGCGCACGCGAACCCCACGCAGGCTCCCTCCGCGCCCTGGTCCAGCACCGGCCCGTGGTCCCATATGCGGCCGGTGGTGGGCATCTTCGTCACCCCAGCCGCCACCCGGTAGTTCAGGCTCCGGGGGTCGAATCGGGCTGCCCAGTCGAACGTGGCCCCCTCCAGGGTGGTGACCATCTACCCGGCCACCCCTTCGGTCAGCACCCGGCGCAGCCCGTTTTCCGTGGCGGTCTGCAGCTGCGCCGCGGTCAGCGTGCCCGTGGCACCGGCCGGCAGTGCCTTCACGATGGCCGGCACCAGCTCCGCCACCAGCTTCTGCACGTCCACGGGCGCGGCGTCGGACCCGCCCACCCATGCCTCCCACGCCTCCATGCTCGAGCCGTCCGGCATCCGCCCGACGACGCGGTTGGCCACCGCGTCGCTGGCGGCGCGCGCCACCGCGGCCACTGCCGCTGGCGTCAGGTCCACAGGTCCAGCCACTTCGTCCTCCTCCTGCTCTGCGATGCCCGACGCGATTGCGCGGGCCCGGGGGATCACCACGTCCCAGGGGAAGTTCTCCCCCACATCCCAGTGCGTGCCGTCGTTGTAGCCGTCGGTGTGATCGTCATGGTCGATCACACCGGACGCGCCCGCCCGGTACTGCTGCGCCGTGATCTTCACCAGCGGGATGCCGCGCGCCACCGAACGATCAGCCAGCCACTGGGCTGCAGCCTCCAGCAGCGCCCGCCGGGACAGCCACTCCGGCCGGGTCCAGCTGGCGAACCCGCACAGTTCGATGTTCTCCGACCAGGGGTTGCCGGACCGCAGCGTCCACGCGGCCAGGTGGTAGGGCACGAACCCGTTCGCCGGCGTCAGCAGCGCGCCCGTGTCATCCGCGCTGGCGTGACTCGAACCGGTCCAGCTAGCCCAGGCGCGCAGGTCCTGGGCCCGCAGGATGCCTTCCGTGGTGTGCAACGCCAGCACGCGCACCCCGTAGCGGCCGCGGGTGCTCGAGCGCAGCAGCATGTTCGGCAGCGCTGCGGTCAGGACGCCGGCCGGCGTCCCCTCCTGCACGATGATGGCCGCGCCGTGCGGTGGCGGGCTGCCTTCGTGCGCGTCCCAGTCGTGCGCCGGGTCCGGCAGCCTGCAGACGGGGCACGGCTGCCCCTCCACCGGCTCCCCGGGCGCGGTCGGCTCAGTCACCGGGGGTCACCAGCTCCACGGGAGTGGAGCCGGCCAGCTGTGTCTCCTGCTCCCCCAGCTCGCCGCCGTAGTCGAGGATGTGCCGGTAGGCCGGAACCTGCGGTGGTGAGCTGGGGGACCACTCCGAGTCCTCCAGCTGCTCCGCGGTCGGTTCAGGCGCCACCCACCCGGGGTCATTCGTGTAGCCGGCAATCCCGCTGTCGGTGCTACGAACGACGGCTTCGATCGGTTCGTCAGCCCACGGGAAGGTGAACCGCACCGTGCGGCCCACCTCCGTGTCGCTCAGTTCTGCCCACGTCGTCAACTGGTCGTCTCCCTGTCCTAGTCGCCGGCCCGCTCGAGCCGGTATGCGCCACCCAAGCTGATCGTCTCGCCCATGGCGATGTTGGAACCGGGCGCCACCGCGCCCAGGACAAGCCCACCGTCGGCGCCGAGGAAACCAGTGGCGACCCGCCCGCCCGAACCCGAATGCAACGGCACCGAATCCATTGGCAGAATGGTGGCCGGAGCGGTGGCCAGCAGCACGTTACCGATATCTCCATTAGCGGGAACAGTCAGCGCTGCACCAGTTCTCGTCATCTCGACGTACATGTGCATGAGCCCATTGCCGACGCTGCGATACCAGGTGACCCCGCCACCCACGAATGCCCACCCGCTCGCAGGGGAGGTCCATCCAGCGGTCGAACGGGTGGGCGCGGCCCGTCCAGCGACCTGCATGAAGTTCAGCGCGCCCATGCAGGCGTAGATCCGGTTCGCGTCGGTGTCCATTACGAGGAACCCGTTGTGCACGCCTTCGATCCCGGCGGCCTGAAGGCTGGCAATGTAGTTGTTGAGGCTGGTCACCCCGACAACGCCCGCCTGCCGCCAGCCACCGCCCCGGCGGATCATCGGGCACTGGTAGACGGAGCTTGCGATGATGTCGCCCTCACGGACACCTGTGGTCGGCAGTGCCCCTCCCGTGTGCTCCCGCCACCGGCCACTGACGGGGATCCAGTACTGACCCCCGCCCTCCATCACCTCGAGGTCGTCCACATCTTCGAGGTAGGTCACCATTCCATCGGATGGATCGACCAACTTCTGTGCGCGCTGTGCGATCGAATCGAATCGCATCACCGCCTGATCCATCAGGTAGCCCTGCACGTCCAGAGACGACAGCGTTTCCCGGGTAAACCGCCTCCAGCCCAACCCTGCCATGTGTGCGCCTCTCCGTTGTCGTGCGGTCAGATTCCCACAGCGGGGGGTCAGACTGGCGAGCGCACCGGCACCGCGTACGGCGCCAGCAGATCCGTCCCGCCCAGCTCAGATGCGTCCAGAACGAACCAGCCCGCAGCGCCGGCACGGCCAGGTGCCGGCGCCTCCGTGGTGGCCCACACCACCGACCAGCTACCCGGGGACAGATCCAGCTCCACGCCCAGGACCCCCAGCGTGGCCTTCACCAGCCGTCCCGTGTGGGTCCGGTAGCGGAACAGCCAGCGGTCCCCGATGCCGGTAGCCATCACAGCCGGCCACGCTCTCAGCGCTGAATCCAGGTCCACGTCGGACGGCGCCGGCGTCACGGAGTCCACCCGGAGCTCTGGGCGGGCGCCGGACACCACTACGGCCTTCGCCCAGGGCGCCAGCTGCGCATCTGTCTCCAGCTCCAGGTCCTGATCGTCCACCACGCCCACCCCGTAGCGGGCCTGGCTGTAGGTGTCGTCCCGGCGCTCCAGGACCTTCTCGGACTCGTCCCCGGGGGGGAGGCGCCGGCCGGCAATGGCGCGGTTGGTCAGCAGCTCCGGGGAGTATCGAATGACGGCATCGGCCACGCAGCAGTGCACCCCCTGCACAGCCTCCCCGTGCACATCAGACAGGGTGCCGCGCACCGGCCCGGACAGCTCACTGCCGCGGCTGCGCACCACCAGGCGGTTGCTGCGGTCCACCCACACGCGGCCCAGCTCTGCGTCCGCGGCGCGACTGATGTTCTCCCAGGGATTGGCCAGCGTGGTGGGCGCCAGCGTCACCTCGTAAGTGCTGTCGCTGTCCGCTGCGATCGTGCCCCGGTCCGCCTCCGTGAGCGCACGCGCCACCCGCTGTCGCAGATGATCCCCGGCGCCCACGCCAGGTTCCGGCCGACCCTCTGACGACCAGGCGGTCAGTACCCCGATCAGATCCACGCCCGTCATGGTCACCAGCGGTGGGGAGTTCTTGAGGTACTGCGCACTCGACTCGTCCACCTCACCGGTCCACAGCACGGACTCCCAGCGGTCCCCCTCGAGCGTGTACCCCCAGGCGCGCACCCGCAGCGGGGTGCCTTTGTGGATCGCGTCCCCGTTCGTCATGGGGTCCAGCTCGCCGGCCGTGTCGATGGCGGTCAGGACGACGGTGCCTGCCTCCGCACGGGTCAGCACCCCCCGCACCCGGGCGGCACCGGTGCGCGCCACCACCGTCTGCACGTCGCAGATGATGTTTACCCACACACCGGCGCCGGCGCCGGCGGTCCACGCCAGCACGTCCGGGCCGTCCAGCTCCGACACGTCCAGGGTGAACGTCCCGGCCAGGTTGTCCGGCTGCACGTCCACGGCGAGGTAGGGCACCCCGTCGTCAGGGGTGACCGTGATGGGGTCGGTCACTTCTCCAGTCCTCTCAGCCAGCCAGGGCCGTTCAGCCGCGTGTAGGCGGCCAGCTGGCGCACCAGGTCCCGGCCGGCAGTGGCCGCGTGCTGCGTGCTCACCTGCCCTGCGGAGTCCGCCTGCACCGTCACGGACAGGTGGTCTACATGCACCGCGCCGGCGCCCACCGTGGCACCCGTCAATCGTCCGGCTCCAGACCCCCCACCGGCCCCGGTGCCGGGGTCGCTGCGCTGCACGTCGATGATGGCGGTGCGCCGGGCGGCCAGCTCATCCAGGTAGCGACCCACCGCTGGCCCGTTCCTGGTCTCCACCCGGATGATGGCCAGCCGCTCCTCCGCCAGCCCGTCCAGGTAGCGGTCCACCGCCGGTCCACCGCGGGACTCCACCCTGATCAGGGACAAACGGTCAGCAGCCAGTCCTGTGATGTAAGCCTTCACGGCCGGTCCGCCGCGTGTCTCCAGCTGCACGGTGGTGTCCCGGTCCTCCGTCGTGTCGTCCAGCTCCTGACCCACCTGCGGCGCACCGGTCAGCGTCAGCACGGCCTGAATGTCCCCGCGGTCCTTCGCGGTCTGCAGCTGGTCGATCAGCCCCTGCATCTCGTCCCGGGCGCCTTGCGTCAGCCCAGGAGTGTTCAGCCGGCCGCGCAGGTCCTCGAGCATGGCGTCTGCGCGGATCTGCGCCTCTGTCACGTCGTCCACCACCTGGCCGGCCGCCTCAGCGTTCTGCACCGCGGCGTCCGCCGCAGCACCAGCCGCGGCCAGTGCTGCCTGCATCAGCGCCACGTGCGCCTGCCGCTGCTCGTCCACCGACGTACTGGCGTCGTCGGTGGCCTTCCGCGCGGCGTCCATGGCCTGCTCGAAGGCGAACCCCGCATTCTCACTGGCGTAGCGGGCGCTGATCAGCTCGAGCACCGCAGCTGACGCCAGGGACGTGCTGGCCCGGTAGGCATCCACGGCCGCCTGCGCGCGGTTGTCCGCGGCCGCGGCCACGTCCTGCGCCACGGCCGCGTCATGCGCCAGCCGGGTCAGCTCCGCGGTGGACACGTTGCCACCATCCAGGGCGGCCGTCAGCGCGTCCGTGGCGGCCGTGGCCAGTGCCGCCTTGTCCGTGGCCACCTCCAGCTCCCCGGCCAGCTCCTGCTGTGCAGTAGCCGTGTCCTTCGTGGTGCCACGCAGCCGGTCCAGCTCGTCCTTCGCGCCCTCCGCTGCTGCAGCCGTGGCAACGAACGACGCATCTTCGGTGTTGCCGTTCACCCGGTCCAGCGCCTCCTGTGAGTACGCGTCCAGCGCCGCGGTCACCCGCTTGTACGCAGCCTCATTGCCCAACAGGGCCGCCGTCACGTCCCCCTGTGCGATGCCGGCCGCCTTCGTGGTGGTCAGGATGCCGGCCTGCTGCGCGGACTGCGCCGCCTGCTCCCGCACGGTGCGGGTGATGACACCGCTGGACTCCGCCAGCGCGGCCGCCAGATCCTTGTTCGCGCCGGCGGCCGCCTCCGCCTGCTGCTTGTTGTCCCCGGTCACCGCGTTCAGGATGGTGAACCCCGCACCCAGCCCCACCACAGCGGCGCCCAACGGGCCGCCCAGCGCGGACAGCAGCCCGCCACCGGCCACGCGTGCCACGCCCATACCGGTGGACAGCCGGCCGGTGCCGCGGGTGGCGTCCTCCACGGCGCCGCGAAAGCCGGCCACACGGGAGCGGCCACTGTCCATCACGCCGGCCAGGAACCCCCCGTCCGCGCCGGCGGAGCGCTGCGCAGCACCCCACAGCACGGCGGCCGTGGTCGCAGCTGCCAGCGGACCAGGCACGGCGCCGGCCGCGTCCACCACCGTGTTCAACCCCTCCCCCACGGTAGTGATCACGGGCACCAGCACGCTGCCCAGCCCCTGCCCCAGCGTGGTGCCCGTGATGGCCAGGTCTGCCATGGCGGCGTCGTAGCGCTGCGTCTGCTCCACGTCCTCGTCACTGAACGGGGTACCGATCCGCTCCAGCGCGTCCTCCACGGACACTCCGGAGGACAGCAGCCGGGACAGCTGCTTGTAGCCCTCCTCCCCGAACAGGCGGAACCCGGTGGCGTTGCGCACCGTGGCGTCCGGAATCTTCTGCAGCTGCGTGAGCGCGTCCTCCAAGGTCAGCGCCCAGTTCACGGTGTTGTCGTCGTTCTTAACGATCTTGGAACCGAACTCCTCCAGCGCCTCCCCGTTGGCGCCCACCTTCGTGGCGAACTCCGCCTGGATCTCCAGCAGATCCGCAGCCTCCAGCCCCAGGGAGCTGAACAGGGAGGACAGCCGGCCACCCTGCTCCGTGGTGGCATTCATGGACGTGGCCAGCGTGGCGGCGCCTCGAGCACCGTCCAGGAACCCCGTCACGGAGTCCCGCAGCGCGTCCCCCAGCTGGAAGGCTGCGTACCCCTTCGCCAGCGCCGTGACGCCGGCCAGCTGCTGCCCGAACCTGTCAGAGGTGCCACGGGCCCGCTCCTGCTCCGTGGCCAGCCGGGCGGTGGACTCCGCAGCGTCCTGCTGCACCTGCACCTGATCTGTTTCCGCGGACTCCACCGCCCGGATAGCCACATGCAGTCCGCGGCGCGCCGCCTCCAGCCGCTGCTCCGCAGCCAGCAGCTGGCTGGACCCGGCTGTGGATTTCTGCTGCGCCTCCTGCAGCCGGCGCTCCGCCAACGCCACCCGGTCTGCGGCGTCGTCCCGCTTGAGCTGCGCCGCAGCCACCCGTTCTGCGGCCGCGGCCACCTGGCCGGCTGACTGCGCGGCCGCGGTACCCGTCTCCCGCGCGGCGGTGGCCACCGCCTCCATGCGCGTCTCCGTGTTGCCGGTGGCTGCGTCCACCACCAGGGACAACCGCTGAACCAGGGGTGCAGTCACCGGCGCTCACGCCTTCCTGTTGCGCTTCTCGTTCAGCATGTCGGATAAGGCCAGCAGGTCGCCATGCCGCTGCCGTCTAGTCACGTCCGGCGCCCACCCCCACGCGCTGGCACCCCACATCAGCCAGTGCGCGACGTAGGCGCCTACGCGGGGGGGTCGGCGAGTGCCCCCTCCGCCGACCCGATGGCCGGCAGCGGGTCGGTGGGCGCCTCCCACTCGAACGCGCCCGTCAGGGTCTTCCCGGGCAGCTGTTGCACCAGCCCCAGCGCGACGTCCTCCGTGGTGCCGTCGTTCACCATCAGCACCACGAACAGGCCCATGGCGACCCGCACGGAACGCCGGGGATCCCACAGCGCCCACGGGATACCCGACGCGCGTTCCGCCACGTCGAACTGCTGCAGCGTCAGATCGTCGGTACTGGACTCCAGCACCCTGCCGTCCGGCAGCTCGAGCCTGATACGCCAGTTCCCATCCCGTAACGCCATCTCCAGGGGTCCTCTCAGCTCAGGTGGCGTGCGATCGCACGGGCGTACACCTCAGCCCCCACGCGGCCGGCCACAGGGGCAGCCTGCCCCATGGCGTTCTTCACGGGGTGCTGCCCCTTCGTGCCGGGATGCTTCACGTAGCTGCGCACCCCAACCCCCGGGATGTAGAGCACGGGGGATCGGCGCGCCTTCCGGCGCCTGGCCATGCTGTAGCTGCGCTGCCCGCCGGTGCGGTCGGCCACGTAGCGGAACGGCTGGACGTGGGCCCGGGTGTCCCCTTCCACCAGGGAGACCGGACCCACCGGCAGCACCAGCGCCCGGGCGCCGGTGCCCGACCCCTGCACCTCGAGCCGGACGTCCACCCGCGCGCCCTTCCCGGAGCGCACCCGGGACAGTCGCAGGTCCCCGGACGCGGTGCGCAAGTTGCGTCGCGCCTGCGTCTCCAGGCGCGCGCCACTAGCGCGCACTGCCCGCGGGCTGGCTTCCACCAGCACCGCGGGCAGTGTTGCGAGACGACGCGCCGCCTCCTCCGGAGACGTCACTCTCCGGAGGCCCCCTTCACGCCGGGGGAGTCCGGCGCCAGGACGGCGGACACCTGCTCCGCGCGCTCCGTGCCCGCCTTCGCGCGCGCCTGCTCGCCGTCGATGGCGGTCTGCACGCTGGCGTCCTTCTCCAGCGTGCCCTGCTCCACCGCGAACTGCGTGACCGTCTGCGGTCCGGTGGTGGTGGTCGGCTGCAGCTCACGGCCCAGCGTGTCCACCTGCGTCTCCTTCGCCATGTCCTGCTCCTCTCAGTGCTCCCGCGAGGTGCGGGGGATCAGGGGCCCTGCGTGACCGCGCCGGCGCCAGTCACCAGCGTCCAGGCGGCCGCGTCCCCGAACAGGATGTCCGGCTTGCGGGTGACGTCCAGGGACACGGAGTCCGTGAGATCCGCCCGCGGCTCCCCGCCGAACCCGCCGGCAACCAGGCGCACCCGGCCGGCCGCCTTCGGGGGCGCGTTGCCGTCGGCGCCCAGCAGGAAGAACGCCTCGTCCGTGTCGTGCTCGAACAGGTAGGCGGTCAGCCCGGCCCGCAGGTGCGCGTCCTGGAAGAACGCCACGTCCAGCGCGTAGGTGGACTGCCCCACCTGCACGGAGCTCGACGCCGGCGCGCAGAACGTGGCCGCCCGGTCCCGCCGGGTGGACTGCTTGGAGGGGGTGAGCTTCCCGGAGGTGACCTGGCAGGACCAGCCACCGTCCGTCGCGTCCAGGTAGTCCGCGGCCACGACGGTGTTCAGCGTCTTCCCGCCCGGGGTCTGCCACGTGTCGCTGTAACCGGCCGCGGCACGGTCCACCACCGTGAACGCCACCACGCCCGTGTCTTCGATGCTGAAGATGGCCGGATCCATCAGCCTGTCCCTTCGTCGTCGTCCCGTGCCAGCTTCTGCGGGCACAGCGTCTGCACGGCCAGGGGGATCTGTACACGGATGGCCAGCCCCCTGACGAATGATCCCGGGACCACCTCAAGGTCCTCCGGGCCGGCGGACTGCACCGTCGCACGGTGCTGGCCCACCGTCAGGTTGTCCAGCTGGTCCCAGGCGTGCGCCAGCAGCCGGTCCTGCAGCTTCACCTGCTGCTCCTGCGATCCATCGGTCAAGAAGACGATGGGGAACGTGGCAGCCATAGCGCGCGCACGCTCCGTGGGCGCCAGGTGCAGCGTGGGCACGTCCACCCACGCGGACGGGGTGAGCACCTGGCGCGGCGGATAGGGGAACGCACGATCAGCCGGCCACCCCAACGCCACCCACACGCGACTGGCGGCCAGGTACAGCTGCTCCCGTGCGTCGTCCAGCTTCGTGGGGGGCAGGTTCTCCCCGGGCATCGGCGGGGTGGTCATGCGATCCCGAAACCTTCGACGTAGGGCAGCAGCAGGTACTCCACGCCGGCCAACTGGTCACGGCTGACGCGCACCGGCTCGCCGGTCGGGGAGGCGGCGCCCGTCACCCCGAACAGCGCCTTGCGTCGCTCATACAGCTCCTGCGTCAGCTGCAGCGCCGCGGACTGCAGCTCCTCCGGCGCCTGGCCCGATGCGTAGGTCACCGCGTCCCAGCCGGGTCCCAGCGGGTAGCGCATCCGCCCGGTGGCCGGCTGCAGGTCTAACCGCTGGTCGATGGCACGCATGGCAGCCCGCGCGTGCACCTCGAGCGCCGGCCGGTCCGGGTGTGTGGACTCCAGACGCAGCAGGTTGGCCGCCTGCTCCGCCACCGCCGGCGCCTGGTCGTGCCAAGTGCCGGCAGTGGCGGCCACGAAGCTGGTCACCGGGACAGGTCTCCCGGCATCTCGTCACCAGGGAACACCGTCGTGCCCGCCGTCAGGGACGACGCGTCGTCCCCAGCTGTGGGCGACACGTCGCCGCCGGCCGCCTGCGACGTGTCCGCCGGCACGCTCCAGGGGGCCGGCGGCTCGAGCACACCGGACACCTGCTGCCCGTCCTGCGCGATCACCACGGCCTCCGACTGCCCCTCGAGCACGGCGCCTTCCTCGATCGGCTCCGCCGGCTGCTGCTCGAGCTGGTAGCCGGGGGACGCGCCGCCCTTCCACTCCGTCCCCGTCCAGTGCGCACGCTTCCCGCGCACCCCGATAGGGACCGATGCACTCGCTGGCCACGGCGCCGTGGCCAGTGGACCCGGCCGGACGCGCTGCGTCAGCTCCTGCAGGTTCTTCGGCCGCTCCGCCGCGGGCACGGCCGGGGAGTAGCCGTCCGGGCCTGCGGTCAGGTGCAGGACCCCGCCCGCCGGCAGCAGGGAAGACTGTCGGCGGGCGGGCGCAGTGGTACGACGAGCTCGGCCCACCAGCAGCGCCGGCGGAATGGACTGGTCGTAGTAACCGGGGTCCGTCATGGATCAGACGCCGGCGGGCTTCACGATCACGGCACCGTTGCCGGTGGGGGTGTCCCCGGACAGCCCGTCCGTGGCCGGCCGGTAGGTGGCCAGCTCCGATGCCACGGCGACCTGGCGGCCCATCACGGACGGCTCCACCGCCTCCAGCATCGGGTACGTGAACTCGTACACCTCGAGCGCGGCGCTGTTGCCCACCACGAACTCGTCACCGGTGATGGCGTAGGACACCACCAGCGGCAGCCCGGCCGGGCCGCGGGTGGCGAACGTGGTGGCGTCCACGCTGCCCATGGCGTTCACGGCCGCGCCAGCGCCCAGCGTCGGGAACAGCGGCCGGTCCGCGGCGTCGGTCATCTTGCCCAGCCGGGCCCACGCCTTCGGGCCGCACGCGATCCACTGCGGCAGCTCCCCGGTCTTCACGAACACCTGCAGGGCGGCGTCCCAGATCGCTTCATACACCTCCACGCTGCCGGCGTCCACGGCCAGGGGCACGGCGCTGGTGGACCCCATCAGCGCCGACAACCCGTAGCGCTCCGTCTTCCGGCTCCGGCGCTTCGTGAACTGGTTCAGGATGATGTTCCAGGCGCCGATGGGCAGCGCCCGCAGCTTCTCCGACACGTTCAGGTACTCACCCACCGTGTCGGTGTCCACCGGCTCGAGCTTCACCTCGAACGCGCGGGAGACCAGCTCCGACTTCTCCTTGCCCACGTTGGCGGTGCCGGCGCCCTGCACGTCCGGCGCCTGGTCCCCGTTGGGGTCGGAGATACGCGGCCGCTGGAAACCGAACGGGGTATCCAGCGTCTCCACGCCCAGCAGGGTCAGGAACGGCCGGCCGGACGGGGTGGGGTCGATCACCGGGCCCACGATGGGGCGCACCATCAGCGAACCCAGCCCACCGGCCACGGCCACGGTCTGCGCGGGGTCCACGCCCATGTGCTGGGCGGCCCGGTCCAGCTCCAGCTCCCACAGCGTGCGCGCGTCCTTGCCGTCCCGGCCGACGTCGTTCATGTGCAGCGCGGTGTGCAGCGCGTGGCCGGCGGAACGGAACAGGGTCCCACCACCACGACCATCACGCGGAACGGGAAGGTTGTTCCGCTGCATCACCTCCCGGGCGCGGTCGGAGACGGTGGAGTCGAAGGACAGCAGCTCGAGCTGCTTGTCGATCTTCTGCACGCGCTCGTTGGCCCGGGAGATCACCTCCTCGTCCTGGTCGGAGAGGTCCCGGTTGGACTCCGCGGCGCTGTCGCTGACGGCCTTCACGCGCGCCAGGCACTGGCCGCGCTCCTCCGTGAGCCGGTCCATCATGGCGTCCGGCGCGCCACCGCCCATGGCGTAGACCGGCTTGCCGTTCTTCCGGTAGCCGATCAGCTCCGGCCCGTGCAGCGCCAGCTTCACGCCGGGGTGCATCCGCCGGCCGGGCAGGGTGTTGCTGTCCATCAGGTCCTCCGCGGGGACGTTGGGGTCAGAATCCTCACGCGCGGGGTGCCCGATAACCGGGGGTGTCGCTGTGCGTCAGGCGGCAGGTTACGTCAGGTCACCCCGGAAACGCGACAGCACCGGGGACGCGGGACGCGTCACCCGGTGCTGCGGACCCCTGGAGAGGGACGCGCCGGCAGGAACCGACGGCTGCGATCGTACGGGCGGACCACAGCCAGCCACCAGCCGGTCAGGTGGTCAGCAGCTCCGCGTGTTCCTCGAGGAACGCCGCCTGCTTGGGGGTCAGGTCGATGCCACTGCTGCGCAGCAGCTCGAGACCCTGCACGTAGCGGGCCCGCTTCTGCCGCTGACGCTCCGCCACCTCGCGCAGCTGCTGCGCCTGGTCGCGCATGGCCAGCACCTGCGCGTCCTCGTACACCGGGCAGTCCGTGGCCGCGACGTAGCGCAGCGCCACCCGGGAGCGCTGCACGTCCACCCCGGACCGGGTGGGGGTCTGCCACGCCGGGCGCAGGCTACGAAAGGTGATGGACATGCCGCGATGGCTGGTGGCCAGCATCTCCTGCGCCTTCTCCCGGACCGACGGGTAGAGCTGGAACAGCGCGACAGCGCCGGCCTCCGAATCGCGCAGACTCACCCCGTAGCCGAGACGGTCCGTGAACGCGTCGCTGTGCGTGAACGCCAGCCCGATGCGCCCGGGCGCGCCCATGGCTGCGTCCAGCGCACCGCGTGCAAACGACTCCCGGTAGCTGACGAACCCCGATTCGGTGGGGTGCGGCTCCACCACGTCCACCCACCGGGACCACGGCACGATCAGCGCCTCTACCTGCCCGTCCGCCTTCACGTCCATGTCCGTGGCGTCGAACGAACGCACCAGATCGTCCGCGTGCGCGGCCACCGTTCCCAGGTCCACGTGTGCTCCCCCTACTGCGTGACTGCACTGCCGGCGGTGGCGTTGGCCACCGCGTCCGATGCCGGCCCCTGCGGGCCCTTCTGTGTCTGCTCCTGACGCTGCTCCGGCGTCAGCGCCGGCAGGTTCTCCAGCGCGCGCCACTCGTCCGTCAGCAGCGCACCCTCCCGGTGCATCTCCGCATATGCCTTCGTGCGCTCCGGCAGGTCCGGCTGCACGTAGTCCCCGGCGTTCAGCATCATGGTGCGGCCGCGCGGCAGCGCCCAGCTAGACATGCCACTGGTCAACCGCTTCGAGATGGGGCGCAGCCGCCGCCAGTGGAAGCCGAACAGGGAGATGGCGTTGGCGTAGGTCATGCCCTCCGGCTGCGGCAGCCCGGCCATCCACGGGGGCACGCCCATCACGCTGGAGATGCGCTGTTCATCGAACACACGCAGGTCCAGCAGCGCCATGTCCTTAGGGGACAGGTTCAGCGTGTCCAGACTCAGCCCGTGCCCCAGCACCACCGGGTCCCCGGACAGGTCCGCGCGCTGCTGCCGGTACTGCTGGCGCGCCAGCACCGCCTGCCGCTGACTCAGCCGCTGCTCCGTGGACAACACGCCCCACGGGATGCCGCCACCTTCAGCCAGGTTGGCGCCGTACTGCTCCATGGCTGCAGCGCTGCGCAGGTTGCCGGCCGCGGCCTGCAACGGGCTGATCCCGTGCGGCCAGCCGGCCAGGGTCATGTACCTGGTGTGCAGCACCTCCCACGGCATCAGCTGGCGGCCCTCCAGCTGGTACTGCCGGATTCCTTCATCATCGAATTCCACCTGCACCCGGTCAGGGTCCAGGACCATGAATGACGAGGGCAGCAGCGTCTCCCAGTCCATGCCGGTGGAGTGGATGAAAGCCTCCCCCCGGGTCCACATGGACGCGGCCCACTGAACGACGAACTCGTCCCAACCGGAGTAGAGCCGGGGTTCGGGGTTCGTGGTCCACGCGTAGGTGTCCGGGTCGATCGGCCGCCCCTTCTCCGAGATGGTGACCGGCATGGAGCCCAGCGCGTTGGCGTTCAGCTCCGTGCACAGGAACACGGTGCTGACCTTCCGGCCCAGCACCGGGTCCTGGACACCGCCACCGGCACCCCAGTTGCTCCAGCCGGTGCCCCAGCCGGAGGGGTAGCCGGCCCACGGGGAGGGTGCGAACCCCTTCGGGGTGGGCGCGGCGCCCTCGAGCTGCCCAGACTCCACCACCACCGGCTCTGCGCCCGTCGGCACGGCCAGCTGTGCGGTGGGCGCCGTCTCCGGGCCCACCGTGCCAGCCGGGTCCGGAGTGCCGTTCGCGGCCGCGGGATTGCGCGGGAACGCGCGGTCCAGCTCCCGGGCCGCCTTCTGCGCCCTCCAGGCGCCCCCGCGCTCCTCGCTCATGCCCGCGAGGTGTCCGCGACAGCCCGACCCGACGTCCCGGACTGTTCAGCCGCTGAACGGTCCGCGAGCTGGCGGACCAGCTGCGAGGCGAGGAACGTGCCGGCGTCACGCGGCTCCATGCCGTCCGGCAGGCGCACCTCCAGGTGCACCGTCTGCGTCAGCGTGTCGTGCGCCATCTGCTCCACCTGGGGCCGCGGGGGGTCCGCACGCACCCCGCCGGCGGTCAGGGCGGCGCGCACGGCCGCGTCCTTCCCCTCGAGCAACTTCCGCAGCGCCACGGTCAGCTCCGGGGAGTCCGGCAGCCGGTCCACCAGCTCGTGCGCCAGGTGGTGGAACTGCATCGACACCACGCCCAGGTCCGCCGGCAGGTGCTGGTACTCGAAGAACTGCAGCACCCCGACCGTTCCCGGGTGCCTGACAGGCTTCTCGTCCACCATCGGCTCTGCGTCCACGTACTGCTCCCCAGTCAGTCCCGGTCCCGGTACGCACGGCGGGCGGCCCACACCACGCAGCGCAGCAGCGCGTCCGGGTCCACCAGCAGTGCGCCGGCCTTGCTGGTGCGCACCCTAGCCGCCAGCACGCTGCGAGACACGTCCTCGCCCCCGTCGTGCGCCAACCGGCGGCCGCGGACCAGCGCACGCAACTGCGGCAGTCCGTCACGCATCTCCACCCCGCCGGCCGGCTCCACCGTCAGGTCCAACCCCTCCAGCTCGGGATGCATGGGCGCCTGCTCACCACCCACCAGGGAGGCGCCGGCCAGCAGGATCGCGTCTTCCGCGCCGGCCGCGGTGTCTTCCGCCCAGTTCACGGCGTCCCGCAGGTCCTCGAACAGCCAGCCACCCACCACCACGCGGCCATCCGCGGTCAGCGCAGCCGCGGCGGCTGCAGCGCCGGTACCCAGGTGATCGTCCACCGCCACCACCAGCTGGCTGCCCGGGGCCGGAACGGCGGCCGGATCCAGCAGTTTCCCCCAGTCCTCCTCCGTGGACAGCACCTCGTCCGGGTCCACGGGCGCCTCCACGTCCTGCGGCCACTGGTTCAGCCACTGCGCCCGGAAACTACCCACCGGGTTCGCGTCCTCCGGATCCCCGGACGGCTTGAGCGCCTTGCGCAGCGCGGCCGCGATCGACCGCCGCCGCTGCTCAGACCAGTGCGGGGACGCCATGCGCTGGCCCTCGAGGCTGTCCAGCGCCATGTCCGCCGGGGTGGACCACTCCAGCAGCAGGGTGTCCACCGGGCTGAACAGCTGACCGATGGCCAGCGCGCGCTCCCCCAGCATCAGCCCGGTGGCCTCCGGGTGCGCGGAACTGACCAGCCCCAGCTGCGGTGCCACCTGCTCCACCAGGGTGGGCCAGATTCCATCATCCACAGCCCGCGCAGGCACCTTCCAGCCTTCATCCACCACCGCCAGCCCGGGGGACCAGCCGTACACGCTGCGCCAGGTGCGCGCGATCCACCGGCCCAGCTCCTGCAAGGCCGGCTGCTCCGGCTCCGTTCCGCGGCCCTCACACGCCGCACAGGGGGCCACGGGCCCCTCCACCCCCTCCGGGAGTACCCCCGGGCCCTCTCCGGTGCCCTGGCACACCTCACAGGCCAGCGGAGGGGGTGGAGGCAGATCCTCCGACCGGGTGATCTGCCACCGGTCGCTGCGCCAATCCACGTCCAACCCCAACCGGTCCGCGTACGTCATGGCCGGCTGCATCACTTCCTGGACGATTCCGGCGTCCTTGCCGGTGTGCAGCACCAGCTGCGGCCCCCAGCGGCTGATCTGCTGGATGCGCCACCAGCACAGCTCCCGCAGGTCCGTGGATTTCCCCACCTGGCGTGCCGTGGACAGCAGCCACTTCACCCACACCAGCCGGCCACGCGCGTCGTGCTCGAGGACACGCGCGTTCACCAGCCGCTGCCACCACCGCAGGTCCTTCCCGGTGCGCCGCTGGTACTGCCGGTCCACCTCCGCGCCGTAGCTGCCCACCGCGTCCGGGTGCGGCAGCGTCATCAGTCGCGGCCAGCTGCCGGACTCCGGGACCTGGCGCAGCTCCGCCAGCCAGGGCACGTCCCAGCAGGGGTGATCCGGGCCCGCGACACGGATCAGCGCCGCGGACGAAGCATCTGACCGTCTCGCGTCCGCTGACGATCCTTCGGTGCCACCCCCCGTGGCGCTCACATCGTTCGGCGCTTCCACCCCCCCCGCCGAACGATCTTCGGCTGACCCCCGGCGCGCGCGCGGTTTCTTCATCGCGGGGTCCTGCTGTGGGCCCCGGTCAGAAGAAACGGCCCCGTCACTGTCAGTGAGGGTGGCGCGCGCTCGGACGATGGCGGCAGCCGCGGCGCGCAGTTCGTTGCCGATGCGCGCGCCGTCCGGGGCACTGTGCGCGACGCACTCCGCCTGCAGGTTGCGCGGGTGGTCGCAGCCTCCCAGTGCTCGAGCGAGCACGTGCCCGGCAACGGTGGCCAGCTTCCCGCACGGGATGCCGGGTCCCCCTCCGGGGGCGGGTTCGAGGACCTGGCACGCGCGGCCGTCCCTGCGCAGGATCGCCGACCGGATACGCCGCCACCGGGCCGGGTCAGCGTCCAGGGCACTGGGCTTGGGGGGGTGGGGTACCCCGCAGCCACAGCCGTGCACCAGCCCGTCCGGGGACAGCAACTGTTCCACGATGGTGGCCAGCTGCCCCTCCTCGAGCATGGCCAGGTCCACCACCACTCCGGCCGCCGGCACTCGAGCGCCGGGGTCCTGCGTCTGCGTCATGCCCAGGTCCTCCAGGGGTGCGGGGTGCACTGGTGCTGTGCGTGCACGGTCTGCCGGGGGCGGGTGCCCGCTGGTCTGCGCCTGATGGTGCCTGCGTCCCGCGTGTGCAGCTGTCGCACTCCAGTGTGGAACGTCCACGTCCTCCAGCCGGCCAGGGTGGCCGCCAGCTCCTGCAGCGGCGTGAGAGGTGCGGCGTCCACGGTCACCTGGATGGACGCGACCTGCCCGCTGCCGCTCCACCCGCCCAGGGTCTGGCGGCCACAGTGACGGCACACGCTGTCGCTGATCGGTGGCTTTGGCGGGGTTGCCATCTCTCCTCCTCTCGTCACGCCCGGGCGGCCACGGCTGCGCTGCCCCCCCCTACCCCCCCTACTACGTAGGGGGGGCAGCGTGGGGTCACGTGCGTGAGGTGCGTGGGGTCGTGCGTGGGGTTCTGACCTGCGGTTATGTATTCGCGTGGGGTCAGCGTGGGGTTGAACGTGGGGTTGTAGGGGGCTTGAGGTGGTCACGGTCCCTACTAGGGGGTTTGACCTGCGGTTATGCAGTTGACGGGACCGCGACACACCTCACGACACGCCGGGAGCGTGGGGTGCGTGGAGTCAACCGTGGGGTTGAGTACGGCTCCATACCGTGACACTGCAGTTACTCCGTGATCACGCAGACGTCAGGCATGGCGGGCTGCGTGCAGGTCCTGTGCCGCTCGCCGCACGGCCGGCCATAGCTCCGGCTCCCACTCCCGCGGCGGCCAGTAGCTGCGCCCGCACTGCGGGCACGTCCAGGCGTCGGAGACCACGGCCGGCACTCGGTCAGTGTTGCGCCGCTGCCATGCCGCCCGGGCCGCCGTCAGCCGCACGCCGTGGTGCCCGGGCATGACGGCGCCGCGCGTTTTCGTCACCACGGACCTGCAGGGGTCCCCGGGGGCGGCCAGGCACCGGCTGCAGCCCACGTCCTGCGGCTTGTACTGGTCGGCCATCACCGCGGCATCCCCGGCAGCTCCAGCTGCAGCCACCCGGGCACCAGGCGCAGGCGGTGCACCCGCACCATGCCGGAGGTGGCGCCGGCCCGCGTGCCGTGCAACGCCATCCACCGCTGCGCCGTGTCGTTCACCGGCTGCAGCCACCAGCCGGAGTCCGGGCCGGGGGAGATGGCGCGGAACACGCCGCGCACCGGCAGGTCCGCCGGCGCCAGCTTGGCGCTGTCCAGTACCTGCACGGTGGAGTGGTGGGTGACCCTCCAACCGTCGGGAATGGCCAGGTCCCGCCGGGTCACGTTGTTCACGACGCCACGGCCAGGGACACGATCAACCAGATCAGGAACCAAAGGATGATTCCGATGGAGAGGCAGATCATCCACGTGCGGCTGCTCACGGCGTCTCCCCAGGTAGGTTCCGCCAGCTGGGCACCGTCAGCAGCGTGCCATCCGCCAGCTGCACGCCCCAGTGCCCGCCGGGTCGATTGTCCAGCGGGCACACCTCCGTGGTGACGTGCACGTGGTGCACCGGCCAGGGGCCGGCGTAGGCGGTGCAGTCGCACTCCGGCGCCAGGCACTTCCCGCGGCCGCCCCCGGTCACCACCCGGTGCCGGCCGCGGCTGTGCTTGCAGTCCGGACAGACGGCCACCCCCGACCCCCGCAGCGGGCACTGGTGCGTCCGCCCCTGCACGCAGTCCGGGCACAGCGCCGGTGGGACGACGCGCAGCCGTGGCACCTCCACCGGCTGCGGTTGCACCTTCCGCGCCAGCTCGCCCAGCATCACGGCCAGCCACTGGCGCACATCACGCAGCGTCATCAGTCCTCCAGGGTGATCTGCTCGTGCACCGGCGGGGCCGCCGGTGCAGGTGTCGCGTCCAGCTGCAGCTCCTGCAGGCTGCGCTGCGTCAGCGGGTGGTACGTGTGCCCGCCGCGGGCGCCCACCACTTCCCGACGCAGGATCTTGCCGGCGTCGGTCAGCTGGTCCAGCTTCCGCCGGGCCCGCTCCACCTCCGCCGGGGTGGGTCTCGGGGTGGCGAACAGCTGCTCCGCGGCCGTTCGCGCCGTCTGCACGGTGGTGACCGTGACCAGCTCCAGCAGGTCCACCCGCTGGCTGACGGTGGTCACGCCGCGCGCGTGGTCGTGGGTCAGCTCCGCCGGCCCGAACGGCTCCGCCACCGGCTTCAGGTGCTTCATCTTCACCAGGGGGCTGCCCGCCTCCCCCAGCAGCACCAGGCAGGATCCGACGCCGGCGGTCAGCCATGCGGAGCCGTACACATCCGCCAGGGTCTCCGGGTCCTTGCCGTTCGCGCCGCGCTTCACCAGGTGGTGCAGCTCCAGCACCTCCACCCCGGCGGCCACGGCCAGCTGACGGGCCCGGTTCCAGCCGGCACCCACCTCGTCATCCGTCAGCCCGATAGCTGCGTCCTTGAGGCTGTCCACCACCACGGTGTCCGCGCCCGCGGACATGCACAGCTCCGTGAGCATGTCGGGGTTGCGGGCCATGTCCGCCGGCGGTGGACCCACCCCCAGGGTCATGCGCTGGTCCAGCTGCTCCAGCTCTGCGGGCAGGAACTGCTGCAGCAGGCGGCGCGCGATCTGCCGCGGCCGGTCCATCATCAGGTACAGCACCCGCTGCCCCTCGAGCACCGGCATGTCCAGCACGGTCGCCTGCAGCCCGATCCGGGCGCGCACCAGCTGGCCGGCGATGGTCGTCTTCCCCAGCCCGGGCCCGCCGGCCAGCATCAGCGCCTCCCCCTGCGCCCACAGCACGTGGTCCCCCTGCCCCCACAGCGGCTCCGGCTTCTCCGGCATCGACTGCAGGTAGGTGCCGGCGGGCTGCAGGTAAGCCGACAGCGCTACAGTCTCCGAGCTGCCGGGTGCGTCAGGCTGTCCAGGCTGCTGGCCAGCAGCACCCGGCAGCTCCAGCGTCCGCAGCGGCCGCGGTGCATCCAGGCTGGCGCCAGTGTTCTGCGCCTCCCCGGGATCGCGGGGGTCGCTGATCCCCTTCCGCATCCCGGAGCGGATGGTGGCCAGCACCGATCCCCGGCCGTCGTCCCGAACCAGCCCGCAGGCTTGTGCCGCCAGCTGCAGCTCCTGCACCGCCAGCTCCTCGTCCAGCAGCCCGGCGCCCACCAGCCGGCCCAGCTTCAGGCTCGAGGTGTTCAGCTGCCCGTTCCTGGTGCCCGACGGCGCCTCCCGGACCGCGGCCAGCTCCCCGGCCAGCGCGGCGTCCACGTAGCGCGGCCGGGGCCCCCGGCGCACCACCGGCGCACCAGTCGTGTGCGTGGCTGGCTGCGTCCCGCCGTCCTGCCGGGTCTGCCACGCCTCCAGGAAGCGCGGCGCGTCCGCCACGGTCACGACTCCACAGCCGGCACGTACGCGCGGCACTGGCACCACCGGCGCCGCTTCCTCCATGGTCGGCACGCCCAGCACTCCGCGCCGTCCCGGTGGTCTTCGAGCGGGTGGCCACAGTTCTCCCGGGCGCACAGCTGCTCCACGGTCACCGCCCGGCCCACGGCGCGGTGCCGTTCACCAGCGCCATGCCCAGCGC
>Ga0210040_10001992_pt1 | contig 29608 bp, 28 predicted proteins | sample CryGeyCG12114_NA_FD_185462 | JGI IMG/M metagenome (GOLD analysis project Ga0210040, IMG submission 185462) | Groundwater microbial communities from aquifer - Crystal Geyser CG19_WC_8/21/14_NA (SPAdes) (version 2) | ecosystem: Environmental > Aquatic > Deep subsurface > Groundwater | place: USA...
TCGGGCAGGTGACGCCGGTGGCCAGCCCGATCCGCTCGGTCTTCGCCGCCATCGCGCCGAGCATCGACCAGGTGAAGCCGCTGTGCCCCTGCTCCTCCAGCCACGGGTGGAAGTGGTCGCTCAGCTCGACGAAGTCGAACCCGGCCTCCTCGGCGGCGACGGTCTGCTCCACGATCTGGGTGGGGCTGAACGCCTCGGTGGCGAGCTTGTATCCGACCTGCATGGGAGTTCCCCTCGTCGTCTGCACTGTCGAGTCGCCGGTGCCCGGGTGATCGGACCGGAAAACCGGCCGACCCTGCCGCAGTGACCTCGATCACCACTAGGGTCCGGCCATGACGACGCCGCGGTCGCTGACCACCCTGTTCTCCGGCGGCTCCTACTTCGAGGGCCCGCGCTGGCACGACGGCTCCTGGTGGGTGTCGGACTTCTACCGCCGGCAGGTGAGCCGGATCGGTCCGGACGGCGCCGAGGAGGTCGTCGTCCGCGTCGAGCAGCAGCCCTCCGGTCTGGCCTGGCTCCCCGACGCCTCGCTGGTGGTCGTCTCGATGAAGGACCACCGGCTGCTGCGCTTCGCCGACGGGGAGCTGAGCACCCTCGCCGACCTCACCGAGCACTGCGGCGGGTACCTCAACGACCTGGTCGTCGATGCGGCCGGGCACGCCTTCGTCGGGGACTTCGGGTTCGACCTGATGGCCGGCGGCGACGCGGCCACCGCATCGATCAAGCGGGTCGATCCCGACGGCACCGTCACCGTCGTCGCCGAGGGCCTGCAGTTCCCCAACGGCATGGTGATCACCCCCGACGGCGGCACGCTGATCGTCGACGAGACGCTGGGCAACCGCTGCACCGCCTTCGACCTGGACGCCGACGGCGCGCTGACCAACCGGCGGGTGTGGGCCGAGTTCGGGCTGGAGGTCACCGGGCGGACCACCGAGGAGGTGCTCGGGCAGCTGCGGATCGCCCCGGACGGCTGCACCCTGGACGCGCAGGAGCACCTGTGGGTCGCCGACGCCGTCGGGGGCCGGGTCGCCCGGATCGCCCCCGGTGGCGAGGTCGTGGACGAGATCGCCGCACCCGGGGGGCTGGGTGTGTTCGCCTGCGCGCTCGGCGGCGACGACGGTCGCACCCTGCTGATGTGCTGCGCACCGGACTTCTTCGAGCACAACCGCGCGCCGGTCCGGGAGGCCGTGCTGCTCACCGCCCGGGTCGACGTCCCGCACGCCGGCCGCCCCTGAACCGGCGCAGCCGCGGCCCGGTGCTCAGCCGGCACCGGACCACCGCGCAGCTGCGGCACAGCCGGCCGCGGGACGGTGGGTTCCTCGACCCGAGGAGGCACCGTGCGCAGCTCACTGTTCACCACCATCTACCTGGCCATCGGTCTGGTCGTCGCCCTGACCCACGGCTACACCAGCGTGGCCGGCATCTCCGAGGTGCTGTCCCTGGCGGTCGCCGTGCTGCTGTGGCCGGCGGTGCTGCTCGGCGTGGACCTGCACCTGCCGGCGATCACGACCTGAGGTCGGCGAGCCGCTCGGTCAGCCGGTCCAGGAACGGGACCTGACCCCGCACCAGCTTCTCCCGGGCGACGTCGACGGCGAACCACGCCGCCCGGTCGATCTCCGGGAACTCCTGCACCCGCCCCGACCGCGGCGGCCACTCCAGCGAGAACGTGTTGCTGACGCAGGCGTCGGCGTCCAGGTCGCCCTCGGCCGCCCAGACGGTGAGCAGCTTGCCGCTGGTCACCCGCAGCTCACCCAGGTCCAGGAGCTCGGTGGCCGGCACCGGGCTGCCCAGCTCCTCGGCGAACTCCCGCCGGGCGACGTCCAGCAGCTCCTCCCCCTCCGCCGCCTCGCCCTTGGGGATCGACCAGCCGGCGGCGTCCCTGCCGGCCCAGAACGGGCCGCCCAGGTGCCCGATCAGCACCTCGACGGCACCGCCGTCCCGACGTCGGTGGAGCAGGACCCCGGCACTTCTCCTGGTCGGCACCGGATCAGCCTGGCACGAGCCGGGTCCGGGTAGAGCGGGTGCGCGGACGGCAGCCGGCGCGTTGACTGCAGCAGCCGCGCGGCACTCCCCCACCACCCAGCAGAGACGGGAAAGGACCATGGAGAAGATCAACGGACGCCTGCTGAACTGGGCGTCCATCCTGGAGCCGAACACCCGCGAGCAGGCCGAGCGCACCGCGGCGATGCCGTTCATCCACCCGCACCTGGCGCTGATGCCCGACGCGCACCTGGGCAAGGGCGCGACGGTCGGTTCGGTGATCCCCACCGAGGGCGCGATCATCCCGGCCGCGGTCGGCGTGGACATCGGCTGCGGGATGATGGCGGTGCGCACCCGGTTCACGCACAGCCACCTCGCCGGCCGACCGCTGGACGTGCTGCACGGCCAGATCGCCCGGTCGATCCCGCTGTCCGCCGGTGGCCGCAACGCCAAGATCCGGGACACCGCGGAGCCCCGGATCGCGGAGCTGCGCGCGCTGCCCGGCGCGCACCAGGCCGACACCGCGGTGCCGCACTGGCCGCAGCAGCTCGGTTCGCTGGGCTCGGGCAACCACTTCATCGAGGTGTCGCTGGACGAGACCGACCAGGTCTGGCTGTTCCTGCACTCGGGCTCCCGCGGGGTCGGCAACAAGCTGGCCCAGCGGCACATCAGGACGGCGCAGCAGCAGTGCGCGGCGCGGTTCATCGCCCTCGCCGACCCCGATCTGGCCTACCTGGTGGAGGGCGAGCCGGAGTTCGACGCCTACCTCGAGGCGCTGACCTGGGCGCAGCGGTTCGCCTACCTCAACCGCGAGGAGATGATGGACCGGGTCGTGGACCAGGTCGGCCGGTTCCTGGGCCGGGACGTCGAGCGGGTCGAGACGGTCAACTGCCACCACAACTACACCGAGCGCGAGCGGCACTTCGGCCGGGACGTGTGGTTGTCCCGCAAGGGGGCGATCTCCGCGCGGGCGGGGCAGCCCGGGCTCATCCCCGGGTCGATGGGGACGGCGTCCTACGTCGTCACCGGCACGGGGAACGTGCCCTCGCTGATGTCCGCACCGCACGGTGCGGGCCGGAACCACTCCCGCAACGCGGCCCGGCGGCTGTTCAGCCGGGCCGACCTGGACGCCCGGATGGCAGGCATCGCCTGGGGGCACTCGGACGCGTTCCTGGATGAGCACCCCGACGCCTACAAGCCGATCGACCAGGTCATGGCCGACGCCGCGGACCTGGTGGAGGTGCGGCACACGCTGCGCCAGATCGTGAACGTCAAGGGCGACTGAGCGGGGATCAGCCGTCGGCGCGGGGCCAGGGCTGCTCCGCGCCGATGCCCAGCTCGGTGCCGCAGCTGCGGTCCTCGGCGACCTGCTGCGGCCGGAAGTAGACCGTCGAGGCGGTGACGTCGTCGCCGTAGGACTGCGGCGTGGTGCCGCCGGCATCATCGAGGGTGCCCGTCTCGGCGGCGGCGGTGATGGAGAAGCGGATGATCCGGGTGAACTGGCAGTCCGCCGCGACCGACTCGATGCTGAACTCGATCGGTGGCCGGCTGGTGCCGCGCACGATGTTGCCCAGCCCGCCCGCGCCGGTGGTGCCCTCGACCAGGTCGATGTCGGTGCCGTCGCCCTGCAGCTCGCTGTTGTCGTTCTGCGCGTGCACGTGCCCGGAGAGCGTCTGCCGGACCTGGCCGGCCACGTTGTCGCGGAGCACCTCGGCGGCGACCGGCTCGTGGATGGCGAAGATGTCGACCGCGTCCGGCGGGTCGGTCAGCTCCGTGCCGGGGTCGGCCGCACCGTCCCCGTCAGCCGTCGCGGCGGTGGTCCCGGTCGCGTCGGTGGTCCCGGTCCCGGTCCCGGTCGCGGTCGCGTCGGTCGTCGCGGGGGCGGTCCCGTCAGCCGGCGCGCCGGTCGTGGTGGGCGCACCGGTCGCGTCGGCGTCCTCGCTGCCGGCGTCCTCGCTGCCGGCGTCCTCGCTGCCGGCGTCCTCGCTGCCGGCGTCCTCCCCGCCGAGCGCCTCGACGACCGACTCCCGTTCCAGCGGGTCGACCACCGAGTGCTTGTCGTCGCCGTAGGCGCCCGGGCCGCCGTAGACCCGCGGGTCGCTCAGCCCGGCGATGGTCAGCCCGTAGGCGCGCACCAGCCCGGCGGTGACCGTGTACCCCGCGCCGTCGGCGTCGGCGGTCTTGGTGCCCAGCACGGTGACGCCGGGGATGGTCCGCATGATCTCCATCGTCGCCGGGGAGTCGTGGTTGCCGGCGATCCAGAGCATCGGGGTGGTCGCGGTGAGCGCGCGGATGCTGTCCAGGTAGGCGGGCATCATCTCCTCGCGGGTGCCGTACATCGCCTCGTCCCCGCTGTTGACGATCAGGTCGACGTCGTAGTTGGCCGCGTACTGCGCCACCAGCGGGTAGTTGGCGGACAGGTGCAGGTCGGAGATGGTCATGATCCGCAGCGCGGTGTCCGGCGTCCGGTCGTCCTCGATCTGCGCCTGCAGCGCGGCCTGGATGCCGAGCACCGAACCCAGCACGCTCAACGCCTTGGACTGCTTGTCGTAGTACTGCGACAGCTCGCCGGGGAACAGCTGCGCGGCGGCGAAGGTACCGGTGAGCCGGGACTCGCGCACCCAGTTCGGGTTGTAGCTCAGCGCGCCGTAGCCGACGACCGCGGCGGTGACCGCGACGGCGACCCCGGCCTGCACCGACCGGTGCCGCAGCTCGTGCGCCCGACGCGGCCGGCCGCGCAGGTAGCGCACCGACATGTTGATCGCGGCGGCGATGGCCAGCCCGATCGCCAGGCCGAGCAGCAGCTCGCCGATCAGCCAGCCGGCGATGTGCGGCAGCTGGTCGGTGAACTCGGCCTGCAGCCGCTCCACGAACGCGGGCACGTCGCCGTTCGCCGCCCCGGCGAGCTGCAGGACGTCGACGTCCTCCGGGCTCACGTGCACCCCGAAGGGGACGCCGCTGACCTCGGGGAACCGCCAGCTGCCCAGCGTGGTGTCCGCGGACAGGCCCGGCCGGCTGAACAGCGAGCCCTGCACCTGGAAGGGCACGCCCTGCACGGTCGCGGTGTAGGGGAAGGCCTGCAGCAGCGCGGCCGCGCAGATCAGCGGGAGCGCCAGCCGCAGCAGCCAGCGCAGTGCCACCTGCAGCACCCGGCCGAGCACTCCGCCGGTGCGGCGGGCAACCCGCCGCACCCGGGCACCGGTGCTCACCGGGAAGGGAAGGGAGAGCTGGGTGCCGTCGCCGGTGCTGCGTGCCATCGCGGGGATTGTCGCAGCCGCGGCGCCGGCGGACCGCTCGGACCCGGCCCACCTGCCCGGAGCCCCCATCCGGATGTCCCCAGGGTCGCGCTGTGCCGCGATCGGCCCGCGGCGTGGGACCCTGGGAGTCACCGACGACGACGCGCTCGCCGACTCGTCGCCGACGAACGGGGTTCCCTTTGGCACTGATCAACTGCCCCACCTGCGCAAGCGAGGACATCAACGGCACGCCGCAGCCGGACAGCCGGCTGCTGATCCACTGCAACGAGTGCGGCAACGAGTGGCTGCGCGGTGAGGCCAGGCGCGACCCGGCCCGCCCCGCCGTCCGCACGCTGGACTCGCTGCACGCGGAGTTCGCGACCGCTGCCGACGTCCGCCCGGACGTGCGCGAGCGCGTCATGCTGCTCACCTCGGAGTTCCTGCTGGAGCGCCCCGAGCCCGATCCGGACGTGGAGTCCTACCGGTCGCGCTACGCCGAGCTGTTCACCCGGGAGAACCTGCGCAACGCCACGCCCGACCAGCTGCTGCACTTCGCGAACTCCACCACGGTCGCCGACCCGGGCAACATGTCCGGCTTCAACCGGGCGTGGAAGACCGCCGGGGCGGACAAGGCGGCCGGGCAGGTGCGCGCCACGATCGAGTACCTGCTGTTCGGTCCGGAGAGCCTGCGGGTCGAGGACCGGATGACCCACCTGGTCGACGGCAGCAAGAAGGGTCTGGGCTTCCCCTCCTTCAAGGAGTCGCTGCTGACCAAGGTGCTGTGCGTGGTCGAGCCGGAGCGCTTCCTGCCGATCGTGAAGTACACGGCCGCTGCCGGTGGCAAGAAGGAGCTGGTCAAGCTGGTCTTCGAGCTCGACCTGCCGCCGGTGGAGAAGGGTGCCTGGACGATCGGGCGCCTCGCGGTGTGGAGCAACGACCTGCTGCGCTCGCTGGTCGGCAACGACATCCCCGACCTGCAGCAGGCCGCGCGCTTCCTGCAGTGGGCCAAGGCCCGCCCGGCGATGTCCGCGTCCTGATCTCCGACCGGGGCGCGGTGCCGGTCACCCGACGGTGACGGCGCCGCCCCCGTTGGGCACCAGCTCGACCCAGGTGTTGCCGGCGGTGAGCTGGACCGGGTTGCCGTCGGCGCCCAGCAGCACCAGCGGCCCGGACTCGGCCTTCTTCACCCAGGTGGCGGGCATGGTGCGCCCCCCGCTGGCGACCAGCGCCTCGCCCCGGCCCTCGAGGAGGGTCTCCGGCACGGGATTGCCGGCCGGGTCTCGGCTCCCGGTGGTGAGGACGTCGACGCGCAGCACGACCACGTTGGCGGCGTGCACCGGTACGCCGTCGGCGTCCACGGACGGCGTGCCGTCCTCGGCGCGTGCCCACGTCCCGCCCGCGCCGTCCCAGGCCCACTGCGGGTGGCTCACCCCGGACAGGGTCAGGGCCACGCTCGTGGCGGCGGTGCCGGCCGTGGCGACGGTCGGCTGGGCGCCGCCGGTGGCGAAGGCGAACTGCGCGGGTGGCGCGGCCTGGTGCGCCGGATCGGCCTGGGCGAGCAGGGTGGCCGGGGAGGCGTAGGTGTTGTGCGGCGCGCTGCGGTCGGCGATCCGGTAGAAGCCGTCGCTCCCGGCGTCGGGGCTGAGCACCTGCATGCCGGCGTCGGTGACCGCGTCGACGTAGGCCTGCTGGCCGCCGGAGAAGGCGAACAGGCCGTGCAGCGGAGCGGCGATGGCGGCGTCCATCGGCCGGACGGAGCGGACCGGGCCGACCTCGGCCGGCACGGTGGAGTGGTAGACGGCGACGAACCGGGTGATGCCGCCCTCGACGACCTCCTCCCAGACCACGTCGGCGGCGTCGAGGCCGGTCTGCGGGCGGGCGTCGACGGAGTTCTCGATCTTGACGGCCAGCGCCGGGTGGGCCGCGCCGGCGCCGCTCGGCAGCCCGGTCAGCGGCCACGGCGCCGCCGAGGGCGGGGGGACCGGCACGGGCGGGGTGGCCTGACCCGTGGCCGCGGCGGCGGAGTCCTGCTCGGCGCCGCAGGCGACGAGGGTGCTCAGCGCGAGCCCGGCGAGCAGCCCGGCACCGAGCTGCCGGCGGGTGCGGGCGGAGGAAGCGTGCACGGTGCGGGGCTCCTGCGTCGAGGCTGACGCGATCCCCCGCTGGGCGGCCCGCGTGACCGTGGGCCGGTCCTCGGTCGTCATCGGCGGGCCGGACCGCGGGTCGTACCCCCGCCCCCGTCAGCCGGCGATGCGCTGCACGATCTGCCGCGCGGCGCGGCGCCCCTCGGGCACGGGCACCAGCGGGTAGACGTGCACGGCGCCCTCGCAGACCTCCAGCCGGAGTTCGGCACCCTCGGCCACGGCGCGCTCGTGCAGGCGCAGGACGTCGGGCAGGCAGATCTCGTGCGTGCCGACGTGCACGTCCATCGGTGCCAGCCCGGCGAGCGGACCGTTGCCCGGGCTCAGCCGGGGGCCGGTCGGGTCGTCGCCACCGGCCCACGCCTGTCCGGCGACCCGGAGGCCGACGCCGGCCAGCCACGGGTCGCGGGTTTCGACGGCGGGGACGTCGGGGTTGCTGATGGTGAGGTCCAGCCACGGGGACAGCAGCACCAGCAGCCGTGGCTGCGGCAGGCCCAGCTCGGCCAGCGTCTGGGCGAAGCCGAGCGCCAGCCCGCCGCCGGAGGAGTCACCGGCGATGGTGAGGGACGCGGCGTCGACGTCGGCCAGCAGGTCGCGGTAGACGGCGGTGACGAAGGGATACGCGTCCCGGTGGGTGTACTGCGGGGCGAGGCCGTGGAGGGGCACCTCGACCCGGACGCCGGCGTCGGCCAGCCGGCTGATCAGCGCCCAGTGCTGGGGGGCGATCTCGCCGATGTAGGCCCCGCCGTGCAGGTACACCGCTGCCCGGCCGGTCGGCCGGTTCCGCCGCATGACCGTGTAGACCGGGAAGCCCTCGACGAGCCGGCGGCGCACCTCGTGCCGCCGGCGCAGCCCGGCGGGCGCCTCGTTGCTGCCCTTGGGCGCAGCGATCCGCCGGTGGGCGCGTTCGACGGTGGCCATCCGGGGCTTGAAGGCCACCCGCATGACCTGCTCGACCAGCCGCATCCGGAGGCTCATCGCGGTCGGTCCTGCACGCGCGCCGAGGCGCGGTCGACGGCGGCGCACATGAGCTGGTAGGCGGTCCGGGTGCTGGCGGTGCCCGGGCCGTGCAGGTCGAAGGCGTGGGCGACCCCGGGCAGCAGGTGCAGCTCGACGGGCACGTCGGCGTGCACCAGGCGGGTGGCGTAGGCCAGGGCCTCGTCGCGGAGCGGGTCGTTGCCGGCGATGACGACGAAGGTCGGGCACAGCCCGGACAGGTCCTCGGTGCGGTTGGGGAAGATGTACGGCGGGGGCCCGGCGGCTCCTCCCCCGACGTTGCGCACCACCTGGTCGACCTGGGCGCCGGTGATCACCGGCAGGTCGGTGCTGCGGGAGACGTAGTCGGGCAGGGCGCGGTCGTCGGTGTTCGGGTAGAGCACCAGCGCGAGCATCGGCTGGACGCCGCCCCGGTCCCGGGCGATCTGGGCGATCGACAGGGCGAGGCCGCCGCCGGCGCTGCTACCGGTCACGACGATGCGCCGCGGGTCGACGTCGGGCAGGTCGGCCGTCCAGCGCACCGCCGCCCAGCAGTCGTCGAGGACGACGTCGGCGGGGTGCTCGGGAGCCAGCCGGTAGTCGACGCTCACCCCCACCGCGCCGCAGCGGCCGGTGAGCTCCAGACAGCGCTGGTGCTCGGTCTCCAGGTCGCCGAAGGACCAGCCGCCGCCGTGGAAGAGGACGTAGCCGGGGCGACGCGGGTCGGGGTGCTCGGGCCGGTAGACCCGCACCGGGACGGCGTGCTCGCCGCTGGCGTCGGGCACCGTCGTCTCGCTGAACGTCACGCCGTCGACCGCGGCGGACCGTGGCGCGGGCGTGCGCAGCAGCGCCAGCACCTGCGGGTCGGAGAAGTCGAGCTCGGAGCGACCGCGGGCGATCACCGGCTGCAGCAGGGGCCAGACGTCGGGCTCCCACGTCGTCGAGGCACGCGGAACCGACCCGGCTGGGGTCTCAGGCATCGGGCCACCCTGCCATCTCACGTCGACGGGGCACGCGGTCAGACCAGCAGCGGCGCACCGGCCAGGATCTCGGTGTGGTCGGGTCGGAGCGTGCGCCCTCGGCCGTTGGGTCGTCGTCGGACCCGGAACGCAGCCGGCGAACACGCAGTTCCTGTCGCGGGCGACGACGGCCCGTCTCAGTGCAGGGGTGACCACCCGGTGTCCCCGGCCCAGGTCCAGCGGGACGCCGTCGGCGCCCATCACGATCCGGGAGACCACCGCGTCGCAGGCCAGCCAGCAGGCCCGCTCCGCCGAGATCGACGCGTGTTCAGCTGGTGACTCAGCGTTCCGGACGCGCACCGTGGGTCAGATGCAGGAGGCAACGAAGCGGCCCCCGGCCACCGAGCACACGTTCCGGCGTGTCGGGATCGCGGTCCAGGATGGCTCGGCGCGTCGTCCGCGGCGAGATCGTCCACTTCACCCGGTGTGCACAGCCGGCCACCCAGCGTCCGCGAGCGCTGGGCCGGATCGGCACATACGTTCGGCGCGCCCGCCGGGTCCCCTCGTCACCGACCCTGGTGACAACCCGCCGGGCACCGCCGAACCGGGCGGTGTGCTGGCAGGCCGCAGCACACCGACCGGGCCGGGGACCCATCGCAGTTCTGGGGTGAAGCGCACCCGGCATCGCCGCCGGGAACGCCGGGCGAGTTCCCCGCCCGAACCCGTCAGCTAACTCGGTAGGCGGTTGCGGAGAACCAGGAGAAACCGTCGTCCATGACGACCATGCGCACATCCCCCGCTCGCCGTTCCACCCGCTCCACCCGTGGAGCCCTGATCGCCCTGCTCACCGGAGCCGGCGTGGTCTTCAGCCCGCTGGTCGCCGAGGCGGCGGCGCCCGGCGGCCCGGCGGTCGCTGCACCGGCGACCGTCGTCGCGCCCACGTCCGCCGCCCAGGTGGCCGTGGACACCGCGCTGTCCCAGCTCGGCAAGCCCTACGTGTGGGCCGGTGCCGGACCGAGCAGCTACGACTGCTCGGGCCTGACCCAGTACGCCTTCCGCGCCGCGGGCATCTCGCTGCCGCACTCCTCGCGGATGCAGTCGACGATGGGCGTGCCGGTCTCCCGGGCGAACCTGCAGCCCGGTGACCTGATCTTCTTCTACAGCCCGGTCGGGCACGTCGGCATCTACCTCGGCGGCGGCAAGATGGTGCACGCCCCGACCTCGGGAGACGTCGTCCGGATCGCGAACGTGGACACCATGTGGGGCTACAACTCCGCTCGTCGGCTGGTCTGAGCTCGCTGCCCCGCTCCGGGCCCTCCGGAGCGGGGCAGGCCGGCCTGCCTGGACGGCGCTCCCGTCGCGAGCCACTCGGCGAAGGTCTGCCGGCCGCGGTCGGCTCCGGGGCCGGGCAGCAGCGCGCCGGTGCGCATCCGCCGTCCGGCGGCGCCGGGCACCGGCAGCCGCAGCACCCGCCCGCGCCGGCCGGTCGCGGCCAGCCAGCGGCGCACCAGCTCGTCCAGGTCGTCCTCCCCCGGGCCGCCCAGGTCGGTCGTCCGCCCGCGTGGCGGTGCGGTCGCCAGCGTGACGAGGGCAGCAGCGACCTCGGCCGCGGCCACCGTCGAGGTACGCATCGCGGGGACGACGACGAGCGGGCCCACCGACGTCCGGGCCGCGATCTGCGGCGCGAACTCGTGGAACTGGGTGGCCCGCAGCACCGTCCACGGCACCGGCCCGGCCGCGATCAGCTCCTCCTGCACGACCTTGCCGGCGTAGTAGCCGGTGGTCTCGCCGTCGATGCCGACGATGGACAGCGCCACGTGGTGACCGACGCCGGCGGCCTGCTCGGCGGCGAGCAGTTCCTGCGTGCCGGCGCGGAAGAAGTCGGTGGACGTCCGCGCCGACGTGGTGACCACGCTGGTCACGTCGATCACCACGTCCGCGCCGGCCACCGCCTGGGCCAGCCCGGCGCCGGTGACGACGTCCTGCCCGCTGCTGCGGGACAGCGGGACGACGTCGTGCCCGGCCGCCCGGGCCTGGGTGACCACGTGCCGGCCGACCACGCCGGTGGCTCCGGCGACGACGATCCTCGGTTCTCGGGTGCTCATGCCACCAGGACGACGTAGCGGCCCCGGATGTGAGGCACGCTCCCCCGGTGGACGAGCGAGGGCACCTGATCGGCGTCGCCTACCGGATGCTGGGCACGGTCGCCGACGCGGAGGACGCCGTCCAGGAGGCCTACGCGCGCTGGTACCGGCTGTCCACCGCCGAGCGCGACGCGATCGAGGTGCCGCGGGCCTGGCTGACCCGGGTGGTCGGCCGGATCTGCCTGGACGTGCTCGGCTCCGCCCGGGTCCGGCGCGAGTCCTACGTCGGTGAGTGGCTGCCCGAGCCGGTGCCGGTGGACGACGCGGTGGGGCCCGGTGCCGACCCGGCCGAGCGCGCCGCGCTGCAGGACTCGGTGGCCCTGGCGCTGCTGGTCGTGCTGGAGCAGCTGACCCCGGCCGAGCGGGTCGCGTTCGTGCTGCACGACGTGTTCGCCGTGCCGTTCGCCGAGATCGCGGTGGCGGTGGGCCGCAGCTCGGCGGCGTGCCGCCAGCTCGCCTCCACCGCCCGGCGGCGGGTGCAGGCGACGGCCACCGGAACCGCACCCCGGCCGCAGCGCGATGCCCTCGTGCAGGCCTTCGCGGCCGCCTGCGCGCGCGGGGACCTGACCGCGCTGATCGCCGTCCTGGACCCCGCGGTGACCCTGCGCTCCGACGGCGGCGGGGCGGTGAGCGCCGCCCGGCGCCCGGTCCGCGGCGCCCGGGACGTGGCCCGCTTCCTGCTCGGCATCCTGGCCAAGAACCCGGGTGCGCGGATCGAGGAGATGCAGACCGGCGACGGCGTGGGCCACCTGTGGCGGGACGACGACGGCGTCCGCGGGGTGGTGGTGCTCGGCGTGGACGGCGACCGGGTCACCGACGTGTGGACCGTGCTGAACCCGGCCAAGCTCACCGCCTGGGTCTGACCCCCGGGGGCGGACATGGCCGTGTCCGCCCCCGGGGATCAGGCCCAGCGGGGGTCGGGGGGCAGCCGGGGGTTGAGCAGGTGGGCCACCAGCGCCGTCCAGCCGGTCTGGTGGGTGGCGCCCAGGCCCTCGCCGGTGTCGCCGTCGAAGAACTCGCTGAAGGTCGGGTGCTCCCGCCACAGCGGTGAGTCGCTGGACTCGATCCGGTCGCCGTCGGCCGGCCGCCTGCCGTCGACCGGGCGGAACAGCGCGGTCAGGCTGTCGTCGATCAGGTCGGCGGCATCCACCAGCGTGCACCGGTTGCCCGACCCGGTGGGCAGCTCGATGGTGAACGAGTCGCCGTAGTGCCGGCCCAGGGTGCGCAGCTTGTCCGCCAGCAGCACGTTCACCGGGAACCAGACCGGCCCGCGCCAGTTGGAGTTGCCGCCGAACAGCCCGGTGCGCGACTCCCCGGGCTCGTACTCGATGGAGACGTCGCGCCCGCCCACGTGGGCGAACACCTGGCCGGTCGACTTCGACAGCGACCGGATCCCGAACGGCGAGAGGAACTCCTCGCTGTCGAACATCCGGGTGAGGATGCGCTCCAACCGCTTCCGGTCGACCAGCGACAGCAGCATCTTGCGGCCCTCGGGCGCCCGCCGGGCGCTCAGCGGGCCCATCAGCTCCGGCCGGCGCTTCTGCAGCCAGCGCACCCGGTCGGCGACGTCGGGCAGCCGCTCCGCCACCCACGCCGGCACCTCGGTGGCACCGAGGATCGGCAGCAACCCCACCATCGAGCGCACCCGCAGCGGTTCCGGCGTCCCCTCCGGGGCGACCAGGACGTCGTAGAAGAAGCCGTCGTCCTCGTCCCACAGCGACACCCCGTGCGAGCCGAAGGCGTTCATCGCCTCGGCGATGGCCAGGAAGTGCTCGAAGAACTTGGTGACGACGCCGTCCCAGGCCGCGTCGAAGCGGGAGAGCTCGAGGGCGATCTTGAGCATCTGCTGGCAGTAGAACGCCATCCAGCTCGTCGCGTCCGACTGCTCCAGCCGGTAGCCCGGCGGCAGCGGTGCGGACCGGTCGAACAGCGCGATGTTGTCCATCCCGAGGAAGCCGCCCTCGAACACGTTGGACCCGTCGGCGTCCTTGCGGTTGACCCACCAGGAGAAGTTCATCAGCAGCTTGGTGAACACCCGGATGAGGAACTGCTGGTCGCGGTAGCCGTCGATCCGGTAGACGTGCCAGGCGGCCCAGGCGTGCACCGGCGGGTTGACGTCGCCGAACGCCCACTCGTAGGCCGGCAGCTGGCCGTTGGGGTGCATCGCCCACTCCCGGCACATCAGCACCAGCTGCTCCTTGGCGAAGTCGGGGTCGACGTGCGCCAGCGGCAGGGTGTGGAAGGCGGTGTCCCACGCGGCGAACCACGGGTACTCCCACTCGTCGGGCATGGAGATGACGTCGGCCAGCGCCACGTGCCGCCAGCCGGTGTTGCGCCCGCCCTTGGCCCGCCGCGCGGCCGGCGCCGGCACGTCGGGGTCGCCGTCCAGCCAGCGGGCGACGTCGAAGCGGTACAGCTGCTTGGTCCACAGCAGGCCGGCGTAGGCGCGTCGGGCCACGTGCCGGTCGTCGTCGGACAGGCCGGGGTGGATGACGTTGGCGTAGAAGTCGTCGGCCTCGGTGCGGCGGGCGGCGAGCACCTCGTCGAACTGCGCGCCGAACAGCTCGGCGTCCGGGTCGGCGGGCCGCAGCCGCAGCTTCACCGTGACGGTCCCCCCCGGCTCGACGGCGTCCCAGCGGTACCAGAACGCGGCCTTGGTGCCGGTGCCGGCGGGGTTGACGGCGCTCTCGTCGGAGTGCACGACGCGCCGCTCGATCCCGTCCTTGGCGTACTCGGAGGGGTTGTGCCCGGCACCGAACAGCGCGACGGCGTTGGTCTCGTTGTCGCAGCTGAGCACCTGCGCGTCGCCCTCGGCGGCGAGCACGTAGCGGCCCAGGTACCCGTGCTCGGCCACCACCGCCTGCACGCCGTCGCCGGGCCGGGCGGTGAGCGTGGGCCGGCGGTCGTCGATGCCCCAGGACCAGGTGTTGCGGAACCAGACCTGCGGCAGCAGGTGCAGCGGCGCCGCGTCGGGGCCGTGGTTGGTGGCTGTGACGGTGATGCAGATGTCCTCCGGCGAGGACTTCGCGTACGTCACCTGCACGTCGAAGAACCGGTCCTGCGCGAGCACGCCGGTGTCGGCGAGCTCGTACTCCCGCTCCAGCCGGGTGCGGCCGGCGTTGACCCGGCGCAGCTCGGCGTAGGGGAACTCGGCCTGCGGGTAGCGGTAGAGCCACTGCATCCAGGAGTGCGTCGGCGTGCCGTCGACGGCCCACCAGTGCTCCTTGGCGTCCTCGCCGTGGTTGCCCTCGTCGTTGGTCAGCCCGAACAGGCGCTCCTTGAGCACCGGGTCGCGGCCGTTCCACATCGCCACGGAGAAGTTGAGGAAGCCGTAGCGGTCGCAGATGCCGCCCAGCCCGTCCTCACCCCAGCGGTAGGCCCGGGCGTGCGCGTGGTCGAACGGGAACGAGGCCCAGGCGTCGCCGCCGGGCGAGTAGTCCTCGCGGACGGTCCCCCACTGGCGGCCGGCGAGGTAGGGACCCCACAGCCGCCAGGGGGCGCCCATATCGCCGGACCCGGCCAGCCGGGCGTGCTCGGCGCTGCGGGGCGTCTCGGCGTCCTGCGGGCCGGGCGGTGGTTGGAGTGGCTCGGCGCTCGGATCCGGGGCAGGCACGACGTCCAGCCTCCCACGGCCGGACGTCGTGCCGGGGCTCAGTCGCCGGTGTAGGCGACGACGCCGAAGTGCTGCTCGCCCTTGCCGTCCTCCTGGACCAGCACGGTGTACGCCTGCCCCTGGATGATCGCCGCACAGGTGTCGCCAGAGCACTCGATGGTCTCCAGGGTGGCGCCCTGCTCCTCGACGGTCGTGCTGAACGCGGCCTCGGTGGCGGAGTTCTGCTCCGCCACGTGGTGCCGGTAGACGGCGACGCCGGCGATCGCCAGCGCGGCGACGATGACGGCGACCATCAGCGCGATCAGCGTGTTGGTGTGCCGGCCGACGAAGCCCTGCCCGGTGTCGGTGGGTTCGACGTCGGCCAGGGTGCCCTCGCTGGAGGACACCGCGGGGGCCCCGGTGGGGTCGGTGCCGGCAGCCGAGGCGCCGGCCGTCGGCGGGGTGGTGGGGTCGGGCTGGGTGCTGCCGTCGGTGCTCATCGGGGCGTGCCTCACTCGTGCTCGGGGTCCGGGGGTGCCGGGTCCGTGGGTGCCGGGCCTGGGGGTGCCGGGGCGCCGTGCGCCCGCCAGCAACCGCCGACCATGCCACAGCAACCTGTCCGACCGCCGTAAAGCGCTCGCTCCCGGCCGCGCCGGCCGACAGCATCTCCGGCATGGACGACGCCTCCCGCTTCCTCGCGGCCTACGACGAGCAGCTCCGCACCGATGCCGAGACGCCGAGCGCGGTCTCCGTCGTCCCGCTGGGGCCCCTGCGGCTGGTCACCTTCGCCGGCGGGCGCGGCTTCATCACCTACGCGTCGCTGGACGGCGCGGACGCCGCGGCGCTGGTGACCGCGGCGCTGGAGCACTACCGGGCCGACCCCGCGATCGAGCGGGTGGAGTGGAAGACCCGCGGGCACGACGCCGCGCCGGGGTTGACCGAGGCGCTGCTGGCCGCGGGTTTCGTGCCGGACGAGGAGGAGTCGATCATGATCGGCCGGGCGTCGTCGCTGGCCGTGGACGTGCCGCTGCCGGCCGGCGTCGCGCTGCGGCAGGTCTCGACCGAGGCCGACGTGCGCGCGATGAGCGCCATGGCCGACGAGGTCTTCGGCGACGAGCCGTCGGAGCGGACGGCCGACGCGCTGCTGAGCCGGCTGGCGCGCGCCGACGGCATGGAGCTGTGGGTGGCCGAGGCAGCGGGCGCGATCGTCTGCGCGGGGCGGCTGGAACCGGTGGCCGGCACGGAGTTCGCCGGGATCTGGGGCGGCGCGACGCTGCCCGGCTGGCGCGGCCGCGGCATCTACCGGGCGCTGACCGCGGCCCGGGCCCGGTCGGCGCTGCGGCTGGGCGCGACGCTGGTGCACAGCGACTCGACGGGGTTCTCCCGGCCGATCCTGGAGCGTGCCGGGCTGGTCGAGGTGTCCACGACGACGCCCTACCGCTGGCGCCGCTGACCCCTCAGGAGGCGGGCAGCAGGCCCCATCCGGCGGCGGCGATGTCGTCGGCGTCGGCCCGGGTGAGCGTGCCCACGGCGACCAGCCGGTCCAGCACGTGCGCCTGCCGGGCGGCCGCGAGGTCGGCGTGCAGGAACGGGTCGTAGGCGGTGGGCGCCTGGAACAGGCCGGCGAGCAGGGTGGCCTGCGCCCAGCTGAGATCGGCCGGCTCGACGCCGAAGTAGCCCTCGGTGGCGGCGGTGAGGCCGTAGAAGCCGTGCCCGTAGTAGCCGTCGTCGAGGTACATGCGCAGCACCTCGTCCTTGCTCCAGGTGGCGTCCAGCTTGAGCGCGAGGACGACGGACTGGATCCGGTCGGTGAAGCTCTGCCGGCCGTCGGCGTAGAGGTTCTTGGCCAGCTGCTGGTCCAGGGTCGAGCCGCCCTGGTCCAGGCCGCTGACCGCGCCCCACGCGGAGCGGACGACACCGATCGGGTCGACGCCGAGGTGGGAGGCGAACCGGCTGTCCTCGGTGGCTATCAGCGCCAGGGCCAGCTTCTCCGGTACGTCGCCCTGCAGCGCGGCGGCGCCGTGGGCCGCCAGCTCGGCCGACACCCGCTGCTGGGCGTCGTCCACCGACGGCGTGACCACCCAGGCGGTGCCGAGCAGGGCGCAGAGGGTCAGCAGCAGGGCACCGAGCACACGGCCGATCCGGCGCAGCACCCGCCGGGGCCGGCGCTCGTCCGGCTGGGGCACCGTCGGCGCCACCGCTGTCACCAGCACGCCGCCGCCTTCCCGTGCATCGATCGCCGGACCGGTTCCGGTGATCATGAGACCCCCCGCCGCTGGGGAGACGCTGTGCTCGGGGGTCCCCTCACCCGTCCGGGCGAGCCCGGTCACGCCTGCACCACCAGGTCGGCCTGCTGGGCGACGGCGACGAACTCCGCCCGCGGGACCGACCCGAGCTCGGGACGGGTCCAGCGGGCCAGCGCCTCGACGCCCACGAGCGCGGCGTCCGGCAGAGCCACGACCGGCTGGTCGTGCACCTGCACGTCGCCGGCGGGGAGCGCGGCCGCGAGGTCGCGGGCCAGCTCCGAACCGGGGCCACCCGCCAGCTCCGCGCGGCCGCGGCCGGCGGCCTCGGCGTCGTGGAGGGCCCGGTCGGCGCGGCGCACCAGGTCGGCGCCCGTCTGGTCGGCGGAGTGCTCGGCGACGCCGACCGGCGGGCCGATCTGCGGGTGCAGCGCGGTGATCCGGCGGACCGGGGTGAGCGCCGCTCCCCCGGTCAGGCCGGGGAGCAGCAGGGCGGACTCGTCGCCGCCCTGCCGGGCGAGGATCGGGTCGGGGGCCATCAGCACACCGATGGCGATGGGGCAGGTGGCCGAGCCGACCGGCACGTGGAAGAACCACTGCGACCACCGGGGGCCGAACCGGAAGGCCACGCCGGCGGAGACGAGACCAGACAGGCTGAAGGCGACCATGACCCGCTGCGCCCGCGGGGCCGCCCCGGCGCCGCTCACGGCGAGCAGGCCCGCCACCCCACCGAAGACGTGGAACGTCCCCAGGGTGCGGGCCATCATCCGCGGTGTCGCCACCGCGGGCGCCGTCGACCAGCTCATCTGGTGGACGTCGGCCCGGTTCCGCCGGGGGTTGAGCAGATCCGCCCGCTCCCGTGGCGCCTCTCCCCCGTGCGGGGTGGACGCCGGCGGCTCAGCCCTCGGTGGCCGGGGCCGCCCGGCTGACGTCGGTCAGGCCGAGCCGGTCGGCGAGCCCGGCGAGCGGGGTCGGCCGCCCGTAGAGCCAGCCCTGCGCGAGCCGGCAGTGGACCGCGCTCAACGCGGCGGCCTGCTCGTCGGTCTCGACCCCCTCGCACACCACGAACAGGCCCTGCGCATCGGCCATGGCGACCATGCTGGTGAGCAGCTGGGCCCGGCGCGGCGCGGTGGTGATGGTCGCGGTGAACGAGGCGTCCAGCTTGAGCCCGTCGACCGGCAGCGTGTCCAGCCGGCTCAGCGAGGAGTAGCCGGTGCCGAAGTCGTCGATCGCCACCCGCAGGCCGTCGGCGCGCAGCGCGTGCAGGGTGCCGACCGCGGCCGACGAGTGCGCCTCCATGACGCTCTCGGTCACCTCGACCAGGAGCTGGTCGGCCGGGAAGCCGGTCTCGGCGAGCACCGCGCGCACGCGCCCCGGGTAGCTCGGGTCGGACAGCTCCAGGCCGGAGACGTTGACGCCGAGGTCCAGCCGGCAGCCGGTGGCCGCGCTCAGCTGCGCCAGCTGCCGGCAGGCGGTGCGCAGCACGTGCTCCCCCAGGGCCGCGATCATGCCGTGCTGCTCGGCGAGCGCGATGAACTCCTCCGGCGGCACCGGCCCGCGCGCGGGGTGCCGCCAGCGGGCGAGCGCCTCGAGGCCGGTGACCTCCGCGGAGGGCAGCAGCACCACCGGCTGGAAGACGACCTCGACCTCCCCGGCGGCGAGGGCGGCGGCCAGCTCGCAGGCCGGGGCGGTGAGCGCGTCGCCGTCCAGCTCGGCGCGGTTGCGGCCGGCCGCCTTGGCCCGGTAGAGGGCGTGATCGGCCCGGCGCATCAGCTGGGCCCCGGACTCACCGGCAGCGTGCTCGGCCACCCCGGAGGACAACCGGATGTCGGGATGGTCCGCGCACAACCGGCGGACCAGGACCAGGGCATCGACACCGGACACCCGCGGGAGCAGCAGGGAGAACTCGTCGCCGCCGTGCCGGGCGAGCACGGCGTCCGACGGCATCCCGCGCCGCCAGACCTCGGCCACCCGGCACAGCACCCGGTCGCCGGCCTCGTGCCCCCGGGAGTCGTTGATCTCCTTGAAGAAGTCCAGGTCGAGCAGGGCGGCCGACAGCAGCTCGCCCGAACGCGACGCCTTGGCCGCCAGCTCCTGCAGGCCCTCGTCGAAGCCGCGCCGGTTGGTGAGCCCGGTCAGCGGGTCCAGGCGCGCGCTGGAGGCCCGGGCCACGAGGCTGCGGGTGGCGCCGCCCAGCGCCACCAGCACGACGTCCAGCGCCAGCGCGGTAGGGGCCGGGACGTCGCCCTGGAGCAGCAGCGCGGTGGTGACGGCGACCGTCGCGGCGACGACGTGCAGCAGGGCCGGCCCGCGGCGGAAGAAGAAGCAGGCGTCGACGACGACCAGCGACACGACGGACGCGCAGGCCAGTGCGGTGACCGGGTCGGGGCTGACCGCCACCGCGGCGACGACCAGTGCGGTGCCCCCGCCGACCGGAACGTGGAAGGCCGCCCGTGGCCACCGCGCGGCCCACCGGGCGACCACCGCGGCGGCGGCGAACGCGGCGATCGACAGGGCGACCAACGTCCAGCGCGCCGGGTGGCCGGGCTGCGCGCCGAGGCCGATGAGCAGCCCTGCCGTTCCGCCCAGCAGGTAGAACGCCACGAGCGTGCGCGCCTTCAACCGGGGCGTGGCCACCTCGGGCGCGGTCGACCAGCTCAGCCAGGAGACGTCCGGTCGGGTGCGCACAGGTGTGACCTACCCAACCTGCCGAGATCGTCCCTTTTCGGCAGTCACGACGACGCCGACCGCACTGCGGCACCGGATCACCGGCCAGGTGCGGGCCAGGGACCGAGAATCGTGCCGCGATCACCAGAGCTAGGAAGCAGACTCCACCAACGGCTCGCCGCCGTCCTCCTCGGACTCGGTCGTGACCACTTCCTCGGCCGCCGGCGCGGTCGGCAGCTCCGCGCCGTCCTGCGAGGACAGCGCGGTGCTCACGAGCGCCGCGCTGCGGTCGTGCGGGAGCTCGACGGCCTCGCGCATCTTCGGCGCGGCCGCCGTCCACGCCCTGAGGTGTTGGAGCACGTCGCCGTAAAAGGTGTCGACCGCGTCCAGAACCGAGTCGATCGCGGCTCCGCGCCCTCTCCCGCGCTTGCTGCCGAGTGGACTGCTGAGCGCGATCCGGAAGCTGCGGATCTCGCGTTTCGGGTCCTGGATGAGCAGCGTCGGGTCGTCGCGCACCGCCTTGAGCAGGTCCGTGGCGCCAGGACCGCGAGCGTGCATGGCGGACGCCTCGAGCCGTACGGCGTCAGGCGCTGTCTTCAACTGGCGTACGAGCCAGTTCACCCGGGTCGTCGGCCGCCCCTCGCGGGGAGCCTCGACATCGACGTGGCAGGTCACCCGATTGGCTCGGAGATCCACGTCGACGTGCAGGGGTGCAACCGCATTGGGGATCCGGATGGCGCCGGAGAGCCGCCCGTCCTGCACCAGGCTGTCGACGAGCGCCGCCGTCCGCAGGGCTGGTTCAGCTGCTTCACGTCGGCTGATTGCCGGTACGACCTCGATGCCCAGCGTGCGGCCGAGACGGAGCGATACGTATCGGAGCAGGGCATCGAAGCGAGCAGCGACATCGACCACTCCCTTGTCCGACTGCCGCAGCGTCCGCGCCGTGACCGCGTCTCGGACGGGCACCCAGGACGGTCCCATGTCCTCGAACTCGAGGGCACCGGATCGTGGGTGCTCCAGGTAGCGGATGAGTTCTCCGAGGATCCAGGCCTGGTCGGGGTCTGCGACGCCGCGGTGCTCCTTCTGCACGACCGCCTCGGCGAGGATCTGGCTCCACGAGAGGTGGTGCATGGACACCTTGCGGAGCTTGCGCTTGTCGACGGCCGTCGGGTGCTGACCCGCCGAGGGTGGAATCTCGTTGCTGATGGTGATCAGGGCGTCGAAGGCCTGCTCTCGTGCGATGTCCAGATAGTTCTCCAGCTGCTCGGCAGCCAGCTGGTTCGTACCTGTCTTGACCTCGACGAGGGCCGTCCACGTCCGCTGACCGCGGGTCACCCGGATGAGGCCGTCGGGGTAGCAGCGCTTGTCCCCCAGCATGAAGGGGACCTCGATGAACGCCTGGATCGCGCCCGCGGGGGCGCCGAGCGTCTGCGTCAGTCCTCGACCGAACTCACGCACGGCGGTGACCACCGCCAGGAGGGCCGACGTAGCCCTCCGTTCTTGTTCTTCCGCGCCACTGATGCCTGACGTCGGGATCAGTCGTGCCTCATGCCACGTCTCTTCCGCCACGCTGTCGTTGCCTCTCGTCTTCTGCTGGTTGTCTGCGCGCAGCGACCTCGTCAGTGGTGCCAGGAGCTGGCGCCGCTGACAAGCGACGGTCGCGCGGTGGTCGCGACGTTCAGTCGAGCCGGATCACTCGCAGCCGGTGCCGTCACCATCGCGGTCGAACTTCGACTGGAACCCCGGGTCCCCGGGGTAGATCGGCGCAGCGCCGGCAGCTCGGACGGCGTCGCAGTTCTGGTAGTAGACCCCCGCCGGTGCCGGTGCTGGTGCCGGCGCGACAGCCCCGCCGGGAGTTCCGCCGCCGGTGACGGCGCCACTGCCGGAGCGGCTCGACGAGCCCCCTGCGGCGGTCTGCACCGGCTTGGTCCAGGTGTAGGCGCAGGTAGCCGAGGTCGTCTGGCCCGCGGCGTCGGTGAGGGCGGCGCTAACCAGGAAGGTGCCGGCCGACTCGTAGGTGTGGCCGAAGATCGCGCTGAGGTGCTGGTCGTCGTTCGTGTACCGGTCGCCGTCGCCGTAGTCGATGGTCACCGTGTACGGCGCCGCCGCGGCGATCTGCGGCGCGTAGACCGGCGAGGCCACGGAGCCGCCCGCCGGGCAGGTGATGGCCATGACCGGTGCCGGCGGGAGGACCGGTGCAGCACTGGTCGTCGGAACCGGGGCAGCCACCGGCTGCGGGGCCGACGACGTGGTCCTCGGCGCCGAGGTGGTGGCTGCCGCGGAGCTCGACGGCGCGGCCGCGTCGGCAGCCGTGTTCTCGGTCTGCGGCGAGGGGCTCAGCACACCGCCCACACCCATGGCCGCGAAGCCGGCGACCGCGACGGCGACCGCGGCCCGACGGGTGACGATGCGCGCCCAGTTCGCCCGCCCCCGGATGAACGCGAACGCGCCGACGACGAAGGCACTGAGCCCGAGGAGGGCGAGCGCTACGCCGAAGCCGGCCGAGATGCCCACCAGCAGGAGGAAGAGGAGGGCCAACGTGGCCGCCCCGATCACCTTCCGGCTGGGCCCGCTGGTCTCGCTGCTGTCGACAACTGGATGAGCCATGCCGCTCCGATCGCTGAGCGCCCCCGTGACGCTGCTGAGCGGAGTCTGTACGGACCGATGCCCCGAGCACCTGGTCCGTGTGACCACAGGCAACTCGTGTTCCGGAACAGCACCGGAGTGCCATCCCGATCAGCCGGTGAGCTCGTCGCAGCGGGTGGAGATCAGCTCCTGCAGCCGGTCGGTGGTCGGCTCGTCGAAGCCGATCTCCCCCAGCCGGTCCAGGTGCGCCCGGGTGACGGCGACGAGCCGGTCGAGCACCCGGGGAAGCGCCCGCTCGGCCAGCCCGAGCCGCTGCGCGGCGTCCAGCCACCACCGGCGGGTGAGCCGGTTGGCCCGGCCGTACATCGGCAGCGCCATCGGATCCCGCCAGCTCGTGTACGGCTGGGTGGTCAACAGGTCGTAGACCGGGGTCAGTTCCCACAGGCCGGACGGCGCCTGCCGGATGGACAGGTTCTTTCCGTGCAGGTCGCCGTTGCCGATGAGGTAGCTGAAGGCCGCCGTCTCCAGGATCCGGCGCAGCGCCAGGGGCCGGGATCCACCGGCGGCCTCGACGGCACGGGTCAGCCCGGCCGCCGCCTCCTGCAGCGTGAGCCGGTACTTGGCTGCCGGGTAGCGCCCGAGCACCTGGCAGGCGTCCTCCTGTGGCAGCCGGTGCGGAGGTGCCCCGGCGTCGACGACCCGGTCGAAGCGCTGCACCAGCAGCCCCAGCCGACCGGCCCGGTCGGGCAGCAGCCGGTGGTCGGGCACCGGCAGGCCGCACGCGCCGGCCAGGCCGAGGAAGAAGTGCTCGTTCTCGACCAGGTGCGGGTAGCCGACGGGGTCGAGCTTGAGGATGGCGGGGCCGGACGTGGTGCCGACCGGGGTGGAGAGCATCGCCGCGGACACCTTCACCTGCACTCCTGGCAGGGCGACCCGGTCGAGCTGGTCGGGATCGGTGGAGGTGGCCCGGACGAAGACCTCGGCGAAGTCGTCGGTCGCAGCCTGCTCCGGATCGAGCAGCGGGGGGAGGTCGGTGGGCGGGGCGCCGTGCGGCAGCACCTGCACGTCACCGATCGCGTCGGCGCCGACCACCAGCAACAGGGTCAGGTGGTCGTCGACCGAGGTGCGCGCCCCGGCCGTGACCGCCTGCAGACGCGCGCCTTCCGGGAGCAGCCCGGCGAAGAACGGGGGCACTGCGCCCGCCGTGGCCCGCACCGCCCCGACGTCCTTGGGCAGCGTGACGGCGACCGCGGGAAGGGCCGGGTCGGCCACGTACTCCTCGGCGTAGCTGAACTCCACGTCATCCCCGTCCCGACGCAGCATCCCGGCCAGCCGGCCGGACTTGTAGACGTCGGCCTCCCCGACGTCGACCAGGTCGGCGACGGACAGCGAGCTCACTGAGGACCGACTGCGGGCCGGAGCAGCACGGCATCGGGGACGGCGTCGAGTGCCGGCCGTGGGCCGACGGCCAGCCCGAGCCCGAGGGCGTCGAGAACCGCCAGGGCGACCGCGAGGGTCAACGTGTCGGCCCCGGCTTCGAGGCTCCGGACGGAGGAGAGGCCGACACCGGCCAGGTCGGCGAGCTCTGCCTGGGTGAGGTTCAGCGCCAGCCGCCGGTCCGCGACCAGCCGCCCCACTCCGGTCAGCTCGTCCTTGTGCCGGCGCCGCGGTCCGCTCGGGAGCGACATGGTGATCTCCTTGTCCTTGTCGTGGCAACGACAAGGCTGCTGAATGGGCAGCTTCAGCAGTAAGCTCACTTAATCGTTGTTACGGCGACGATAACACCGGCGACCGACCACGAATAGCTCTTCTCGGCGCCTATCCTTGCTGAAACGACGATAGGGTTTACGCGATCTCTCAATGCACGAGGCCGCGGTAGCGGGCGCCGCAGCCCATGCACTCGTCCCGGTCGAGCATGTGTTCCGGCGCGCTGGGAGCGCGGCAGGTGCGGCACCAGCGGAACCGCCGACGGCTGCGCCGGGCCAGCTCCTCCACCACGTCGGCCAGCAGCTCCGGCTGGAACACCACGTCCTCCCGGGCGAACTCGCGCACCTCGGCCGCGGTGATCACGCAGACCCCGCCGCGCCACCGGATCACCGGACGGGCGAGGACCAGGGAACGGAAGTCGACGCCGGCGAGCACCTGCAGCGGATCACCCGTCGCGAACCAGGTGGCGTGCGCCCACCCGTCGACCGGCCAGCTCCCGCTGTCGACCCCGCAGCGCTGCCAGCCGCCGCCGAGCGCCCGCAGCACCGTCGCCGGGTCGACGTCCAGTGCCGCCGCGAAGGCGTCGAGCTGCTCGTCGTGCGGCGTCCACTCGTCCATGCCATTCCTGTCGCCTCGTCGTCGGAGCCAGACCGTGGCAGACCCCTCCGACAGAAACGGACGACGTCAGGTGGTGACCCGGGCGAGCGCCCGTTCAAGGGCGGCGGTCGCCGCCTGCTCGGCCTGCGACAGCGCACCGGCCGGCACGTGCACCTGGTGCGTGGCCGCGGAGAGCTGCTCCAGCCGGGCTCCCGGGATCGCGCCGCTCACCGCAGCCGCGTCGTCCGGATCCAGGCCGAGCGACAGGGTCTGCGGCCGGGCGTAGGCGGCGACCCGGTCGGCGCCCGCCGGCCGCACGGCCACGTAGTGCGGCATCGCGGTGAGCGTGAGCGGCACCCGCGCGCCGACGCCGTCCACCAGTCGCTGCACGGCGGGTGCCACGTTGGCCCCGGTCAGCTCTCCGAACGAGCGGACGGGACCGGCCGCCGCCTCGCGGGTCTTGCGCGCGGGCCGGACGACCGGCGAGTCCACTGCGCGGCGGTAGAGGTCGGCCGGCTTGCCCAGCACGCCCGGTTCCTTGCGGGCGAACTCCCCCGTCGTCTCGATGAGGCCCCGGCCGACCATGTGCCGCCGGAAGGTGTCGACCGACGGCCGCGCCTCCCCCGCGCCGGGCCGCCCCGCCACCGCGTGGTGCAGCGCCTGCAGGCCCTTGAGCGTGAAGGTCCCGCCGAGCAGGCCCACCGGATCGGGCTGCTGCGCGTAGTCCGCCCGGACGGCGTGCACGGCCCGGCGGACGATCTCGTCGTGGTCGAACGGCAGCCCCGCGGCGTCGTCCACCGGCACGACCCGGACGTCGGGGCGGTCGGCCAGCACCGGGGCGACGTCCTCGGCGAGCATCAGCACGGCGTGCGCGACCGACAGCACCCGGCCGCGGTCGTCCCGGTCGGGGGCGTCGAAGACGTGCAGCTGCACCGGCCGCGTGCCCTGCAGGCCGACCTTGTCGGTGAGCGAGCGGAGCACGGCGTCGGCCAGCGTCTCCCCCTCGTGCAGGAAGGTGCCCGGCAGCGCCCACTCCCCGCCGTGCGCGGCGCCGTCCGGGCGCTGGTGCTGCAGCACGCCGAGGTCGTCGCCCCGGACGTCGACGACGAGGACGGCGGTGTCCACGGCCACCGACGGGCGGGGGTGATCGCTCAGGGAGCCCATGTCGCTGACATTAGCGCATATTTGCTTCTTATCCGGCTCGAGTCGATCATCCTGGAGGTCCGAGAACCCAGCCCATGCCCCGGAGCCACCGCGTCGCCGGCGCGCTGATCGGTTCGGCCGTCGGCGACGCGCTCGGCGCACCGTTCGAGGTCGGCCCGCACCCCCTGCGATCGCCCCCCGTGACCACCCGGAGTGACCACGGCGGGTGAGTCCGACAGTTCCAGGTACGCGGCGACGACAGCCTGGAGTCAGGGTGCCGATCAGACCGGAGGTGCCTTCCCCTTCGCGGCTCGCCTGGTCAACGTCGACGACAGGGGCGCCAGCTGCCCGGGCGTCGCCCCTCGCCCGCCCTGCCAGCCCGGGCATCAGTGCTCGGGGAGGCGGAACGAGCACCGCGGGCCCGACGATGCGGCGAGCTTGCGGTCCAGCGTCCACAGCGGCGCGTCGAGCTCCTCGGCGAGAGCCACGAATGCGCCGTCGTAGGAGGTGACCGACGGGTGCAGTTCCCAGACCCGATCGGCGACCAGCTCGAACGGGAACGTCGTCACCGGTGCGCGCACCAGGTCCTGGGGGGGCCAGGGCAGCCACCTCCCGCGCGAGCCGGCCGGCCACCACGGACCTGCGCAGCACGTTCGACACCCCGACGTGCAGGTGCGCCGGTGCGAGGAGGTCGTTCCCGGCCAGGCCGGCGCGCGCCCACGTGCCGTCCCCTCCCCCGTCGATCAGGGCGGCGACCATGGCCGAGGAGTCGACCATGACGGTCACGGCCGGTCGGCGTCCTGATCGGCGAGGATGGCCTCGGCCGGGAGCCGGTCGCCGCCACCCGCTGCCGGACTCGCGCCCGCAGGTCCTCCGGGCTCGGCCGGTTCGCCAGCGCGGTCAGCTGCCCGCGGACGTACTCCTGCAGCGACTGACCGGCGCGGGCGGCCCGGGCGGCGAGCTCGTCCCGCGTCTCGTCAGGCACGTCGCGGATGGTCATGGACACCGGCACGCATGCAGGTTGGCAGCGTTGTGACAGCACCCCCGACTCGGACGGCGCACGCCACCGCCTGGTGGCGCGTGAGCGGCAAATCCCTCAGGACGGCGCGAGGCGGGTCCGGTCGTCGACGCCGCAGAGCGCCCAGAAGTGGCTGCGCCGCGCCCCGTTCTGCCCCTCACCCGGGATACGGCTCAGCGCGCGGTCGAGGCGCGCCCACGACTCCGGGTCGGCCATCAGCCGCGGCAGGTCCTCGATCGCGAGGACGCCGTGCGTGACGAGCGTCCGCGCATAGCGCAGTGCGGCCTCCGCCTTGGTGACGCCGCCGCGCGTCGACGTCCGCTGCCGGTTCTGCGCGGCGGCCTCCAGCGCCTGCTCGTCCGGGAAGCGGGTGAGCAGCCGGGGCAGCGGGTGGCTGTCAGCGTCGGCCGGCGCCTCGGCGAGCAGCGGCCCGGTCGCCTCGACCTCCAGGACACGGCGCACCAGCGGGACGACGACCCGGTCGTGGTCGACGCCCACGCTCCACACCGCGTCGAGGACGCAGGCGGACAGGCTGGTCCACCGCTCGGTCCGCGGCGGCACCGGCGCGCGTTCTGCCTCGGGGATCCGCCGGACGTGGTCCGGCCCGGTCTCCACCTCGTCGTCGAACAGTGACGGCGGCGCAGCTTCCACCCGTGCATCCCCCCTCGGCATCGCCGGTTCCAGCGAGCCGACCCAGGGTGCCAAACGGGCCGGCGGGTCCGCGGCTGCGACACCAGCCGACCGGCGTGCAGTCCGCGTCGAGATGAGCGACGAGGTCGCTAGCTCGACCACACCCGTGGGCGCCTCACCGGTCCGGCCTCTGAGGTCGGTCTAGCCCTTCAGGAGGCGGCGGACCACTACTTCGTCACCGCCCGCACGGATGAGCTCCGAGCCGCCGCGAACGACGAGCAGGTCCCGCGCCCGGGACAGCTCCACGCATGACATCACCCGCGCCGCCCAGTGGCCGGCCTTCACCAGACCGCGGGCACGCTGCCGGGATGGCCGACCACTCAAGCCGGCCAGCTCAAAGCTCATCCACTGCCGGTAGGCCGGCTCTAGACGACAGCCCCGTCGTCCGCCGGAAAGTTGCTCCGTGCGTAGCCACCGATCGACCGCATCCCAACCACGTTGACGGAAGCGCTGACGCCACCGCCGACGAACGGCACGACCTTGCTCAGGTTGACGACCCCGGTGGTGCCAGCCTTGGTGACCAGCCGGAAGCCGACCTTCTTGTTGATGTCGATGAGCACACGGCCGGGGACCTTCTTGAGAGCAGCCAACGCTGCGCGTGTGCCGAGCTCGACGCCGAGTTCCGCAGCCATGGCGACGCCGCCGGCCCCGAGCAGCGACATGAGGACGACGCTGCGCACCTCATCGGACTCGAGGTCGTAGCCCCGCAGATGCGCAACAGCACCCGCGCACCGCGACGCCTGCACGTAGAAGACCCCGACATCGGTGGGAACGGTCACGGGCAGCGTCAAGAAGCCCCCCAGCCCGGTCGCGAACCCGGACACCCCGACCACACGAGCGTGCGTGGCGATGAGTCGCTGGATCGCCTTCTCTGCATCGACGTGCTTGGTCAGGTGCTCTTGTGCGATCTCCCGCGCACCTTTGAACGGGCCTTTCCCTCCTAGCCCCACCGAGAGGACCGAGTCCACGAACTTCTGGACCTTGCCATCGCCGTCTTCCAGTACCCCGCCGACGTCGGTCACCGTCACGTCGTCCACCTCTCAGTCCATCGTGCATCGCACGTCGGTGCGTACATCACGGTCTTGGTCGGCCATGCCGTGCGGGCCGGCTGGTTGGTTGGAGGCCAGCACTCAACGAAGACCACCGACCGCCTCCCAGAAGACCGCCTCCCCGATGACCCGGACGCCGAGGGCCCGAGCCTTGCGGGCCTTCCCCGACTGCGAGTCGGGGTCGGCGCAGACCAGCACCTGGGTCTTGCCGGACACCGCGTTCATCGGCTGCAGACCAGCGACCTGGGCCGCGGCGGTGAACTCCGATCGCGGCCGGGACATCTCGCCGGTGAACACGATCGTGGCACCGGGCGGGAGGCCCTGCTGCCGGCGCGGGATGGACACCCGGGCGCCGGACCGCACCATGGTCAGGGCCGTGTCGACGTCGGCCGGATCGAGCCCGAGGAGGACGGCGACGCGGTCCAGGTCCTCCCGCTCTGCGGGGGTGACGATGTCGTCGGCCAGGGCAACGGTCGCCAGCGCATCGAGGTAGAGGCGGTGAGCCGAGGCAACATGCGACGGGCCGCAGCCCAGCTCGCCGGCCAGCGCGATCAGCTGATCAGCCTCGGACACACTCACCAACCGGTCCTCCAGCACCTGGTCCAGCACGGCCAGGTAGGGGGCCATGGTCACCGGGGCACCGGCCAGCTCGGGCAACGCCGACACGAGCTCCCCCAGGTAGCCGTGCCGCTGCCGAGCCCCGGCCGCGGCCGCCGTCCTGGTGACTGCGCGGCACGCACTGGTGTGCGGCCGGCGACTGACCACGACGTCGGACACGAGGCTCGCCCAATCGGCCGCGGAGACGAGGCCGGAGCCGACGTAGCCGCCATCCGGGTCGAACTGCACGGTGAGCGCCGCGGCCAGCAGCGCCGTGTCGCCCA
>Ga0210040_10001993_pt1 | contig 29597 bp, 24 predicted proteins | sample CryGeyCG12114_NA_FD_185462 | JGI IMG/M metagenome (GOLD analysis project Ga0210040, IMG submission 185462) | Groundwater microbial communities from aquifer - Crystal Geyser CG19_WC_8/21/14_NA (SPAdes) (version 2) | ecosystem: Environmental > Aquatic > Deep subsurface > Groundwater | place: USA...
CAGGCCGCGGGCGCCGCCTGCGTATACCTTGCGATCGGCGATCACCCAGCCGCCGCCATGGAAGTAGAGGATGACCGGAAGCGGGCCGCGCGCCCCGGTCGGAGTGAACACGGTCGCCGGCAGGCTGCCCGCCGCGCCGGCCACCGAGATCTCGCGTTCGGATGTGCCCGGCGGCGGCGTGGTCGGGCGACCCTGGGCGCGAAGCACCGCGTTGACCCCGTCCGCGAAGGTGGGCTGCTGCCGGGCGGCGACGGGATCAAGCGAATGATAGGGGCGCAGCCGAAGCGTCTTGGTCAGCGCATCGACGACGGCCTGGTTATCGGCATCCAGAGGCGCACCGCTGAACGGAATGCCGGGCTGGCCCTGCGGAGCGTCGGTCGCCGTGGCGGGCACCTGCGCGTTGAGCGCCGACGGAATCGCAACCCCCGCGGCCAATCCGGCTGCGATCACGCCCAAACCCCACTTGGCCTTACCGTTCATGCGCATCGCGACCTCAGCTTTCGAGTAAATGCAAATTGAATGTGCGCCGGGAACGAAGGCTGACGAGCAACAGTTCCGCTCGTTGACAACGGGCCGTGGTTTTGAACGGCTACCAAGGAGATGGACGTGATGCGCAAACCCACCCTGGCCGGCGCCGCTGTGCTCGCCGCCGCTCTCACCGCGGTTCCCGCAAGTGCGGTCCTGCCGACCCCGCCGCAGGGCGCCGCCACTCGCGAAGCGCAGGCCTATCTGTTCCACGCCGGCGCCGGCGACGTGTTCGAGATCACAAGCAGCATGATCCTGCTCAACAAGAGCAGCAATCCGCAGGTGCGCAGCTACGCCTCCATGCTCATCGACCATCACACGCGCACGACCAATCTGGCGCTGGCGAACGCCAAGGCGAGCGGGATCGTGCCTCCCCCGCCCGAAATGAATGCCATGCAGAAGCGGATGATCGGCCAGCTGCACGCGGCAACCCCGGCCACGATCGATCGGCTGTACCTGACGGACCAGGTGCCCGCGCACCAACAGGCGCTGGCGCTGCAAAGCGGCTATGCCCGGGGCGGCGATGTTCCGGCACTGCGGCAAACCGCGGGCGGCGCGGTGCCGATCGTGCAATCGCATCTGACCCAGGCCCAGGCCCTCCTTCGTAGCGCCCGCTGAGCGGTGACCTCCGCTTCGCCGCTCGGCTTCGGCTGAGCGGCGAGAGCCTTGCATCGGACGGCACCGGATCTGCCCGCAGGCTCCGCTTCGCCGTGGCATGGGAAGGGACGGTCGTGCCGCGCATCCTGCAGCGCCGGACACCGTCCCCCGTGCCGACTTGAAATGCCGACTCGCTAGCTGATAGTCCGGCTGCAATTGTCTGCTGGTTCGCCGAACCGGCCGGATCTGAGGGGGCCAGGACGTGCGCAGGGGAATCATCTTGGCCGGGGGATCGGGCACGCGCCTGTACCCCGTCACCAAGGGCGTCTCCAAGCAGCTCATGCCCGTCTACGACAAGCCGATGATCTACTATCCGCTGTCCACTCTCATGATGGCCGGCATCCGCGAGATACTGGTCATCACCACGCCGCAGGACCAGGCCGCGTTTCGCGAGACACTCGGCGACGGAAGCGACCTGGGAATCGGGCTCGACTATGCGGTCCAGCCCGAACCCAGGGGCCTGGCCGACGCCTACCGGATCGGCGCCGATTTCGTCGGCGATGGGCCTTCCACGCTGATCCTCGGCGACAACATCTTCCACGGGCACGGCCTGCCTGAACTGCTTGGCTCGGCAAGCGCCAGGCAGCACGGCGCCACCGTCTTCGGCTATTATGTGAAGGAACCCGGAGCCTATGGCGTGATCTCGTTCGATGCGGAAGGGCGCGCCGACAGCATCGAGGAGAAGCCGGCCAGCCCCCGCTCCAACCATGCAGTCACGGGCTTGTATTTCTATGACGGCTCGGCCGCCCGCCGGGCGCGCGACCTGCGGCCCTCGGCGCGCGGCGAGCTGGAAATCACGGACCTCAACCGCTCCTACCTCGACGATGGCGAGCTTGCCGTCGAGATCATGGGACGCGGCTTCGCCTGGCTCGACACGGGCACTCACGCCAGCCTGCTCGACGCCGGCCAGTTCGTGCGCATCACCGAGGAACGGCAGGGCCTCAAGATCTGCTGTCCGGAGGAGGTTGCCTGGCGGCAGGGCTTCATTTCGGACGAGCGGCTGGAGCAGATCGCCCAGCCGCTTCGAAAAAGCGGCTATGGCGAGTATCTGCTGATGCTGCTCGGCCGCGGGGTCGGCGCGTGAAGGTCACGCCGACCAGGCTCCCCGGCCTGCTGATCATCGAGCCGCGCGTGTTCGAGGACCAGCGGGGCTCGTTCATGGAGAGCTGGAACCAGCAGGCGTTCGGGGCCGCGGGCCTCGCAGCGGATTTCGTCCAGGACAATCACAGCCGATCGCGGCGCGGCGTCGTTCGGGGGCTTCACTACCAACTGCCGAACCCGCAGGGGAAGCTGGTCCGGGTGGCGAACGGGCGCGTGTGGGACGTCGCGGTCGACATCCGCCGTTCGTCCCCGACCTTTGGACAGTGGGTCGGCGTCGAGCTGTCCGGCGACAACCGCAGGATGTTGTGGATCCCGGAGGGCTTCGCCCACGGCTTCGTGACCCTCCAGGACGACACCGATTTCCTCTACAAATGCACCGCCGCGTTTAATCCATCGGCTGATCGCGCGATCCGGTGGGACGACCCGGCGCTTGCGATCGATTGGCCGCTGGCCGGCCTGGACGTCAGCCTGTCGACGAGGGACCTCCAGGCTCCGCTCCTCGGCGACGCCATCCTGTATGAGTGAGCCGACGATCAGGGTCGTCCTCGCCGGGGCGGACGGGCAGGTCGGCCGCAGCCTCCAGATGCTCGCCCCGCGCAGCCTGCAGGTCCGTGCCTGCGGCCGGGATGAGCTCGACATCACGGACCCATCCGCGGTGCGGCGCCTCGTCGATGCCGATCGCCCGGACTGGATCATCAACGCGGCCGCCTACACGGCCGTGGACCGTGCCGAAGCCGAGCCCGACCTCGCCTTCGCGGTCAACGCGCTTGGCGTGCGTAATCTCGCGGCGGCGGCGGCGGAGTTCAGCTGCCGCCTGCTCACCATCTCCACCGACTTCGTGTTCGACGGCCGTTCCGGCCTGCCCTATCCGCCGGCTGCGGTGCCCAATCCCCTGAGCGTCTACGGCGCAAGCAAGCTGGGCGGCGAACAGGAGGCGGGGGCCGACGCACTGATCGTCCGAACCGCCTGGGTTCATGCCGCCACCGGGCGCAACTTCGTCACGACCATGCTCCGCCTTCTTGCCGAACGCAGCGAGGTTCGGGTGGTGGCGGATCAGGTCGGTTCACCGACCTCGGCCGCGGATCTCGCGGCCGCGCTCTGGCAGCTGGTCGCGGCAAACGCGCGTGGCGTTCACCACTACACCAACTCCGGCGTGGCGAGCTGGTACGACTTCGCAGTCGCGATTGCGGAGGAAGGCGTCGCAGCCGGGTTGCTGGCAAGCGCCGCTCCGATTGTGCCGGTCGCGACAGGGGACTTCCCTACGGCCGCGATCCGGCCAGCGTGCGCCGTGCTGGACAAGCAATTCACCTTTGCGCTGCTCGGCCGTCCGGCGCCGCACTGGCGCGACGGCCTTCGCCGCACATTGAGAGAGCTCGCGAATGGCTGATCTGCTGGTGACCGGCGGCGCAGGGTTCATCGGTGCCAACTTCGTCCACCACCACCGCCGCGCACATCCGGCCGACGCGGTGGTGGTGCTGGACGCACTGACCTATTCGGGTAACCGCGACAATCTGGCGGGTCTCGACGGAGTGGACCTGATCGAGGGCGACATCTGCGACTTCGCCCTGGTCTCGTCGATCATGGCCGAGCGGCGGATCGACACCATCGTCCACTTCGCGGCCGAAAGCCATGTCGACCGCTCGATCAGCGGACCCGACGCCTTTGTGACCACCAATGTGATCGGCACCCATTCGCTGCTGAAAGCGGCCAAGGCCAACTGGCTCGATGCGGGCAGCGGCCGGCCGCACCGGTTCCACCATGTCTCCACCGATGAAGTCTACGGGTCGCTGGGACCGACGGATCCGGCGTTCAGCGAGACCACGCCCTACGCGCCCAACTCGCCCTATTCGGCCTCCAAGGCGGGCTCCGACCATCTGGTTCGTGCCTACCAGCACACCTTCGGCCTCCAGACGACCACGACCAATTGCTCCAACAATTACGGCCCGTTTCAATATCCGGAAAAGCTCATTCCCCTGTTCATGCTGAATGCACTCTCGGGCCGGCCCCTGCCGATCTATGGCGACGGGTTGAACGTGCGCGACTGGTTGCATGTGGAGGATCATTGCCGGGCCATTGAGCTGGTCCTTGCCGACGGTCGCGTTGGCGAGACCTACAATGTCGGCGGCCGCCAGGAGCTTCCCAATTTGGAGGTCATCGACAAGATCTGCAGCGGCGTCGACGCCGCCTTCGCCGCCGACCCGCAGCTGGCCAAACGTTATCCGGACGCTCCGCCCGCGCGAGGTCGGCAGACGGCCGAACTCAAGACCTTCGTCACCGACCGCAAGGGCCATGACCGCCGCTACGCGATCGAGGACGCCAAGATCCGAACCGAGCTAGGCTACCGTCCAGCCCGAAACTTCGAAGAAGGCTTCGCCGCGACGCTGGAATGGTACCTCACCCACGAAGATTGGTGGCAACCACTGCTGGAGAGCGGCGGCCGCGGCTGAACTTGGATCGTCTCCGGGGTTCTATCCACGCCCGTGACTACGGACGTCCTGCATCCACCCGCAGCGGCAGGGGTGATCACTCAATCAAGGCCGAAACAGGCAGAAAACAACTGCAGAGAACATCTCAGCCGTTCATGGATTCACTTGCAGTCAGTCCCGCGCAGTGGCAGTCCACCAACCGTCGGTGGGGCCTGGAGCCAAACCGTCCGGCCGATCCCAGGCACGATCCGGACATCAAGGCCGCGAGCGGCTGTCGCTGGCCGAGGGCTGACTGCCCGATCAACCTGCGAAGTAGCTGGTACTTCCGTTATCCCACTTCACGGCAGTTTCGATCAACACACCCGCTGGATTGAAAGTCTGTGAAACCAACTGGAAACTTTCGGTACCTGCCTGATCGTAATTCGTGAATACGTGACTGCCGTCATCGTTCACGACATCCTGGGTGTCCAACCGGCCCTGCGCGTCATAGGTGAACCAGGCTGATCGCCAATTCTGGCTATTGTCCTGATCTATATTAATGAACGTACGCGTTCCGTTGTCCAGGATCAGGTCCTCGCTATCGAGCCGACCGAGCTGATCGTACGTAAACCAATCTTGGGCGAAGACCTTGCTGTTGTTCGCATCGATGTTGATGTAGGTCCGACTGCCGTCGTCGAACAGGTTGTCGATGCTGGCAAGCCGTCCGGCGCTGTCGTAATCGTACCAGACTTGCGCCCAGTTGAATTGGCCAGCCTGATCGAAGTTGATGAAGGTGTGACCGCCCGCGTCAAAAACGCGATCCTCGCTGTCGAGCCTTCCGAGCGCGTCGTAGGTGAACCAGTTCTGCGTCCAGATCTTGGTGTTGTCCTCGTCGACGTTGATGAATACCCGGCTTCCTGAATCATAGATGGTGTCGACGCTGCTCAATCGGCCCAGCGCGTCAAACGTGCTCCAGACCTGCGCGACGTTGGACAGGTTATCCGGGTCAGCATCGATGATCACCCGCGAACCGTCGGAAGCAACCGTGGTGTCCTGGACCAATCGCCAATTGCCATTGTAGATGCCAGTGATGATGCCATTAGCATTTGACCGGATGACTTCGGCCGCCTCAAAGCCTGCCGCGTTCAGATTGAACCCGGGCTGGGGAGCCAGATTGCGGAATACGAGCACATCGTAGCCGCCACCCCCTTGAACATTGGCCAGATTGTCGGCCGGGTCGAAGATGATACGATCATCGCCCAGCCCTCCATACATGCTGTCGGATCCGGCACCGCCGTCGAGGACATCGTTGCCGTCGCCGCCGAAAAGGCTGTCGTTGCCGCCTCCGCCCAACAGGATGTTACCGGCCGCATTGCCGATAAGTTGATCGTTGCCGCTGCCGCCGATCGCATTTTCGATGATAGTGCCGCGTGCGATGGACACGTTGCCAACACTACCTCCCACGTTGGAGAAGGTGTCGGGGTTGAGGTTGATCACTTGATTGTTGGCGAACCCCGAATAGTCCAGCGTGTCCACGCCGCCGCTGTCGACGATCGTATAAGCGATGTTTGGATATAGGCTTGCGCTGAAGACAGCACGGCCCGCATTGCTGTTGAACCCGTAGGTCGTGTCCCCAGTTCGCGTCGTGGTGGACAAGCCGTAAAGCATCGACATCGCCAGTACGTCCGCCGCCATCGGCGTCACCGCGTAATTGTAGGTGAAACCCAGATCGCTGAAGTAGCTGTTTTCAGTCTGGCTGAAGTACGACATGACGCTGTTGGACCAGGCGTCGTTGCGGTACAGCACGTCGTCAGGATAGGTTGCGTCGACGTTGTAGTCGCCCGCATGGCCGAGCCCAAGCGCATGCCCGATCTCGTGAATATAGGTCTGGAAGGAGTAGCTGTTCAGGCCGGTCCCATAGTCCGACAGCCATTGTTCACTCACATTCACCGTCGATGACCTGATCGTGTTCCCGACTACGTCCGATTCGGAGAAGGCGCCATCTTCAGTGTCGTCGAAGACAATCTGGCCGCCGCCGGTGATCTCGACGAACCGGATGCCCGTGACGTCCGTCCACATGGCTAGCGCTGCTCGCGCCAGGACCTGCCCGCCTGCGGTCAGAGCCGAGACGTTGACGGTGAGATTGCCGCCGGCTGCGACGCCAAAATGCTGCGAGGACCCACCCCAATAGCCGCTTACCAACTGGCCGGCTATCTGATCCAAGCTCCACAACGGCGGTTCCACATACCGGCTGACCGCCAGTTCGTACGTGCCGGTCGTTCGGTCCTCCCAGGAGCCCGCGTCGATATAGTAGGTGCCCGTGGTCGTCGCAGTGAACACAAGTCGTGAATTGAGTTCAGGACCACCATCGTCATTGGATCTAAGGATATTGCCGCTCGCGTCGCGGAGATTGAGATACGGGTCGCTGACCGGGTTTCCGCCTGCGCCATTCAGGCTGACGGTGATCGACTGCCCCGCAGTCAGCTGTATCCGATACCAGTCGTGATCACCCAGGACTTCGAGCACTCCCGAAGTGGACTGGCCAATTCCGATAACGGAATTGGTGCTGATATTGCCCGGGACATCGACCACGTCGGACCTCTTTCATGTTTCCAGCCGCCGGAACAGAAAGGTCCCCGGGGACACACCCATCAAGTGGGGAGACTTAGTTAATAATAAGTTTCAGAATATTGCAATGAACGCGGGCGACTTACGATGGATCGACGTTTGCCTGACCTAGTCAGCACGAGAAATCTCTACGCCGCGGGTGTCCCGAAGATGTCGACGTGGGCATAGCCGGAGCGAGCTTGTCGCTCGATGATCGCCGATGGAACCTGCTCCGGGTAGTCGACGCCGTCCACGTTCACTATCCCGATCTTGTAGCCGAGCCCAAACAGGAACTGCAGATAAGCCGCTGGGTCCGTCATCGCACTCGGCGTGAACTCACTTACGACCTTGGGCTTGAACCGCCCGAGATGATTCTCGAACCCCTGCAATGCGAAGTGCTCGAAGCCTTCCACATCGATCTTCACGAAGTCGAGTGCAACCAGGTCCAGCAGGCAGTCGAGCCGAACGCCTTCAACCAACGACGAGCGCATCAGGGTTGCAAGGTCGTCGCTTGCATCACCGACGGAACCGTTAGTGTAGACCGAGTGCAGGGCCAACATGCCGTTCTGCTGAGCGGCAGCTACCGAATGGACGCGCAGCTGGCCGAACCCGTTTGCCCGCCGACTCGCTTCGATCAACCGGCAATTGGCGGTACTTGGTTCAACGGCGATCACCTGCCCGGAAGCACCTACTATGCTTGAAGCAAGTAGCGAGAAGTAACCGATGTTCGCACCGATATCGACCACTACTTGGCCAGGCAAAATTTCACGACGAAACAGTTCAGTGACGTGACGCTCGTAGATGCCCGTCGGGATATCGTGCCCGACGGCCTGATCCTCCGTGTCGGCGTACATCTTGAAGGATTGGATCTCGAACAGCCGAGCGTTGTCGTCGCGTCTTTGCAGGAGTTTCCGGTTGGAAAATTCCTCCGAGTTCAAGAATTGGCCGACGACCTCGGCAAGTTCACGACCCACTGCCGCTCGCAGGTGCCCCGGGGCCTCCTCCGGGCTCGGATCCCTGCCGAGGAGCAGGCGAAAGCAGAAATAAACGTCTTCGGGTGAGGCAAGAAGCGTGCGGTCGCGCGCAAGCAACCGGACAATTGCCTGGAGCTCCTCCGGGCGGGCTGAAATGGAAAGATCCTGCATCACTTCCTTCTAGTTCGCTCGCCCGGCCGATCAATGGCGCCGGGCGAGCCGTCACTCGCAGGCCAGGCGCCGGATTGCCCGTGTGACAGCGCCCTGGTCCGAGGATTCGAGGCGCACTCACGACAAACAAGCGTTGGAGATGAATCAAGGCCGTTGAACGTAGAACTGATCTAACGGCAGCTTAACATCACGGGCCCTTGGCACGGGCCGATGAATGCTTTGCAGCAGACCAGTCACTGCGGGCCGATACCTGCGACCTGTACATGGTTCTATTCAGTGCCCCCCATGCTTGTTGGTTGCGTAGCATTCCGATCGCCGGTCCGCCGGAACGGGCGAGCGCTTTTTTGTGATGCGCGAAAGCAACCCTTGCACCATTTCTTGAGCAGGCAAGGTGCACAACTTGCCAACCGCCTTCGGTGCCTGCACGGGGGCGGGCTGGCGAACAGCCAGGCGTAAGGGGCTCGCTCGGGTGGGAGTTGCTTGAATGAAGATGGATCCGCTGTTGGCAGAGAAGCCATGGGGAAAACTCGGCATCCCGCATCTTCAGGGTGAGCAGGGCAGAGAACGTCGCATCGGCGAAGTGAGCTTCGCGCATCCGGCTGGCGTGGAACTGCCCGTGCTGATCAAATATCTCTACACTAGTGAGCGTCTGTCCATCCAGGTCCACCCGGACAACGACCAGGCACGGCATCGCGGGCATGCCTGCGGCAAGGACGAGATGTGGATCGTGCTCGACGCGGCGCCCGATGCGACGCTTGGGCTTGGCCTTACTCGCGTTGCCGATCGGACGGAGATCGAACGGGCCGTGATGGACGGCAGCATCGAACAGTTGGTGGACTGGCGGCCCGTTAAGCGCGGCGACGTCATCTACAATCCGGCCGGAACCATCCATGCCGCAGGTTCCAACCTCGTCCTCTTGGAAGTGCAGCAGTCGATCGACCTCACCTACCGCCTCTACGACTACGGGCGCCCGCGCCAACTCCACCTTGCGGATGGCCTTGCCGTTGCCATCGGGCGCCCGCACTTCGACCCACGCGACTGCAGTGTCGCCGACGGCTGCAGCAAGGTTCTTGCCGATGGTCCCTACTTTGGCGCGGCATGGTGTGTCGGTGGGCTGCCCGCCGGCTTGCCACTCACGGCATCCCATTGGCAGGTCGTTGTGGTTGAGGGCGAGGCCACCGTCGGCGAAGCTAGAGTATCGGCCGGCGAGTGCTTCTTGATGTCCTCTCTGTCAGAACTTCGGCTCAATGAGGACGCAGTTGCGGTTATTGCCTGGCCCGTGCCGGAAGCGCTCGCCAGGGCAGCATGATCGTTCCGTTGATTCTAAGTGGTGGAAGCGGGACTCGCCTATGGCCGCTGTCGACGCCTGATCGTCCAAAGCAGTTCCTGCCTCTCACCGGACCGGGCAGCCTGTTCCAACAAACGCTAGCCCGGGTTTCCGACCGAAGCCGGTACGCGGGGCCCCTCGTGGTCGCCAACGCCGCTCATGAGGCGCTCTGCCGCGAAGAGTTGGCAGCCATCGCTGACTGGAGGCTCATCCTCGAGCCCGTTGCGCGCAACACCGCCGCTGCCATCGTCATGGCCGCTGTCACCGCTCTTGAACAGCATGGTCCCGAGGCCTTGATCCTGGTCATGCCGAGCGACCATCGCGTCGGCAATCCGGCCGCTTTCCACCATGCGGTTCAGCGCGGGACCGACGCGGCTCGCCAGGGTCGGCTGGTCACCTTCGGAGTGCAACCCACCGCCCCGAAAACAGGCTTCGGCTATCTCGAATCCGGCCACGCCCTCAGTGACGGCGGGGACGTCTTCCGGGTTGCCCGCGTCACAGAGAAGCCGAGCAGGGAGGAGGCCGAGCGCATGCTCGCCACCGGTCGGTACTTCTGGAACGGCGGTATCTTTCTTTACTCGGCCAGCGTCTTCCTTGCGGAAGCTGAGCGTCTCGCGCCCGACGTCTACTCTGCCGCCACCGGCGCCGTTCGCGACGGAGTTGATGACGGCCAGCGCCTCTGGCCCTCCCGCAGCCAACTCATGAAATGCCCTGACATCTCGGTCGCCTATGCCGTGATGGAGCGTTCCGACCGGGTGGCCATGGTATCGCTCGATGCAGATTGGTCGGACGTCGGCAGTTGGGATGCGCTCGCTGAGTTGCCGGGCGTCGGCGAGCCAACCGACGTTAAGCAGTTGCAAACAAGCAATTGCTACGTTCGGACCGACGGGCTAAGAGTGTCGCTGCTGGGGGTCGACGATCTGATCGTCGTTGCAGCTGGTGACCAACTGGTCATCATGAAGAAGGGGCGGTCGCAGGACATTCGGCAGCTAGCCGTTGCTGCTGACCGCGACTGATCACTGGATAGGCTGCACCTGGAAGCAGCGTAGGAACTGGACTCCAAGCTATGCTGCAGAGCCGTATCGAGACGCCGTCGCGTTTCAGGCTTCGTTACCCGAAGGTGATGCGCAGGGTTAATCGCCTGCTGCTGCTGACCGTGGTACTGCCCACCCTTCTTGCGACCATCTACTTCGGGCTGCTTGCTTCGGATGTCTACGTGTCGCAGGCGCAGTTCGTCGTGCGCAGCCCCGACAAGCCTGCTGCGAGCGGGCTTGGCGTGCTGCTGAAGTCGGTGGGCTTCTCCAACGCCGGGGACGAGATCTTCGTCGCGCAGGAGTATGTAAAATCGCGCGACGCCCTCCGCTCGCTGGAACGCGACGATACGGTCGGCAAGGCCTACGGCAACCGCTCCATCTCGGTCTTTGATCGCTTCAATGGCTTCGGTTGGAACGGCACGTTCGAGGACCTGTTCGACTATTTCAAGCGCAAGATACGAGTCGAGCACGACGCGACTTCGTCGATCACGACCCTTTCCGTCCGCGCTTACCGCCCCGAAGACGCTCAGAAGATCAACCGGCAGCTGCTGGATCTTTCGGAGGCGGTGGTCAACCGCCTGAACAATCGCGGTGAGTTCGACCTGCTCGGTTACGCTCAGCGGGAAGCTCGTGAGGCAGAGCAACAGGCCCGGCGGGCTTCGCAATCGCTGGCGGCATTCCGCCAGCGTTCCGGCGTTGTTGACCCCGAGCGACAAGCTGGAGTGCAGCTCCAGCTGGTCTCCAAGCTCCAGGACGAGATGATCGGTGCCCGTTTGCAGCTCCAGCAATTGCAGGCAGTCGCGCCCGAAAACCCGCAAATTCCGCTGCTACAGTCGCGGATCGAAGGCCTCGTCCGGCAGATCGACGTCGAGACTGGGCGCGCGGCCGGGTCCCAGCGTTCGCTGTCGGCGGCGGCCGTGCAGTACCAACGCCTGGCCCTCGACCGGGAATATGCCGATAAGCGGCTCGGCGCCGCGATGGCCTCGCTCCAGGAAGCGCGTAATGAGGCCCGGCGCAAGCAGGCCTATCTAGAGCGCATCTCCGAGCCAAGCTTGCCCGATAAGGCACAAGAGCCCCGCCGATTCCGCGGCATCCTGGCAACCTTCCTGCTTGGCCTGGTGGCTTATGGCATTCTGAGCATGCTGCTGGCCGGCATCAGGGAACATCGGGACTGATGAGGTTCTTCTCGTTCGCAGGCCGGCCAGGGTTGAGACGGTCCTGGGCGATCCAGCGCCGGATCGTGCATGCTCTCGTGCTGCGCGAGATCCTCACCCGCTATGGCCGCCACAATATCGGCTTTCTGTGGCTTTTCGTGGAGCCCATGATCTTCACGCTCGCCGTAACCGCATTGTGGACCGCCACCAAGACGGTGCACGGGTCCGACCTGCCGATCGTGGCCTTTGCACTGACCGGCTACTCCAGCGTTCTCCTCTGGCGCAACATGCCAACGCGGACGATCGGAGCGGTGTCGACCAACTTGGCGTTGCTGTATCACCGCAATGTGCAGGTGGTTGACATCTACTGGTCAAGGCTTCTGCTTGAAGCTGCCGGCGCCAGCATGTCATTCGTCTTCCTGTCGATCTTCTTCTTTGGGATCGGCTGGCTTCAACCCCCCGAGGACGTACTGCAGGTTCTTGGCGGGTGGTTCATGCTGGCTTGGTTCGGGGTGGGCCTGGCGCTGCTGTTCGGCGCCTGGTCGGAGTCGTCGGAGATCATCGAAAAGCTTTGGCACCCGATGTCCTATATTCTTTTCCCGTTATCGGGGGCAGCCTTCTTGGTGGATGCACTGCCGGCGCAGGCGCAAAAGGCTATTCTCTACCTGCCGATGGTTCACGGAGTTGAGTTCCTCCGCGAAGGCTACTTCGGCTCTCAGATCCACGCCCACTACGATATGACCTATATGGCGCTGTGGAACACGGCACTCACGGTGCTCGGCCTGGCCAAGGTCAAGGAGGCGAGCTTGACGGTGGTTCCTGAGTGATCAGGCTCGAATCAATCAACAAGACCTATCCGACGAGAAGCGGCCCGGTTGAGGTCCTGAAGGACGTCAACCTCAGCATCGCGCCGGGCGAAAAGGTCGGCGTGCTGGGCCGCAATGGCGCGGGCAAGTCCACGCTGATCCGGATGATCAGCGGGGCTGAACTGCCGACCAGCGGTGAAATCCATCGTCTTATGAGCGTGTCCTGGCCACTCGCCTTCGGGGGGGCGTTTCAGCCCGGGCTGACCGGCTTGGACAATCTTCGTTTCATTTGCCGTGTCTACGGCGTCGACCCGACGGACAAGGAGAACTTCGTGCAGGAGTTCTCCGAGCTGGGCATCTACCTTCGCGAGCCCGTAAAGGCTTATTCGTCGGGCATGCGTGCTCGGCTGGCCTTTGCGATCTCGATGGTCGTTGAGTTCGACTGCTTCCTGATCGACGAGATCGTCGCCGTTGGCGATGCCCGCTTCACTGAAAAGTGCCATGTCGAACTGTTCGAGAAGCGTGGCGACCGAGCCATGATCATCGTCTCGCATGATCCGGGCTACATGCGTCAGCACTGCGATCGCGCTGTGGTTTTGTCAGGCGGGCGCATGCATGAGTTTCCGGACATGGACGAAGCATACGAATTCTACGGGCAGAACCTTGGTTGATCGCGATTAGCTACCGGCCCCGTGCACCATCCAGGCTATTCCCATAAACCACGCCAATTGCTGGTCGACGTCTCCGTGCTCGCGGTGCACGATGCAGGCACCGGCATTCAACGGGTGGTACGATCCATCCTGGCGGAGCTTCAGGGGCGCGACATCGCCGATGTCGACGTCAGGCCGATCGCCGCGGACGGCAGGACCTCCTACCGTTACTTGCCGATCCGCCCCGATGCACGTTGGGGTGCAGCGCTCGACCTGGCCAGCCTGCCGGAGGTGCAGGTCGGCAGCGAAGACATCTTCCTTGGCCTGGACCTCGCAACAGTCTCCCTGCGGATCCACGAACGCCAGCTCGCCTCGTGGCGAGCATCCGGAGCCCGCATGCATCTGGTCGTCTACGACCTCCTCCCCCTTCGTCACCCTGGCTGGTTCCGCCGACGTACCCGCCGCAACTACCGGCGCTGGCTGGGCGTGATTGAGCGCAACGCCCACGAGGTCATCTGCATTTCCAGATATGTGGCCAGCGATTTCAAGCGCTGGCTCGCGCGTCCAAAGCTGACCGCTCGGCGACCGATCGTGGTGACTTCGCTCTCACTGGGTGGAAACATCGAAGCGTCCTCGCCGAGCCTCGGACTCCCCGGCGATGCCGCGGAAGTCCTGGCCTGGATGAAAGCTCGCGAAACGGTGTTGATGGTCGGTACCGTTGAGCCCCGCAAGGCGTATGATCGAGCGCTGCCGGCCTTTGAACGCTTGTGGGCATCGGCTGGTGCGGAGGCTCCCCAGCTGGCGATTGTCGGCCGACCTGGGTGGAAGACTGCGCGGCTTCAGCGTCGCTTGCGACAATTGTCCGGTCTCCAGGGCCCGTGCCTCTGGCTGGACGATGTCAGCGATGAATTCCTGGGGCTGCTTTACCAGGCATCCGCCGGGGTGCTGTTCGCAACTCACGCGGAGGGCTTCGGCTTGCCAATGGTTGAAGCGCTGGCCAAGGGAAAACGGGTCCTGGCGCGGGATCATCCGGCGCTGCGGGAGTTGGCGGCACCCGGAGTTACCTTTTTCGGGAACGATGCTCCTCGAGAGCTTGGCGAAACCGTTCAGCAATGGCTCCGGGACGAAGCGGTTTCGAAGATCGAACCACAAGCCTCACGTTCCTGGTCCGACGCCACGTCCGATCTCCTAACCTTGCTTGGCCTTGCCGATCAGTCTGCGACCGCGCCCGGGGCATAGGTCAAGGCAGCTGATCGGACCGGATTCCTCCGCCTGAGCCACCCCAAGTTCGAAACTGCGCCTGATGGATGAGAGAGGCGTCCAATACCGGGTTGGTACGGAGCATCGCTTCTGCAACCGAACGGCACTGCTCGGCATAATTACGAGCGGTGAAGGTCTCGCAGGCCCACGCCTGCGCCTTGCTCGCCATGTCCACTGCCAGGTCCGGTTTGGCAGCAATCCAGCGAAGCGCATCGCGCAGCTGCTGGACTTCGTTCTCAACCCCGATCTTCAGGACGAACTCGTCCGGGATTTCCGCGTAGAAGCCGGCGTTCGTGACCAATAAAGGTCGACCCGACATCATCGCTTCGATCGCCGAACCGGATGCTGCTTCCAGCGTGGGATGGCGCAGGCAGCTCACCACATGCGCTTCCGTCAGTGCCTCCACCAGCCCGGAAGTTTCGACCGCTCCCGAAATCTCCAGCTTTACCCCGAGGCTCGCCGCCTGGGTCTCGAGCAGGTTCCGCACGTGATCTTCGATGGGACCGATCAGGCGATAACGAACTTGCCTGCGCAATCCCGGATCAGCGCCGATCGCCTCGATCACCTTATCAAGGCGCTTGTTGAGGTTCATGTGCCCGATCGTGAGCAGGTTCAGCCGATCTTCCCGCATGCGCTCGTTGGGTGGCAAGCCACGCAGCGCTTCAGGCAGATCGAACACCAGCGGAACAACGGCAACCGGACCCGGGCATGAGCGCAGGACGCGGTCGGCTCCCCAGTGGCTGTGGGTGATCACCGCCCGAGCCTGGCTGCAGAGCCACTCCGTCATCGGCGCCAGATCTCGCGTCTCTGCGATGAACGCCTGGCTGCTCTGGTGCTGAAAATAGCTGCGGCTCGCATCCTCTCCGTACCAGTAGCTGAGGATCCGCTCCGCCTGGCCCCGCTGGTCGCCTGCGGCCTCGTAGAAGAGATGCCCGAGGAAGAAGTCGTGCAGGCAAACAAGCCCCTTCCCCTTTTCGAGCCAGCGCAGGGCCCCGACGTGGAAGTCGTAATTGTTGCCGATGTGGAAGATGCAGGCGTCCGCTTGCGATATCAGCCGCTCGACGTCGGCCTCGTTGACCCAGTCGGTCAGCGGGCAATCGAACCGGTGCAGACCGAGCCCGAAATACTTCGGGTGTTCGGTGATGACCACGTTCACGTCTTCGCCTGCGGCTACCATTTCCCGGCAGGCCCCGGCGGCCCCCTGCCCGATCGATGAGCGGTCCAGCCCGGGACTGAAGATGACGATCCTCATCGCAGCAGACGCTCGATCGTTTCCGGCCATGTCACCTTGAAGCTCCCCCACAATTCCTTTGCGGCGGCCCCATAGGCTTTCGACCGCTTTGGATCCCTGAACACCGCTTGAAGGGCCAAGCTCAGCGACGCGGCGTTGGGTTCCGCCAGCCATCCGGTGGTCTCGGGCAGAACCAGCGACTGCACGCCTCCGCTGTCGGTCGTGGTGATCAGCGGTTTGCCGGCCGTAGCCGCTTCCATGGCGACGTAGCCCAGCGAGTCCTCGTCAAACGGAAGGTAGGCCACCGCGGCGGCCTCGCGGACATATTTCGCGTAAGTCTCCCGGGGCAGGAACCGGATGTCGAGCAACAGCCGGTCCGTAACCCTCGCTCGTTTGGCCGCGAGGTGCAGCTTGGCGACGTCGGCGGGCGAGTCCGCCGGACCGGCGATGATCAGCTTCACGTGGGAAGGCGTTTGACCAAGGGCATCGATCAGCAGGTGCTGGCGCTTGAGGTCGTTGATACGTCCGCCGGCGAACACGTAGGTGCCGCCTTCATCGCACTCCCCGAACAACTCGGGATCATTCACCGGAGGCAGCAGGACCGACGCATCGAAGCCATTGTATTTCAACATCCGCTGCCGGGTGACTTCCGAATTGGTGAACACCTGGGTCGCGGAGCGGAAGCTTTCTTCATCCGCAGCCTTGATCATTCCACGCAGCTTCGCGCCTTCATCATCATCGGCGATGTTCGACTCTCCGGCGTCGAACAGGTCGTAGGCCTGGCGATACTGGTGGAGTATCCAAAGCGTCTTGGCGGGATGGCGGATCAGATAAGCGGGAAACTTAAGCGCAATCACCCGGTCCACGTTGGTCAGCTCGATTCCGCGAGCGAGCATCATCTGGTCAATGATCCCGCTCGCCGGCTCCCACTGAAACGGAAGTCGGAGGATCTCGCTGTCATGCCCCGCCCGGATCAGGTTCCGGTGCAGGTGCTCCGCCAGTTCCTCTGCCCCGCCCCACAGGAACGGCGCCATGTTGTTGACGACCAGAACCTTCATGCAAGCAGCGCAACGATTGTGCTCGACCAGCTGATGCGAAGCTCGCCGATCCGTTGGCTGGCGCCCTCACCCATCCGGCGGCTCTCGCGACGTGCATTGAACAGCCTGTCCATGGCTGCTCCGACTTCCGCCGGTTCCGGTGACGCCACCAGCCCGCTCAACCCATGCTGGACGAACTCAAGAACCCCGCCCGCATCGGTCACAGTGAGGATCGGCTTCGCAGAATGCCCCGCTTCGAGGGTCGGATAACCGTAGGAATCCTCGTCCAGCGGAACGTAAGCGGCGGCGAGGCACCGGGACAATATGTCCTCCTTCTCTTCTTCCGCGATCCAGCGGTGGTCGATCGTGACCCGTTCACCAAGGTCGCGCTCGGCCACCATGCGATGCAAGCGGTGGACGTAATCGTCGTCCATGCTCCGGCCACACAACCGAAGCCGCACGGCACTCTCCGTGTGCGCCAGGCCCTCGATCAGCAGGTGCTGCCGCTTGTGATTTTCAATCCGGCAGATGCAGACGATCTCGTCATTCTGCTCGACGAAGCGGAACCGTTCAGGCCGGTAAACCGGCGGGTAGAGGACCCTGCTTTCCAACCCATTGAACTCGCGTAGGCGGCCGGCTGTCACCTCTGAGTTCGCAAACAACTTTTCCGCTTCACCAAGCGCAGCCGTGTCCGCCTGTCGGATGGCGTCACGATACCCCAGCATCCGCGCATTGGGTTCCATGCCGGCAAGATCGGTGCCCCACAGGTCGTACAAGGCCCTGATGTGATGGATGAACCACACGACCTTGCGCGGATGGCGAATGTAGTAAGACTGCGGTCGAAAACAGATGGCGACATCAGCCATCGACAGGTCGATCGCGCGAAACGCCGCCATCTGTGAGAATAGCAGGTCGACGTCGTCGTTCTCCGGCAGATAGAGCACCTCAACAGTGTGCCCCGCCTCCCGCAGCGATGCCGCAAGCCAGTCGACGATGTTCCGATAGCCGCCTTTCACAAAAGGAACGGACGACGAGCACAGGGCGATCCTCATGACCGCTGAAGAGCCTCCCTCAGCGCTTCCGCGACCCGCGTGATGTCCTCGAGACGCAGCTTGCGGTGCGTCGGCAGATTGATCCCACGGCACGCCCACTCGTCTGCCACCGGATAGGCCTTGTCTTCCTGGTAGGGCGGAAGGACGTGCATGGGATAGAATACCGGGCGCGTCTCGATCCCGACGCTGTCCATGTACGCCATGATCGCATCGCGCCGCTCGGCGCCGCCGGTTCGCACGAAGATGTTGTACATCCAGAACACCTGGTGCGCCCACGACGCTCGCACCGGAAGGACCAGCTCGTCGGCCAGGGGGGCAAGCGCTTCGTTATACCAGTCGGCAACCTGTTGCCGGTCCGCCAGCGCCCCGTCGATTTCCTCCATCTGGGCAAGACCGATGGCTGCCTGGATGTTCGTCATCCGATAATTGTAGCCGATCACCGGAAACCAGTAGCGCCGGTGCGGATCCATCCCCTGCCCGCGGAACAGCCGAAGCTTGGCGGCGAGATCATCGTCGTTCGTGGTGATCATCCCACCCTCGCCAGTGGTGACGATCTTGTTGCCGAAGAAGCTGAACGTGGCCATCGCACCGAGCCCGCCCACGCGCTGCCCGCCGACTTCCGCTCCATGGGCTTCGGCCGCATCCTCCAGCAACCAGAGTCCATGCCGGTCCGCAATCTCCTTGATCGCAGTCATCTCGGCCGGATGGCCGTAAAGGTGAACCGGAATGATCCCCTTGGTGCGCGGCGTGATCAGGGCCTCGATGCCGGCGGGATCAAGGTTCATCGTCCCTTCGAGCACGTCGCAGAAAACCGGCGTGGCCCCGCAATAACGGACCGCATTGGCAGTCGCGATGTAGGTCACGGTGGGTACGATCACTTCGTCACCGGGCGCAAGGCCCAGGACCACCAGGGCCAGGTGAAGAGCCGTTGTGCCATTGTTGGTGGCGATCGCGTGCCTCGTCCCGCAGTAGCGGGCGAACGCCTGTTCGAACTCGGCGATATATTTGCCCGCCGACGAGATCCAGGTGCTCTGCAGGCAATCCATGACATAGGCTTGCTCGTTACCGCCGAGTGTGGGCTCCGCGACGAAAATCCGGTCCATGTTTCTCACTTACCTAGCTTGCCTGCCTGAACGCGCAGGAACTCCAACCACAGTTGCTCCGGCAGGGACATCTCTGATGACCACGGAGCCGGCGCCAACAATCGCATCATCTCCGATCTCAATGTCGGGAATCACGCTTGAACCCACCCCCAGGAAGGCGCGATGCCCGACCCGGACGTTTCCGGCGAGCCCGCAATTCGGTGCAACATGACTCCCCATGCCGACCGTGCAATCGTGATCCACGCTGGCGCTGGTGTTGACGATTGCCAGGGGCTGGATGTCGCAAGCCGCATTCACCACCACGCCTTCCATGATCGCGACGCCCTCGCCGATGTTGACGCTGGGCGAGATGATGGCGGACGGTGCGATTGCCCGCACCAGGGAGAAGCCCGCGTCGCGGACCTGGTCCGCCAGTTTCACCCGCACGTTATTGGAGCCAAGGGCAACGAACGCCCGGGAGTAACCCTGCCGCGACAGGCTCACGAGGTTCTCGTCGCCTTTCAGGACGGGAACGCCCAGGCACAGGTCGGGGCCGTCCCCGTTTGCCACGCACCAGTCGATCGTCTCGCCCATGCGCTGCAGGAGCTCGATGCAGACCTTGGCGTGACCTCCGCCGCCAACGACCACGACGCCCGTTCTCACCGGTCCCCCAACTCGGCGAACCGGGTCTCGCCCCGCTCGAGGACGAGGTTGACGTTCCCGCGGGCAACCACCTCTGCCGGCTCGATGGCGGACAAGGCCCCGGTCTGCTCGTCGACGGCGGCCAGCCGCCGCACTCCGAATTGTCGCAGTTGCGCAAACCACTGGTCGGGACTGATCGAACGATGCTCGAGATGCTCAAGCCCGAACTCGATAATGATCGAAGCGTCAGCATTGGCGCTGAGCAGCTGGCGCGCCCCCGCAAGAACCTCCAGTTCGGCGCCTTCGACATCGATCTTGATCAGGTCGACAGTCTGCCCTCGGGGGACGAGCCGATCCAGCGTCTCAGTCCGCACGGTGATCGACCTCCCCGACCCTTGCTCCACCACATCGGAGTAGAGCGAATGGTGCCCGCTCGTGCGCCCAAGGAACAATTCCTGCTCGCCAGCCGCGGAGAATACTCCGACTTGCTCCGTCCTCACCCACTTGTTCAGGCCATTGACCCACAGGGACTCGTCAAGCGCCAGACTGGTATTCGGCGAAGCTTCGAAAGCGAACACGGTGCCGGTGGGCCCCACCCGGCGCGCCGCCGCGATCGTGTGCAAGCCGATGTTGGCCCCAACGTCAACGAAGCACTGGCCGGCCTGAAGCAGTCGCTCGATGACAACTCGGGTGCCGGGCTCCATCTCTCCGGAGTCCACCAGGGTCGCGATCAGGGCTGCATCGTCGCTCGGGCAGAGCACATAGCCGACGGCCGACCGGACAAGCACCCACGGCCCACACGAAGTGGTCCCTCGCCGGGCGGCCTTCACTGCGTAGGTCTCGATGCGGTCGAGCGCTTCGGTCAGGTCCGTCGGGATCGCGACTCCAACCGATCCACCGGCGGCAATCACGGCATCCCTTGCCTCGCCGATGGCCTCACGCAAAGACAGGGAAACGGCCGCGAGCTGGGGCGCGGTCTCCGCCTGCACGATGTCCAGGCGCTCGCTGATGACGTCCATTCGTTGGGCAAGGTCCCGTGCCGGCACGACGATCTGTTCACCCAGACGTGCTTCCAGCCACTTGGCTTCGGCAAAGACCTTGAGGCCGAGATCCCGGTTCAGCGTCACCCGCATGGTTTCGCTCCTGCCGGTGAACTCCTGGATCAATCGGCCTTCCGCGCCCTCCAGTGTGTCCAACCTGCGCGTGATCTCTTCCAGGCGCCCTTCGATTTGGCCCAGGACCAGCTGAGTGACGTCGCGAAGGTTGCTGACCTGCGACGTGATCGTTCTTTCCGCCTGCTCCGTTCGGGCCAGAAGGGTGGCCGCTGTTTCTCTGATCAGGTCATCGACGGCTTGGGAGGAGCGCTCCGCCCGCTCTTCCGCCTTGGCATCCTGAGCGGCGATGAATGCCAACAACCGCATCAGCCGATGGTCGGCATTGGCATCGATCTCGGCAACGATGCGGCGTGAGAAGTTGCGGTAAACCCAGCGGCGAAGCCCGGCTCGGGCCCACCGCACAGGAGCGAGCATGATGTTGGTTCTGGGCAGTGGTTCGACCGGGGGGAGCGCGTCCGGATCGGCTGCGCGTTCCCGAACGGACATGGGCTCGGTAGCGGCCCTTACCTCCGCGCCCGACGCATTGGTGGTTGCCGGATCTTCGCCGCCGGCCAACGCACCCCTTGCGTCGACATCTGCCCGCGCCTGTTCACCCGGATCCTCCGGGGCTACGTGTTCCGGGTCATGGTCGGATGAGTCCGCCGGGGCATCGGAAAGGTGCGTCGGGCGTGGGGCCAGCTTGCTGGTCGCGGCCGCTTCGAAGGCCTTGGTGGCAACGTCCAGGTCCGCCGACTTGCGCAGGTAGATGATTGGCAAGAAGCCCTTGGCGACCATGCAAGCTCTTCTAGGGACGGAGTTTTCCAGCACCGCGGGGCGGCGAAGCTGCTGGTCTGGCTAAGGCAGTGTTCAAAAGGGGTCAACCGATGTCGATCCGACTGTTCTGGAAAAAGTTCCTTGTGCGGCCGCCAAGAGGGTGCAATTCGGCATCTCGTCTTGGACTACGACAAGAACATCGCAGACCCGGGGCTGATTCCAAACACTTAGAAGAATGATCATGCTCATTGCGCCGCCGGTTGAGCCAGGCAATCCTTACTTGCGGGCGGCCTCCTTGGCCGAACTCGTCACGTGGGACGATATCGATTTCGTGCGATGCGCTTATGTAACCGTACTCGGGCGCCAGCCTGACCCTTCGGGTGAGAAGCACAACTTGCAGCTGCTTCGGGGCGGCGCCTCGAAGCTGCGCGTGCTCGCGGGCTTGAGGTTCTCGGACGAAGGCAAGTCGCACGATCCCGGCATCGCGGGCTTCGACCGGCAGCTCCGGCGCTACAGGCGGGCGAACGATCGTCGCTTCGGCTGGCTGTATCGCCCATGGGTAAGGACGGAGCTGGAAAACTCCGCCGAACGGCGGCGCCGGATCACGGAGCAGCGGCTTGCCCGGATTGAGCGGGCGCTTCTGGCTCCGGCTTGGTCATCCAAGCTCGACCACCTGACCCAGGCGATCGCCTCCCTTCAACAAGGCCAGTCGCAGGTGGACGAGGCCGATCGCGGGCATGCCTCCGCGCGCCTGCCAGCCGCCCCACCGCTGGACGCTCACTTCACGCCGCAGGCAAGGTCGTTGTTCAAGCTCCTCGAGCCTCACTTTCATCGTGGCCGGTAAACCAATGCGTATCGTCGTCGACCTCCAGGGCATTCAGAACAAGAGCAAAGACCGCGGCATTGGACGATATGTCCTGTCGTTGGCGCGCGCGCTCGGCCGCTACGCCGGCGATCACGAAATATTCTACCTCATCAACAAGCTCTACGGCGACAGCAAGGACGAGATCATCGCTGTGCTTGGCGGGATCTCCGACCAGCAGCATATCATCGAGTTCCATGGAGTCGGCCCAGCCATGGAGCCGCATGGCGACATGCGGGCCAATCTGCGCCTCAGCGAAGTTCTTCTCGCCGACCTCCTTAGGGAGGTTGAGGCGGACGTCTTCCTGGTCGGATCGTTCATCGAGGGATGGGACGACAACACCATCACGCACGCCGCCTCACCCTTTGACGACTTCGTCACGGCCGGCGTCCTGCACGACCTCATCCCGTTGCTCGATCGCTCGCAATATCTAAGCTACCAGCCGGCGCACGACTGGTACTTTCGCAGGCTTGAGCATCTCGATCGCTGCCAGGTCATCCTGACGATATCGGAGTCCGCACAGCGCGAGGCGCTTGATCATCTCGGGCGCGATCCCGCCCGGATCGCGATCGTCGGTTCGGCGGCCAGCGAAGACTTCGCGCGGGCATCGGCCGCAGCTTCGGCCGACGCTGATGGAGGCCAGCCGATCCTCGCTCGGCTGGGTATCGATCGCCCGTTCCTGATGCACACCAGCGCCTTCGACGAGCGAAAGAATTTTGAAGGCCTGGTGAAGGCCTATGCCCAATTGCCGGCGGCACTTCGGACCGGGCACCAGCTGGTCTTGGTCTGCAAGGTCGATGCGGCGGGTCGCGCCCGGATCGCGAGGCTGGCGCAAGATAACGGCTTGAGTGCGGACGAGGTCGTGATGACCGGCTTCGTTTCGGATGATGAGCTCGCGGTGCTCTACCACCGGGCGAAGCTCTTCGTATTCCCTTCCTTCCACGAAGGTTTCGGACTGCCGCCGCTTGAGGCGATGTCGTGCGGTACTCCCGCGATCGGGTCCAATACGACCAGTGTTCCCGAAGTGATCGGCCGCGAGGACGCCTTGTTCGATCCCGCCTCACCGCCCGATATGTCGCGGGTGATTGCACGAGCACTGTCGGACGACGGCTTCTACCGATCGCTCAAGGCAACCGCAGCGGAGCAGGCGCGGTTCTTCAATTGGGAACGGACCTCCGCCCTGACCTTCGCTGCGCTTGAGAAGGCCGTCGCCAGGCACTCGGCCGAACGGGCAGCTTCGAGGGACATCCAGGCTCCGTCGCTCCAGGAGAAGATCGCCTTTATCGCCCGCATGCACGATATCGGGCAGAACCTGCAGAAGGACTTCGCCATTGCCCTGAGCCGCAATCGTGCCGGAGCCTGCCGCGCCCGTGCGATGGCTCGCCCGGACAACCGGCTCACATGGCGCATCGAGGGACCCTTCGACAGCAGCTACAGTCTCGCCCTCGTCAACCGTGAAACCGCCCGTGCCTTGGCTTGGTTCGGTCACTTCGTCGTCCTCCACTCAACCGAAGGCCCAGGCGACTTTCCCCCTGATCCAGCCTTTCTTGCCCAACATCGGGATCTGGCGGAGATGCATGAGCGTACTTCCGCCTTTCCGGCCGAACGATGCGATGCTCTTGGCAGGAATATCTACCCGCCCCGGGTCTCGGAGATGAGGGCGGGTGTGAACGCGCTTCATCAGTATGGATGGGAGGAAACCGGTTTCCCGGCCGACTGGGTTCGCTCCATCAACGAGAACCTGCAGTTTATGACGGTGGTGTCCGAACACGTCCGCAAAGTCATGATCGACAGCGGCGTAAGGGTACCCGTCACGGTCACTGGAGCAGGCGTTGACCACTGGCTCCGGGTGGAGCCTTCCTCCAGTTTCGCAGTTCCGGGCAAAGGCTTTCGCTTCCTTCACGTGTCGTCATGCTTCCCTCGCAAGGGAATCGACGACCTTCTGCAAGCCTACGGACAAGCCTTCAGCCAAGGCGACGACGTCACGCTCATCATCAAGACTTTTCCCAATCCTCACAACATGGTGGAGGCGCAGCTAGCGGAGCACAGGCGCCTCAATCCAAGCTATCCTGCGGTTGTGCTAATCATGGACGACTTGTCCGACTCCGATCTGAAAGCGCTCTACGCGGGGTGCGACGTCATGGTTGGCCCAAGCAGGGCCGAAGGCTTCAGCCTTCCCCTGGCTGAGGCAATGTTGAGCGGGATTCCGGTGATCGCGACCGCGTGGAGCGGGCAGATGGACTTCTGCAACGAGTCGAATTCCTGGCTGGTCGATTACAGTTTCGAGAAGACCGATACGCATTTCGATCTCTGGTCGTCCGTTTGGGCGCGAGTGAAGGTGCCAAATCTGCGCGAGGCCCTGCAGGCGGCTTTCTCAAGCAAGCGTGAGCAGCGTGACAGAATGGCTGAAAACGGGCGTGCCCAGCTGCTGGAGCGGCACACTTGGGCAGATTCCGCCGCCCGTCTCATCGAGGCAGCCTGCGCCACCCGCAGCAGGCCAGAATGCAAGAGCAATCCAAAGGTCGGCTGGCTCACGACGTGGAATGCGCGTTGCGGCATCGCGACCTACTCGGAACATCTCGTCGGTCAGCTGCCGCTCGACACGACGATCCTCGCGAATCACGACCCTGACCGGCTGGGAGCGGATGCCGACAATGTCGTTCGGTGCTGGAAGCAGTCGAAAGATTTTAATCGCTTCTGCGACATACTTCCCCAGATTGATCAGCGGCAGCTCGCAGCTCTTGTTATTCAATTCAATTACGCGTTCTTCAACCATGAGGAGCTCGCCGAGTTTCTCAAGCAGCTGAAGGAGCGGCAGGTCACCACCGTCCTCATGATGCACTCGACCCAGGATCCGGTCCTGGAGATACCCGGAAATGAACTCTATCGCATCGCGGACGAGCTTGCGCTTGCCGATCGTATCCTGGTGCACTCCGTTGGCGACCTCAATCGTCTGAAAGCGATCGGCCTGATCGACAACGTTGCGCTTTTCCCGCACGGCGTGAAGTTGCTGCCGAGCTATTCGTCGCCTGCCTCGCAAGCAGCTGAGCCAGTTATCGCCACGTACGGATTTGCCCTACCTGGCAAGGGCCTGGAGCAAGTGATCGAGGCTGTGGCGGCACTCAACCGCGCCGGCACTCGGGTGCGGCTCAAGCTGATCAATGCCGAATTCCCCGCGCAAGGCTCTCGCGATCTCATTGCGCAGCTCAAGCAGCGGGTTGCGGCGTTGAAGCTCGACAAGCTCGTCGAGTTCCACAACGAGTTCCTGAGTGACGAAGAGTCCATGGCGCTTCTCAGAAGCGCCGACCTGATCCTTTTCGCTTATCAGGGAACAAAGGAATCGGCCAGTGGCGCAGTCCGCTACGGTCTCAGCAGCGGCAAGCCGGTTGCGGTGACGCCGTGCGAAATATTCTCGGACGTGCTCGAGGTCACGCACCACCTGAGCGGCATCTCCGGGGAGGCGATTGCCGGTGATCTCAAGCGGATCCTGTTCGAGGAACGCACTGGCGCCGAAGGCGCCAAGCGACTGGCGGAGCGCGCTCGATCATGGCGCGAACAGCATGATTATGCGTGGCTGGGACAGCGGCTTGCATGGCTGCTAGAGGCTCTTGTGAGTTCTCGGGCGTCGAATGGGATAGCAGGTAGAGTCTAATGAAAACGGCCATCATAACGGGCGTGACAGGACAGGACGGGGCTTACCTGGCCGAACTGCTGCTTTCCAAAGGTTACACGGTGTACGGCACTTACCGCCGGACCAGTTCCGTCAATTTCTGGCGGATCGAGGAACTGGGCGTGCATGAACATCCCGACCTGCACCTCGTCGAATATGACCTGACGGATGTCTCAGCTTCGATCCGACTGATGGCGCAGACCGGCGCTCGTGAGGTGTACAACCTTGCCGCCCAGAGCTTCGTTGGAGTGTCCTTTGACCAGCCGGCGACCACTGCCGAGATCACGGGTGTCGGCGCGTTGAATGTGCTTGAGGCGATCCGGACGGTTGATCCGACGATCCGCTTCTACCAGGCGAGTACGTCGGAGATGTTCGGCAAGGTGCAGGCTATTCCCCAAAAGGAGAGCACACCATTTTACCCGCGAAGCCCCTACGGCGTGGCCAAGCTCTACGCACATTGGATCACGGTAAATTACCGGGAGAGCTACGGTATCTTCGGTTGCAGTGGGATCCTGTTCAATCACGAAAGCCCACTGCGCGGGCGGGAGTTCGTTACCCGCAAGATCACCGACAGTGTGGCCAAGATCAAGCTGGGCAAGCTCGACTGCCTTCGATTGGGCAATCTCGATGCGAAGCGCGACTGGGGTTTCGCCAAGGAGTATGTGGATGGAATGTGGCGAATGCTGCAAGCCGACGAGCCCGACACCTTCGTTCTTGCCACCAACAGAACTGAAACGGTGCGCGAATTCGTTAAACTCGCGTTCGCTGCGACGGGCGTGGAACTCGAGTTCAGGGGCAAGGGCGAGGATGAGGTGGCGATTGACACGGCAAGTGGTCGGACGGTGATGCGGGTCGATCCCCGCTTTCACCGGCCGGCAGAAGTGGACCTCCTGATCGGAGATCCGGCAAAGGCGTCCGAGAAACTCGGCTGGAAGCCGCAGACCCAGCTGGAGGACTTGTGCCGGATGATGGTGGACGCCGACCTTCGGCGGAACGAAGCAGGCTTCTCGTTCTAAGGTCATGACCGCCGGACGAGTCCTGCTGACCGGCGTGCTTGGCTTTTCCGGGCAGTATCTGGCGCGCAAGCTGCACGCCGACGGCTTCGAAGTGCACGGCATCGCCCGCTGTTCCGATGCGGAAGGTAGCGCCGACCTCCCCGTTGTGCTCCGGCGCGCCGACATCCGTCGCGCTGACGAAATTCGGGCCATTCTGCTCGAGTCGCGCCCCAACTACGTCGTGCATCTGGCTGGAATCTCGCATGCCGCGCACGGCAACCTTGAAGAACTCTACCTCAACAATGTCGTCGGCACCCGAGTTCTTCTCGGCGAACTCGCGTCGGCCACTCGTGATGTTGAACATGTGATCCTTGCAAGCAGTGCCAACGTCTACGGAAATCAGGAGGTCTCGATCCTTCATGAGGGATTACCTCAGAACCCGGTAAATGATTATGGCGTCAGCAAGGTCGCTGTTGAGCATCTGGGCGCGATGTTTTCGGACCGACTGCCAATCACTACCGTGCGCCCATTCAACTATACTGGAGTCGGGCAGTCGACGTCCTTCCTCATCCCTAAGATCGTCGAGCATTTCCGAAAGAAGGAACCGTTCATCCAGCTTGGAAACCTAGACGTTGCGCGAGATTTCTCGGACGTTCGCGACATTTGTGCGATGTACGGCAACCTGCTCGGACGGGCGAGCGCTTACGGGCAAGTGGTCAACCTTTGCTCGGGAAACGCCAATCCGCTCAGAACAATCCTGGCCATCTGCCGTCAGATGACCGGGCTCGACTTGCAGGTCCGCGTGAATCCGGACCTGGTCAGGGCTAACGAGGTGCGCAGCTTGTCGGGCTCCACTGCCCTCCTAGATGAGCTTGTCGGACCGCTGACCCGGATCCCGTTGGAGCGGACCCTTAACTGGATGCTGGGCGCGCAGGCATGAAGGTGACTCTCTGTGTCGATGCGCTTCAACCGCAACTGAGTGGTATCGGCCGCTACACCTTGGAGCTTTGTCAGGGCCTTCCGCGCTCGCCGGAGATCAAACAGCTGCATCACTACTCACGAGGCAGGTTGTTCTCCCAGCCGGCCGATCTGCTGAGCAGCGGCCCGCAACGACGCGGGAATACCAGAGTTGGGCAATGGTGGCGCCAGCATCAGGCCGCCCGCGCATTGAGCCAGTCGGACCTGGTTCATGCGCCCAACTACTTCCTACCGCCAACAGCGCGCAACGGCGTCATCACCGTGCACGACCTTTCCATCTTCAGATACCCGGAAACGCATCCGGAGGAGCGGGTGGCTGCCTTCGCCGAGAACTTCGGGGACTCCCTGGTTAGAACGAGGCACGTCATCACGGACACGCAAACCGTTCGAAAGGAGATCATTGATGAGTTCCGGCTCCCGCCTGATCGGGTGACGGCCATACCGCTGGGCGTGGACGCAGCCTTCCGGCCCCGCTCAGAGCAGGAACTGGCACCGGTGCTGGCCGGCTTCGGCCTTCGCCCACGAAGATACGGCTTGTCCGTATCGACACTCGAACCGCGCAAGCGGATCGAGGCGCTTATCGACAGCTGGGAGCGGCTCCCGCGCTCGTTGCGGGAAAGCACACCCCTGGTCCTTGCGGGTGGCAGCGGCTGGCGCAACGAACGGCTGCAAAAGCGAATCGCGACCGCAGAGAGCGAGGGATGGCTGATCAATCTTGGCTTCGTGGATGAGGCCTTTCTGCCCTTCCTGTACGCCGGCGCGGCGGTCTTCTCCTACCCTTCGATCTACGAAGGATTTGGGCTGCCGCCGTTGGAAGCCCTCGCCAGCGGCGTTCCCGTCCTGGTCGCACCCCGATCCTGCCTGCCTGAGGTCTGCGGAGAGGCAGCCCTCTACGCAGATCCGGACGACGATCGCGAAGGCTTTCGCTCCTCACTGGAACGCTCGCTGACCGACGAAGACTGGATTGAACGGTGCGCCCAGCAAGGGCCAAGACGGGCACAGCTATTCAGTTGGGATCGTTGTGTAAGTCAAACCGTCGATGCTTATCGAAAGGTCACCGGCGGCGCTTGAGCGCAAGTCAAGGCGTCTGCGAACTTGATCATTGCCGAGGATTTCCGCACAGCTCGAACCAACGCGCAAGGAGATTGTCAGTGTCGCCGCGACAAGCCGTCCTTCCAAGGGCGGATGATGGACCCGCTGTTCGTCAAGCTGGCTGGGACGTAATCCAGATCGAGGCCAAGGCTCTGCTGGAGCTCGCGGAGACGTTGGAAGACGGCTTCATTCGGGCAGTTGAGATTCTGGTTGCCAGCAAGCAGCGCGTCATCGTCAGCGGCATGGGTAAGTCCGGTCACATCGGCCGCAAGGTCGCGGCCACCCTGGCCTCCACCGGAACCCCGGCCTTCTTCGTCCATCCGGCCGAGGCCGCCCACGGCGATCTCGGCATGATCACGGCGGGCGACGTCCTGCTGCTGTTCTCCAACTCGGGCAGCACGCCCGAGCTCAGCGCAT
>Ga0210040_10001995_pt1 | contig 29572 bp, 24 predicted proteins | sample CryGeyCG12114_NA_FD_185462 | JGI IMG/M metagenome (GOLD analysis project Ga0210040, IMG submission 185462) | Groundwater microbial communities from aquifer - Crystal Geyser CG19_WC_8/21/14_NA (SPAdes) (version 2) | ecosystem: Environmental > Aquatic > Deep subsurface > Groundwater | place: USA...
GCTGCCTTGTGCTTCAGTACCGTTGACATTTCGATCTGCACGAGAACTGTGTGTCGTGTGTTATTCGTCCAGCGAGAGCACTATTGGACAGGTTGACTCTATGGTCGAACAGGGTAGAAGCAGGTCGTACTCAAAGAATCGAAGGGGTAGTGAGCGATCGAGAACGATTTAGGCGAAAGGAAAGGGATGACCAGTGCTTGTACAAATATTGCTCGGGGAGGAGATAGTAGGACAGTAAGCACGGTGCAGGAGAGTGAGGGTGACAAGATCACGAAGCTAACTGGGACCCGAGCACAGAGACGCGCAACGGCCCTGGTTGAGTTCTGACATGAAGCATGCATCCGGGATCAAGCGTGCCTCCAAGGCCGCCCACATGTCAGCCAGAGTCCGGCAAAAGAATGAAAGCCAGCTAAGGAATAGGCAAGCCACTCGGTGCTCATCAACGCCAACGTCCAGTGCGAGCATGATCTGTTTGATTCTGAAACGCTGGATGTCGGCGAAACAATGTAGTAAGCACCGACGGATCCTGGTCTGATAGCGAAAAGGGGTTGTGATTCGTGCCCCAGGAGACGCCAGAGGCTTCGTTCCTTGCATGACTAGCGCAGATCACCCTCTACGCGTTCTGATTTGCGGCAAGGATATGCCCAGCAGATGGAGGATAAATCCGCCAGGAACGTTTGACGCAGAGTTTGGGGCCTTGCCGTGCCTGGTTCAGCTCTCGCCAATGCGGGTTTGCTAGGCCTTTTCGATGCGTGTCTGAGGAATCTTAGTCCGGCCCTAAGGAGATCACGTTCGACAATCTCGACGAGATCCCCAGTTTTCAGCAACGTGAAGACCAGTACTCCTAGAGTTGCAAAAATGGCTGGTGGGCTCCTCGTCGCTGATGTGTAACTTCGCATTGAGTATCGAACTGCTTCACGAAAAGGATAACGTGAACTTGCGACACCTAATGTCCAGGGTGCAAGCTCGCGGATGGTTTTGGCTAGCCCATTTTGTGCGCCTTTAACAGCATGACCCAATAGTGGCGTGGGACTCTCGAGTAGGTTGCGCGTAAGCATGTCAATTTGACAATCCCGAGTAAAGTCAAGCTGTGTTTGATGCTGATATCTTGATTCGTACCTGTACCTAGTGCTTGAAGTGAGCATGGAAATGTCGTTTAATGTTTGCACGATGGTAATTGATGGCTGATTCACGAGCAAAGTGTAGAATTTCGCCTGGCCAGAGGCGTCCTGGTACGGACCGCCATACGGAAATGTCTGTTGGCTAGGATGTTAATCATGTAAAGCCATAACTGTTCGAGCTAAGAGGTGAAAGAATATTGCTCTAGGACTGTGGTCCTCGTCAAGTCGAAGGGATCAAAAATATCATGAGACTAATCAAACATTCGATCGAGCTTTGTGGAAGGGTCGATTCGAGAGAGTGTTTGGAAGCGGCTGAAATACCTTCATCAGATGGCAAGCACGAGCTTACATGCTAACATGGACTGCGCAATTCAAGGATAGCACAATATATTCATTATCGTTTAGGCATGAGCTGAGACTCCTTTTGAATGGCACTCGCACCGACGCTATTGCTACAGCCTCCCCGGAATGCTTGACACACGGGCTAGCTACATCACCTTTTCCATTGACTGTGTGACGCTTACTTCTTCTGTCCGACAGCTTCAGTCACTGTCTCCTGAGTCTTCGAGCCTTGCATCTCCTCATCACTTTCGCTCACTTCATCGACTTCGTCTTCTCCTGATCGTAGCGTGTACTCGATCTCTTCCTTTTCTGTAGGAGCCGGATTGTTTCGAGCCTGGGCTGACTGCGATCTCTCGTTAGTTGAGTCGCCGCCACTCATCTGCCATTCCATCAGTTTCGAAAAAGCGCCATCCTGTTTGCTGCTCAATTCCTTGTAACTCCCCATCTCCGCGACTCGACCATCACTACCTAGGCAGATGATCGTGTCCGATCTCTTGATGGTCGACAGTCGATGTGCTATCGAGATTGTAGTATTATTGCTTTTGAGCAGAGTTGCTAAAGCTGCGTTCACTAAAGTCTCGGATTCTGCGTCAAGGGCTGAGGTGGCTTCGTCAAGGATAAGAATATCAGGTTCTTTGACGAGAGCACGAGCAATGGCAATTCTTTGCTTCTGCCCACCGGAGAGTTGCGTCCCCCTTGCACCGACGTGAGTGTCAAGTCCGTCCGGGAAGTCACTAATGAATTGACAGTTGGCTTGTCGGGCAGCACGTTGAATTTCCGTTCTAGAAGCCTGCGGCCTGCCATATGCGATGTTATCGGCGATAGAGCCGGAAAACAGCACTGGCTCTTGAGAAACGACGCCAACGCGGCGCCGCAACTGCTTGACATTGAGGCCCGCAACATCTTGGCCGTCGATCAAGATTTTGCCCTCAGTCGGCACGTAGAAGCGGAGAAGTAGAGAAGCGATTGTGCTCTTGCCTCCACCACTCGGACCAACAATCGCCACATTGGACCCTTGGGGTATCTCGAAGTCAAGGTTCCTGAAGATGCTGACCGCTGGGCGCGTTGGATAGCTGAAAGAGAGATTCTGGAAACGAATCGGACCCCTGGCAGATGCGACAGGCTTGCCAGCAGTGGGCGAAATGGTTGGTTGCCGGTCTTGAAGCTCAAAAAGTCTTGATGCTGCACCAACACCTTTCATCAGTTCGGAGTAAAAGGATGATAGTCCGAAAAGTGATGATCCCGCATATGCAGTATACATCAAGAACGAGGTAAGCTCGCCAATGGTGATCGTACCACTTGAGACCATACCACCACCAATATATAGTAGCGCCAAGATGGTCATGTTGCCCATAAAGCCGGTCGAAGAAAAGAAGGTGGCACTGATCAACGACTCTTTCAAGCCCAGGTCGAAAATCTTGCGCACTTGAGTGTTATACCTGTGCACTTCTAGAATCTCACCCGCAAAGGCCTGAGAGGTACGAACGTTGCCGAGTCGTTCTTCTGCGATCTTGGTCAAGGTGCCCAGGTTTTTCTGAATCTTACGACTCAGGTTGCGTATTGCTCGGCCGTACAGGAAGGCACCAATAGCAACAGGTGGAAACATCAGGGCGAGAACTCCGGTCAGCTTGACAGATACCCAAGCCATCAGACTGAAACCTGCAGCACCACTCACGAACGCTCGCAGTCCATCTGACAGGTTCTGTGTTATCGACTTGCCTACGATGATGGTGTCTGAGCTCAACCTGGAGATGAGATCACCAACTCGATTTGCATCAAAGAACTCGGCGTTCTGGACGTAAGTCTGCCTGAACAGCTTTGAACGTAAGCGGGCAACGATGCGCTCTCCTACCACTCGCAAGATGATGATTCGACCGTAATTTGCAGCAGCGCCGGCTGCTAGAACACATCCAAGGCCGATGTAGAATGTGCTGATAGAAAAGCCGAAAAGCATTTCGTTGCCTTCACCTGACTCCAGGTGTTCAGGCTTAGCGCCTCCCTTGGTGGCAATGTCCAGGATCTTGCCGATGGAGAAAGGGATGGACATGGTGATAGAGGAGGATATCAGCAGGAAGATGAAAGCAAGGCCCAGAATCTTTGCTTCAGGGCGAGCAATCTTGATCAAACGCCATACTTCTCCGAAGCCTGCGCCTCCAGAAGCCTGAGCTCCTTCTTTTGATAGGCGAGCGCTGAGGTTGACCTGCGCTGCCTGGCTCGCTTTCTCGCTCTTCTGAAAGGAATCTTCCTGTTCATCATCCTGGGCCTCCTGTTTTTGCCGACTATCAGATTCCTTCTCTGACCGTGTGACCGGAGTTGCAGTCTCGCTCTTCCCCGCCTCGGTGGATATGCGCCGTACATGTCCCAACACCCTACATATCGGAGGGAACGATGGCCCTGAGAGCGGTCGGCGGAACTGGGAAAGTCGGCCCAGCGGTTGTGCTTGAATCGGACACGTTTGGTACAGAGAGCTTCGTAGGGTCTGAGAGGCTATCCTCGAATGACGAGGAGCCGAGTTGTACAAGGAGAAGAGGACATTCTGATCTTGCTGCTGTGGTCTTGTCAACGACCTCCAACTTCGAGCTCCAAGCAGCAAGGAGCTGCGCATCGTATAATTCTGAGGTCCCTTCAAATCTATACTATCGGCTTGCTTTTCCCCGTCTCATATTGACCTAGAGCGAGTTCTACAATCGAAAAGACTGCGACAGAAAGCGACACGGGCGTTAGAAGGGATCTGCTGTAGCTCGGGTTGAAGATAGGCGTGGAGACTGATGTGTGAGTAGATGGCAATCATGATGAGCAAATGACTTCGGGCCATCGAGCGCTGCTTTGGCGATGCCGCCGCGGTCCATCTTAGGGCGTATTAAGCTCTTTCCTTAGCTCTCCGCGACCCCTCCAAGGCGCCCAAGACTACAGGATCCACACGCGTCACTGCTAAACAAATCGCTTGACATCTACGACAGCAGCGTGAAGTGCACCCCATGTTCAGCTGTTTCTTTAACGCCTTCTGTGACCACAGGTAAAACATGCCTGTCGACTACAGCAAGTGGGATGCTCTCGAGCTGTCCGACGACTCGGACATCGAAGTACATCCAAATGTGGACAAGAAGTCCTTCATTCGAGCCAAACAGAATCAGATCCACCAGCAGAGGTTCGAGCGCAGAAGAGAAATTGATACCTTGAAATATGAACGTATAATCAACGATGGCTTGCTAGAGCGCATCAATGCCCTCTTGGATGCTCTCAACAAGCACCAGGACGATGCAAGATCAAAAGATCCCGACCAGCTGGTCTTCCAGTCCCTCATCGAAAGCGCTGCCGATCCTGCTAAAGATGAGCCACCGAAGCCGCCTGAAGGGGTCTACACCCACCAGAAGGAACAGCCAGCATATTCCAACATGATGGCTAGTCTCATCGACCAGGTCAAGAAGGAAGTTGACGAAAAGAAGTCCTCGGATCGCTTCAAAGACTACATGGACGGAGTACGAGGACATTTGACCAAAGTGCAGAACTTACAGCAGGAGTTGCTGACGAAGCTGGCCCAATTGGAAAGAGAAGAGTCTTCGAGGATTACGAGTGATCAGCTACATGAGGGTGTTAACTACTCTTCTGTGAGCAAGTCGAAACCGAAGGACAGGGACACTGCTTCCCAGAGCAAGCCGCAGGCCGAGCTCCTCAACGCAAAATCCGTTGCCGGTCTCGCCTCGAATCAAAGAGATACAATACAACGCTCAGATAGCCAGGTCTCCTCAGGCGCGGAAGCTGATGTCGAGGACGACAGCCTGATCACGAAGCAGGAGGAGATCGACGAGGACAATCTCGATCTCACTCCCGAAGCCACACAGTTTTCCAAGATCAAGATCGGCGACTTCCAGGCTTCACTTCAATTCATTGGCAGGAACTACGACGACATCATGAACCAGAAGACACAGGATAGTTTGTTGGGTGAAGCATTCAGCGCACAGATGAAAGGCCAGCAGGCATACGCAAAGCAATGCGTACATCAAGCTCTCTTGGTTCAGTACTGCAGACAACTTGGAAAGGATGGTGTTGGAGTCTTCTTCAAGCGTGTGACAACCAAGGGACACCAAGCTCACAGGGTCTTTGTGGACGACGTGAACGATACCTACGCCCGCATCCGGACTCGCACGGCCGAGCTCAAGAAGCAGGAGCAGGAGGCTGAGGAAAAGGGGGGCGTAGAGCAGATCCAGCTCCATGCTGTGGAGCCCGGCACAGAGATACACATCAACGTACCACAGCCGAACTCAAGTGATCCTACAGAAATTGAAGCTAGGAAGATTTTTGAAAGCTTTCCACCAGGTTTGCAGAGAGCGCTGGCATCCGGCAGCCTCGACAAGGTCAACGATGTGCTTGGCAAAATGGCAGTTGACGAAGCTGAGCAGGTGGTTGAGAAGCTCGGTGACGGTGGCATGCTGAGTCTTCAGGAAGGTGTCATTGATGCTACCAACGAAGAAGGACAGCAACGACTTCGTGAAATCGAAGAGGAGGAACGCAGAAAACGAGAGCTTGGTGGTGAGCCTGGTGATGCAGTGCCGGAGCGGAAGCCCGAAGCGAGTGTCGCAAGTGCCGCCCCCATACAGGAGTCAAGCGCGTATGATATTGACTGATGGTGTATAAGCAATGACGAATGATACCCAGCTGAAAGCAGCTCAAGAGAACGTTAGATATAAGAAGCTATCACAACACTCGTGTCGTACTCTATCCGCTTTTTGCATCTCTGCTGGTACCTGGTTCGCAAGCACATGCCCTTTCAGCCTAAGCCTGTTGGGGGTGGTGGGGGCTTCACAGGTGACGTCGAACAAGCACTTCTTGCATGAGAATACCTCCAAGCACTGGCCCCAACATCTGCTCCGTGGGGTCGCGGCCATCCAATTCCAGCATCGAGCTCAACTGTCCAAGGCCAAATTTGTTGCGTGTTCACTTCGAGCAGATCACAGCTGTAAAACCCCTATGCATGCATGCAGCGACAGTTTTCGAAGCATGGGCCGCCACCGGTCTTCCTGCTCCATGAAACTCTGGACTCTGCCTGCCTTGAGCGCTGGTCGACGACGTTGCAGCTTTCATACGCTCAGCTGAGCCCACTGTGCTCATAAATTGCAGACCTGACGGTATTCGTGCTTTCTTACAGCAATGGCACAACGGCTAGTATCATCCGGGGCGTGGGCGGACACAAATGGATCAACACAAACGCCTGAGGTTCCGGTCAACGGCAGCGCAGACAAGTTAAAGCCAGTCAAGTTCCGAAGCAAATACAAGCATGTCGGAGCTGCGCATCATGCTGTACGTCCTTCGGTGCTCAGTCACGACTCGACCGAAGTCCCCAGCTTTCTTGGCTTTCGGAATCTCATGGTGTTGACTATCAGTGAGTGCGGTGGCATTAACTCATTGTCGACAAGCTGACTGTTGCAGTTGTGATGAACCTCCGACTCGTCGTGGAGAACGCCCGCAAGTACGGGCTTCTGGTCACCTTGAAGTCCAATATCAGCAGCTACGACTTGCGAATAGGTCTCCTACTATACGCCCTGACGCCATGTCACCTATTTGCTGCATATGTGATAGAAAGAGTGGCCATGAAGCAGGCGAAACGAGCATTGGGCAACAGGAAGAGGAGCGATGCAGGAATCGACGCTCCCGAGACAGAAAGAGAACGGAAAGACTTCCGAGCGACGTGGAGATGGATAGCTTTTGGCCATGCGGTCAATGCCACCCTCGCTCTCGCTATAACAACGCTCGTAGTGTTCTACGCAATTGGGAATCCGGGCATTGGCACCATATCCGAGTTACATGCCATCGTGTTGTGGTTGAAGACCTGCTCTTATGCCTTCACCAACAGAGATTTGCGGCATGCGATGTTGCATCCGTCGCCTTCCTCGGAAGCCCTTCCTGAGGTCTACAAGCAATGCTCGTATCCGAACAACATCACGCTTTCGAACCTGACCTATTTCTGGTGGGCACCAACACTAGTATACCAGCCGGCGTATCCTCGAACTGAACGTATACGCTGGTTTTTCGTGCTGAAGAGATTGGGTGAAATGGGTGCTCTGGCGGTGTTTATGTGGATCACTTGTGCCCAGTACGCAGTCCCAGTCCTTCTCAATAGCTTGGACAAAATGGTGACTCTTGACTATCCTTCTATCCTGGAACGACTGATGAAGCTTTCGACCATTTCTCTCATCATTTGGCTTGCTGGTTTCTTCGCGCTTTTCCAGTCATTCCTCAATATGCTTGCCGAGCTCTTACGATTTGGTGACAGAGAATTTTACGGCGACTGGTGGAATAGCACGTCGCTGAAAGGATATTGGTCCTCGTGGAACAAGCCAGTCTATCACTTTATGCGGAGGCACATCTACTCGCCGCTTATAGGTCGCGGCTGGTCACATTTGAGTGCCTCTACTGCGGTCTTCGTCTTCTCTGGATTTTTGCACGAATTGGCCGTGGGTGTCCCAACTCACTCGATCCTGGGGGTCGCCTTCCTTGGCATGGTAATGCAGCTACCATTGATATTGATAACAGAACCTTTGGCGAAGAGCAAGAGTATTACAGGAAAGGTGATCGGGAACTGTGTATTCTGGGTGAATTTTGTGTTTGTGGGACAGCCTCTAGCAGCTATGATATACTTCTTTAGCTGGCAGGCCAAGTACGGTGCTTTAGCGAAGGGGAGGAGCAATCCTGTCGCTACAAGATCATAGCCTTGGATAGTGTCATGTAAAAGAAGTGACCGAACGTCTGACCTCCAAGATCGCCGTTCTGAACTTTCAGGGGCAGTTGTCGACCTGTGTTGCAGCTGAGAAGGATGAATTTTGATGTCCCGATGTCAGATCAATGAACTTATTTGGGACAAATGTTATCGTGTCAACAGCCAGCCCAGCAATTTCACTGGTCACTCACCAATAGCTAAGGTGGGTCAGGATGCCGATGAGTAATCATATGTCTCTTGTGAGCTCCTCAATACCATACATTGCATGACCTGCTTGACTACAGTATAGTAGGTAGCAAGCAGTGACTGTCCCCTCCGGACCGGACTCGGAATAATGGAGCCGGCGACGGGTCACGTGAGCAGACTGGTGAACGCCGAACGGCTGTCCAGGCTTCCTGTGCACCTTAGTTTCTTTTGCCAGGCTTGCCGCTCTCTCTCTCTCTCTCTCTCTCCATCTCTGAATCTGTCGTCGGGGACACTCATGTCACCGAGATAAAGCGTAGGAGATACAGAACACCATAATATCAGCCAGTCGCTTACTGAATGAGCATTGTCATCCTGACCGCGTCAACAGCGACCACCGAAGATCATCTCATTACTGCAACGTATCAGGCATGAGGATGCTGAATATCGGAGAATTATCAAAATTGAGATACGCGTTCGACCACTTCAGTTTCTTCATACGACCGAATGGCTGACATGGCCGTCCACAACGAGTTCCCTGGCAATTTGTCAACCAATACTTACATCCTGGTTTGTTCATTGTCCTGTCTTCTAGAGCCTGACGAGCTTACTTTTGGTAGCATGAATTTTCAGAGATCGCGTATATAGTGTGCTCTGCAGCGATTCCCGCCGCGTTAGACAAAAATAGCAATATTCAAAGTGTCAACCCTAAGTCACGAATGCTAGAACGGCTCAGGAATGCCGAAAAGCAATTTCGACAGGCATCAATCATGGTATGCCTCGACCCCAAGAAGCTGGAGCTATTCACCTTCTATAAAAAGATCGACATCATGAAGGACCAAAAGAGTGTCTTGACGAAATTCGGCCATGTATGCAAGCTAAATCATTGCATCATCGCACAAAAGGGCGCTTGCCGAGTGCTTGATCTCCTGAAGCCTGAGATGGCCAGAACATATGAGCTTTTCTCGGCTGCCGTGATCTCAAACCTACGCCTGCGCGCATACGATGGAAGTAAAGCCATTAACGCTGGCCCGGGGATCTATCTGATGCCTTCGCGACCACTGATATCGGAGGATACGTGGCCAATGCAAGCACCACAAACGAAGTGGCATCTTCAGAAGCTTGAATTACAAGTTGTGCCTAGCGGCCAGTTGTTGTTGGCTGTTCGAAACGCCAAGTGGCCTCCTGTGACAGCGATGCCGGATCTGATAGATCCAGACACTTTACCTGCTGACCTAGCAGATGGGCTGACTTTGTACCTTGCCCCAACCGGCCAATTGGCAAGGTATTGTGGGGCATGGGCCACATCTCTAAGCTTAGAACAAGCAGTTCTAACAGAGCAACATACCAATATCAAGGGCCTGAGACATCGCATACGATGGATGGAAAAAGTGCAAGCATGGCTCAGCAAGAGGGGCGTTGATTCGCCGATCTCCTTTGGGCCAGGTACGATCTGGCTCCAAGCAGAGATACCGGTACTCAGCCAACTCGACACCGACAATTCTCCAACGAGATCTATTGAGTGGAGAACGATCTATTGGCCTGTGGTACTCAGCTACGCCTTCTTGAACAGCAGACAGAGCAATGAAGAAGTGGCGTCCGATGCAGGGCCCAATGATCCTTTGGTGATAGCTCAGGAGTGGTACCAGAATGGAGCTGCCGACGCGCAAAGTGCTGACACTGCTATGAAGAATCAGATGAACAACGATTTGGTTCATGAGAATGGTCAGCTGTTCGACGATGAATTTCAGGTCGGCAGCCCACAACAGTTCATGAGCTTTCCCATGCAGGCTTTTGCTCAGGCACAGACTGTGTATCCCACGCCCCCAGATTTCATGAACGCTCAACCTACCCCTGGTTTCTCAGTGAACGGCGCAGCGCAGACACCTGTAACCACCCAGCAGACGCCGGCCGCATACCACTCGTCGCCACTAGCGACAATGACGGACGCTGGAGGCGCCCCTGTGCAGCAGTCAGCTATAGCCAATTTTCTCGCTCACAATGAGAACGACGACCTGTTCGATGATATGGAAGACGATGAAATTGACCAGCAATCACTCGCACATGAACCCAATTGGGACTTCTTCAACGTGGGCAATGTCGAAGCAGAATCGAAGTATGAGCCGGAAGAACAAACAGCGGAGCAGATTCCCAAGGGCGATATGGACGCCGTTGAACCTGCCGGTATTGCTATGCAAGAGATAGAATCACCCGAGGCATTTGCAGCTGACCAGCTTAGTGTGGTTGCCAATCGGCCCAACGAGGGACTTGTATCCGGGAAAAATAACGCCACGAGCGAGGAGCAGCAGCAGTCGGCGGCTCCCGTCTCACAAAACGGAGTAGAAAGCACGTCGACTGCGGCACCGAAGACAACTAGCGATGCAAATGCGAAGAGCAACAGCGCTTCAGGAGACACCTCCTCGCCTTCAGCTAAGAGGCGGCGATCAAGCGCCTACAACCTGGCACCTTCAAAAGAGAACATGCGAGATTCGAAATATGCACCCCATGGTAAATACTGGTTCGAGCTCAAGAAGCCTGCAACCACTATTGAGAGTTACCCAGCTCCAATGCCATCGTATCGCAGGACGTCGTCAAGCTCTGACTCTTCATGCTCATCTCAGTCATTATCCACGTTCGATGAAGAACGTGCTGAGGGGCCGGCTCTAGGTAGTTGGACTCAGTACAACCCAGTTTCGCCTGCAGCTACTGCGCAACAACCGAATGCGGTCGATGATCTCGATAGTGCTGAATTCGATGTCGAGATAGATGCTTTGTTGAAAGTGATAGCGGCAGCCACTGGTCTTGAGCCTTTTACTACTCCCGTCCCAGTACAGCGTAATCCACATGTCCAGAGACAGGATGATGCTGAAAGGAGGTCCATGGTCATCCAACTACTATCAGAGCAATTGACACAGTCCAGTTTGTTGGAAAACTTCCAAAGCATGCAGCTTCCTCGGCCGAACCAAACGGCGGTAGTCGACGTCGCAGTGGACAATGCAGGATCCAGCACAAGCCTCAACGCCGCTTCAATAAGTGAGTTGGTTGCTATCCAGCCCGCGAACCCGCACGCGAAGACTGGTTCGAAGATCTCGGCCATGGAACATGGCAAGCTGCGCTTAAGACAAGCGGACAGTGATATAGCTGCAGACTTGTCCATCACAAACTACTGGGAGAGTCTGAATTTGCAGCCCTTGAGCGGGGACAAGGACATTCTTGCATTATGTATTCATCCTGAAGGGCTCAATTACGTACAAGGCTGCGACACATTCCTGCAACGAATGAGTGAGACTTACGGGGCTTGCAACCTGGGCGTACATCGCCGAAACAGCTTGAAGGGTGTGACTGCCACCGGTCTTGTCGCCTGGAACACGCTTGTAGATCTACCGAGCGTCTGTCAGAAAGTTGGGAAAGCTTTGGCATCGGTGGACGGCGAAGAGGATTGCACGGTCGTCTACGTGATCATCCCAGGCGATGACCTGACCTCTTGCCTAAGACTCTGCGATGCTTTCGTCGAAGTCTACGAGGCTTTGGACCATGATTCGCATCTTGACATGGGAGATGTTGTCCTGCAACTCGTGCCGAGCTCCTTCGTGGTCAGCAGCGACACGTTAGTGATCCCTCCAGAAGCACAATACGTCAACCTTGCCCTTGAGGTATATCAAAGAGTTCCTCCACTAAACAATCAGCCAAATTCTGCGCTGTGCGCTCCGGCTATGTTGCTGGAGGAGCCAGCCGCACGCGATATCCACTTCGAAATGACCAGCAAGATGGTATCGCCACTAGCTAAGTACGGCCAATGTTGCCATCTGGCGTACTGTTTCAGTTCAGATCAGAAGTGGCTAGCAGCAACGTGGTCAGATGCTACAGGGAACATTGCATTGTCAATGTCATATTGTTTGTTCGATGAGACCAGAGACGCAAAGCGCAGCCGCTCTGATGTGGTCGAGCATATGTCCAGAACTTCTATCCAATTGATGAATCGCCAGAGATCAAAATGGTGGTTGGCTGTTGTCAAGGTTGGAATGTTCGATACAGAAGAGCTTCAAGAGTGGCATTTCATATCAAGTCAACTGAGCGAAGAGCAAAACACACTCAGCCGCACCGTGTTGCTTACTGTCGAGCTCCAATCTCGCCTATCTCTGCAAGGTTCGAGTTCCTCTTCAAGGCAGTTCCAGACCTCGAATACATACGGACCCAACACCTTGAGCACACCAGTATCGACACCGCAGGCAATCAACACAACATCGCCAGAGCAAGCGGTACCGGCGACGCCAACTACTATGTCCGGCTTCGCTGCTAGTGCCCAGACGCCGCCTGAACATAGCGCTGAAGCTGGAGGTGACAATGAGACATATCTTGCAAATCCTCTAGAAGATAGCTGGATGGCAACCTTAGCTTTTGGCTTAAAGCAATCATGCAACTTGTTCGAAACACGGCCGGCGCTAGCGAGTGGGTTCCTGCTGAAGAAAGCAGCCCCACAAGGCAATGGAGGAGCAAGAATGGCCATTCTAAGCGTGAATCTCATTTCTGTTCCTAGGAGGCCAGCAAGCCCGATTTCCTTTCAGGAACGCGAGCACATCCTTCAAGATATCTTGATACAGTATCGAGGATTACACACCCTGGCTGTCGCAAGACATTGCCTCGATTCACAAGATGGCTGCGTACCTTGGCATATCGCGACAGCTTACAAAGGGGCTAACGTCCTTGAGAGGTTTGCATGAGGCTGGCCGTAATAATAATACTCTAGTCCCGAATTTAGCTAGGATTCTAACCTCGGCTGCTGATCGAATCGCCGACTCGAGGGTTCGCGATCTCAAAAGCAAAAAGCGTCAAGTCCGAGTCATGGGCATCCAGCAGGTGAAAACTCCTCCCAGCCCTAAGGTACCCATCTAAAGGTTGTGAATCGGGAGCTCCTGGAAGCGGATCAACAACCCGACTGCCAGTGCAGCTCAAATGCGGGGCCTACGGATAAAGCTTGCAATCTGATCATAAATTCACGCAACTACAGCGCTAATCATGCGCCTGTCTCATGCCAAGATCGTCACGCGAAAGTCTGTTCTTGGCGAACAATCTGTGGAAGAGCTCAGGCTTTGGAACCTTTACTTCGAGCTGCGCGAGACTGATTGCGACTTTCCAGGCCTGGGCGAGCACTATAGTGCTTCTGCCAGCACAGCAGTACCAAAAAGGATCTCTCTGTGCATGCAATGCAGTGTTGTTGAAGGTCGCGAGAGGTTTACGAAGCTGTGACGTACGTAGCTGCTACCTCCACCCAAACATCCAGTAAACTTCAGCGATACTAGTACTCGCGACGTGGGCCCTCACATTCAAATCCTGATCTTATCTGATTAAAAAAATTCTTCCTCGTGTTTTATCTGATGACGGACAGCACATGCACTCTCTGCAGGCTCTCAATACCTTTGTGATCATCCTGCTACACCTCGCTTTCATTCCTGTTTTCAGCAAACCTCATTCTATCCGCCGCAAGCCATTGCTCTTAATTTGCCTGATCAGCTTATCTAAGCCACGAACACTGCTCAGAGCACGCAGCTCGCAATCTGCTCTTGGTCAGCCTGAACCATATATAGCTCTGAGTACCAGGGACTCTGTTCGCGAAGAGTAGAAAGAATGGCGCGGGCAGATCAATTCTACCCCGACAACAACCCCGGACGGCCAGACGCTGCGAACAACACGTCTGATATACACAGCTCCGATCCCGAGAAGCGCTCAAAAGAGTATGATGGAGAGCGTCGAGTTTCGATCGTGGGCGCAAAGTCTCCTGGTGTCGCTCGTATTGAAGCGGTCACGGCACACCTCAGCTTCAAAGATCGCATCTGGCTCTTCGTCGGCGTGTTCCTTATCGCATACGCCTATGGTCTTGATGGGCAGACTCGATACACCTACCAGACGTACGCGACTAGCAGCTTCGATCTCCACTCGTTATTGTCAACTGTTGGTGTAGTACGTTCAGTCATTGCGGCTGCTGCACAACCGACTGCGGCGAAGATTGCCGATGTCTTCGGACGGTTCGAGTTGGTCTTGGTCAGCATCTTTTTCTACATCATCGGCTCGATCGTTGAATCCGCAGCAGGCAGTCTTGCTACATTCTGTGCTGGTGCCATTCTTTACCAGATTGGCTACACATGCGTCATCCTCCTCGTTGAGGTCATCATTGCTGACACGACTTCTATGAGAGCACGAGTGTTCTTCTCATACATTCCGGCGGCGCCATTCATAATCAACACCTGGGTGAGCGGCAACGTTACGCAGTCTACCCTTGGTGCAGCGACGTGGAGGTGGGGCATTGGGATGTGGTGCATCATCTACCCAGTCTGTTCTCTCCCGCTCCTCGGCGCCCTGTGGTGGACCGGTCACAAAGCGAAGAAATCTGGCACGTTGGACGCTTACAAGTCGCCATTCCAGCAACTAGGCGCCAAAAAACTGTCAATTGAGCTCTTCCACCACCTCGATGTCATCGGCATCATTCTATTAATCGCTGTTTTCGGCCTCATCCTAACACCACTCACTATCGCCGGCGGCGTGTCGCAAGAATGGGGAACAGCTCACGTCATCGCACCCCTAGTCATCGGTTTTTGCTGCATTCCGGTGTGGATTTTGTGGGAGACGAAAGGGGCAAAACACCCACTTGTGCCGTTCTACTTGCTCAGCGACCGAGGTGTTTGGGCAGCGCTTGGCATAGCCAGCTTCCTCAATTTCGCATGGTATCTCCAAGGCAACTACCTGTATACCGTCCTCATTGTGTCATTCGACTTCAGCATCACGATGGCGACGCGAGTCAGTAACTTTTATTCATTTTTCTCTGTTGTCGGTGGTCTTATCACGTCTGGACTTATCTGGTATACAAGGCGTCTGAAGTATTTCATTGTTGCTGGCACGGTCCTTTTCCTCGTCGCATTCGGTCTACTGATCAACTACCGGGGAGGCGCGGCCGGAAGTTCGAAGTCTGGCGTCATCGGCGCACAAGTGCTACTGGGTTTCGCAGGCGGCATGTTCCCTTACCCAGCTCAGGCGTCCATCCAATCAGCGACTCAGCACGAGCATGTGGCTATCGTCACTGGCCTGTACTTGGCTTGCTACAGTATCGGCTCCGCCCTAGGCGACTGTGTCGCCGGCGCGGTCTGGTCGCAGACTCTTTACCAGAGTTTGGAAGCCAATCTCGCCTTCCAGAGCAACGAGACGCTTGCCACGGCTGTGTATCAGTCGCCAGTGACCGTTGCCGTTCTGTACCCTGTCGGTGACCCGATCAGAGAGGCGATCATCGACAGCTACCAACACCTGCAAAGGAACTTGTGTATTGTGGGAATTTGTCTCTGTGTGCCGCTCATTGTATTCGCATTATTGTTAAGAAACCCCAAGTTGAGCGATCTGCAGAGTCAACCGGAGGCTGAGGAAGGACATATCCGTCGATAGGTAACGCGCTGCGAAATGGACCTCGAGCCATGCTTTTGAAAGCTGAGTTATTCTTTCAGACGACCAGGCTTAATAGGAATTCACCTGATGAGATAACGAGGCAGCAGCAGAATTGGCACGCAACTTCCAAAGCTCAGCCTTATATGACCTTGTCACATAAAGTATGTGTGGCTGGATCTTACATGCAAGTGCTGTTTATTGACGATATCGTTCGTATCTGACGAGCCTGCTAAGCTGCTATAGATTGCTGAAAGACCATGGACATCCGTTAGTCGAGTGCGTAAATGCTTTGGAGAAGATTGGGCACAACCACAAGAATTCAAGTACATTATCCATTGTCATGAGAGTAGAATCAAGAGCCGATCGCTTAGGCGGAAGGCTGCAAGTCGCCACTCTCAGATCTCGTGATCAGCTCGAGACAGAGGCAGGTCCGCGCCTCAGTACTCAGCGTATCTTGCTCCAATGGGCAAGACGGATCAAGAGAAGATGGAACTCGGCGCAACAGGTTTGCATGTAAATTCGATCATGAAGGTCGTCTCGGACAAGACCATTGGCCGGAAGCAGCTCGATTTCTTGGCGATTGTCCATTCACCGCTTGGCTTGGATTGCATACGTCATATATCCTTGCTAGTAGCAGCTATTGCCAAATCGACAGCTGGGAAAGCGAATACGACATCATCGCGATTGGTGTCACAAGTCAGTTCTTTACGAGGAGCATAGCCCTACTGCGCCTCTAGTTATCGAGTGATCATAATATTGCTGCCTCTTTGCGCAGCTTCCAGATTTCAAATCCATTTCATTAAAATCAGCAGGAAAGTCGAGACTTCAACCACGTTTTTGTAACACTGTAGCACACCTCATCAGTTGCACCACCTTATACACTCGTGCCGCCCGCAGTCACACACCCGCGGGAAGAAGCGCAGGCAGCCATGGCGACTTGCTACGATCGGTATCAAAGACGGTACTACACCTGCACCAACAGATGGAGTAACTGGGGACGATGGACAGCGCTCGGTGTCATCCTCGCCGTCGCATTCCTATTCTTCTTCTGTTGCGCGTAAGTATCCCTTGACTTTTGATATCATTTCCACCCACTAACCACTCGTACAGCTGCATTTCCCAGCGACGAAGAAGAAAGGCCGGGCGAACCCCGTACAGGGGCACTGGCTGGACGACCAAGCTTCCATACGGAGCACCACCAGCCTACACCCCAAACAACAACACCAATTACCAGCCACCGCCTGGTCCACCTGCAGGTCATGGTGGCTACTATGGCAACAGCGACAACAATCAGTACGGTAGCCAGAACCAGCACGGTGGAGCGAACCAGAGCTATTTCGGTGGCCGCAACAATGATGTTGAGATGCAGCCGCCGCAGAATGTTTACCAGAACGAACACAATTTCCAACCTCCTCCCGGCCCACCTCCAGCTAAGCACTACTAGTGGCAAGTGCGGAAGAAGTGAGGGACTGTGGTGTGAGGAAACTTATCACTAGCACGTCGCGAGGTTTTGAATATGGAGTACGGACGATGAAAACTTGGACATCAATGGAAGGGGAAGATGAATCTGGCGACGTATACCCTAGCGTACCCGGTAGCAGGAGTTTGTGCGACAGTGTGTACAACATTGTGTACAACATTGCGGTACGAGCAATATGGTATAGCAATCACAATAATAACATGCGTTTGTCTTGTTCCCTAACAATGGTTCTAACCATTCTGCCACATGTCACAACTTGTTGCTAACCTAGCTTCGCGCCTCACTCTTTGTCAGTAGCCCTTTCTCGAATCTCGACTTTAGTACGTAGTAGTACTCCATCAGCTGCTCTCCAGACAGATTCGTACAACGGGAGAGACAGTCACTTATGCCTTTGGCGCTGCGAGAGCTGCTTCGTCAGGACAACATTACCTTCGGGCCCCTTCATGATTTCCCAACCACAGGGACGAATATCTCGACGAAGCCGTGGCGCTACACATCCACAAGGCATAAAATACTGGCAAACGTCTTATGGCAGAACGGGTCAGTGAGTCCCTAACGTTTTTTTCATTTGGTACTGATGCTCTATACTCCTGACGCTGCATGTACGGCGTATCAACCAGTGGTATAGGATAGGGACTGACCCTATGGCGGCTCAACTCGCAAGAAGATTACGGATGATACTATCTTCGTTGTTCAGCTGCTTGGTAGCGCGGCCTTGAGATACCATGAAGCGGTGTCGCATCTCTCCAAGTTTGGCAAAAGCATGAACATGAGTATAAATGCCCTTCCGCAATGCATACCTTTCCTTCAACGAAGGCAGGCGTGGGACGGATTCCTTTAAAGACACGAACTTACTATAGACACTGGTCGTGCTTATCTCTAGTCATCATCGATGCAAGCTCAATGCTCGCTTAGATCTCCTCCGAAATGGCTCGCAATTTCATGATTCAAGTTGTGACTCGACTATCTACCTCTCCTGGGTCCGACACTTCCTATGGAACCTGAGGACTATGAGATGTCAGATAATGGTTTCCATGCTGAAATCACCGCTGCTTCGCCAACCCATCTGCACAAGTGTTTGTCCAGAGACCTGTTGAGGTCGCCCACTCCGCTGAGAAGTGAACAGGATCATACGGAGAAAAAGAAATCGAAGTTTCTGATATCCGCAAACTTGCCAAGGAAGTGGCGCCCCCCAGGCGTTCGGGGTTCAACAGACGTGTTTCAACTGCAGTCTTTAACCGCAACAGGCTTAGTACTGCCCTAATTCTGTAACGAGCCCCTGCAGATGGGGTTGCCCTTTCCCACTTCACAGCCTCCCAAGCCGCATGCGCATTTCTCAAGTTGCGCAAGTCACCCAACGCTCAGCCTCCTGGCCTCGCAACGTGCTGGTCACTCGCTCTGATTTCGTCCTTCAATTGAGTGCTCACAGCTCTCGGCCTCTCGCTACAGCGGCACGTCTGCTAACATCACACTCATTGACGTCGCGAGGTCAGACCAGACGCCATTGGTAATACCACCAATCTTCATTCGGACTAGCGATAGCTAGCAACGCTTCGGCAAGGCCACAAGCGCGCCTTCTCTTCGTTTGATACAACCTTCTAGTCGCCTGCCAAAGCAATCGCATCGATCACCATGGCCGACGTTATAAATGATGTCAAGAGCGTCGGCGCGACATTCACTTCGTGGGATTCGTGCATGAGCCAGACATATTGCAAGTAGGGGAACGCCCCGAACATTTACAGACGAGTTCTAGATGCTAATATCCTGTCAGATGGCCGGTTATAGCCGCGATCATTGTTGGTGCCGTCATCGTCCTCTCCGTACTATGGTGCCTCTTCTCGTGTCTATGTTGTGGAGTTAGTTTCCTCACAGCGTGTGGGAAGTGCCTCTGTTGCGGCCTGTGCAGTCGATCAGGTAGGAGGCGCAAAAATCCAGAATACCACCCAATGCCTCCCACTCCAACCCCCTACAAGGGCTACCAACCTCAGCCCTCGCCTATGACGTACAACAACCACGGTCCTCAATTCGCAACCTTTGATGCAGGCACCAAAGGCGCCAAGATACACGAGGACTCGCTGCCTCCTATGCCGAGCTGGGACAACGCGCAAACGAGAAAAGTAGAGGATCACAGTCAGCCGAGGGGATCGGATATGGAGATGGAGCGTATGCTGCCGCAATCACCGGTCCGAGAGCAGCTGTACGGCCAACCTCAACCTTACCGTTCACCAGTTCGGGAACAACCATATGGCCAAGGCCAGCCTTACGGCTCAGATCTGGGAGCGCAAAGGTTAGATCAGCGAGGTGGCGCCAACGACTATTACGATACACCACTCAGTCCTGCTCCAACCTATTACAGTACAACCCCTGCTGCAGCGGCCATTTTGCCACCTTCGAATAGAGATCGATTTTCGCCGCAACAAAACTACCACAATACATCCTATAATCCAGCTTTCTCCCCGAGCCTGGCGCCCTATCCATCATCAAGAGAAAGCACACAATTTACACCACAAAGTACTGCAACACCATCAGCATCGAGTTACAGCCCTTACCAGTCACCGCCGCTACAGCGTAACGACGGTGTAAGGCCACCGAGTCTGCTTCAAGTAGGCAGGAAGCCGGTAGCTGGCTCCCATCGGGAAGTGTAATTATGAACCTTTACAATTCTTGTTTTACGTCAGGCGTTCCGGTTTGCTTTGCGTATAAAAGCGCTGTACGACACTTTGGCATTACGTTCGCCCATCGAATGAATTAGAACGCCATGTATTAGCAGGTTGGTTCAAGAGCGTCTATGGTAGTGTTTGGGGACTCGGTCCATATCAAATGGCGAGGCCATAATGTTGGTGGAAGCCTAATTGCAGCGACTGCTGGCAAAGAAAACAATGTACATGAACAGGTCTTGCACTATAGGTGAGATATCGCATGGCTCAGCGACGGACTGACGCCCCATAACGACCTGCCATGGTTCACAATCGATCTTGGATTGCTCTTTCTGTTGCTCTGGGCACATGAGGCACCAAACTTGCTCAAAAAGGCTCTCTTATATCTGGTCGCTGTCAGTACCAAAGTTCTGCTTCCATGGTTCTGAGTACATTTGCCGACCCACCACGATATCTGCTCAACATCGTGTAGAACACACGATGTGCACAATGCTCATCCCTAATCAGTCCACGCATTTACCCCGGCTCTCTTCCTCTTCTCAGCAAGCTGGTTCTCTTATCTCGCATCAGGAACAACTAAAAGCGTTTCTGTCGAAGGCTAAAAGAATCAACATACCACCAGGCTAGCATCCAACCTGGACAATATGTCACACCCGTCACTGCTACCAGCCGCCCTCAACCAGCAGGGTCGCTGTCCCCAACCTGAAGGCACGTTCCGCGATGCCGAAGCGCAAATAGAAGCGCCACCACATCTTCCGAAAATCAGAGCTTACCATCTCATACGCACGCGCAGAGCCAGGGGCGAACATGTTGAGGTGGCTGGGTTCATGGACCCAATGCAGCCGGGGCCGTCAAATGCACCTTTGACTTTGACTTTCCCGCAGGACTCACCTATTTTCCGAAGTGGACTGAGTCATGGCGGAGATGAGGACCAGGGTGATTCGAGATGTCGAGCGTTCGGTCTCACCTCGTTTCCACGGCCGGACTTTGGAACTGATGAGCGACGTTGGCGGCCCATGAAAGCCATCGTCGCGTTTTGGGAAAGCATCAGCCGTGGTCTCTTGGAGGTCTCCTCGCTTGCCGCGAAGCTAGCTTCTGAAGCTTTACCTCCGCTAGATGATGATGAGGATTCAAGGCACAAGCTCGAGAGCTATCAACGGAAACCGAACAGTGACCCCGAGCAGCCGACTGCTGGCCAATCCGTACCGCAGAGCACAAGGCCGAATCACCCCTTCTCGCCAGAGCGGTGGCGGGATAGCACAGGTGAATTCGCCTGGGATGCAGAGCGTGCAATGTTTGTGAGAGATGGGATCGTAAGCCCTTCCACTGGGCCGATCTGGTGAAAGAACGGAAAGGATGAGCGCGTCAATGCTCCTTATTGCCAAGCTACTGAGTACCTAAACTGATCGATTCCGTTCAACCCGGGGCACATAAACGGAAGGCCGCCATGTCGCGGTTTCGTCCGTAAGGAAATGCTCGACCTTTCCAAGGACGAAGACGAGCAATGGCCTAAAATTCTTCTTAACGGCCTCTGCCTGCCAGTGTTAATGAGGCCGAGGGTAGAACAAACGTCTTTCCAAGCTGAGTTCAACCAGGGGGTGGTAGTTGCGGTCATTGGACTCTCCGGCTCGCCACTGTAGCCACCAGTGGGCTGAAGGACTTCCGTCTGATACCATTTAGGGTCCTCGGCACCGTGGAGTAATGCAAAGAACCCGAAATAGACAACAGGCAGATCTTGGTATAGAGGATCGCCATCTTCCTGCTGTTTTTCCCGCAACGACAAGAAGTTCTCCGTCAAGTCGGACCAGTCAGGCGCACAATCCATATACTCAAACCAGTCAGGCCTGATGGTGGAAAGGCAGGATTGTATAAACAGTTCGTCGTTCGCTTTCCTCGTCGAACCCATGATCTGTATCCACAGAGGGCTGGCTTGTTTATGACCGTATGCCGGATTGTCGAGGTTCGTGACAACAAAATGGATAATTAGGTACATTGTGCACCGGAGTTTGTTGGCATTCTCGGAAAAGGACGGCATTGTAGGTCTTGCAGCTTGCGCTGCCGCAAGGCGAGACAACTGGCTGTTATAGATCTTCTTGTGAGAAGCTGGCGATGTTTGTGGATCGAGCAATGCCGTATCTTGTCCGTTGAGCCAAAGTCGTTCGAGAGCTTCAATGTCGTCATCGTCAGTGGCCTCAAGTGTATCGACCGAGTCTTCAGAACAGAAGGCAGAGACCTTCTCGGGGGAAAGCCGTAGCTTCACCACTAATGTTGGCATTGTGGTTCGGATGGTAGATTGAAAGAAGCTGGCAGCAGTCTGTTAAGTGGCCGTAACGCCAGAATCGACGAGCTCGAATCATCTTTGGGCGCCATGTCTTTATTGCTTCTCATCGTAAAAGGTGCAGGCGCGCGTTGACAGTAACAATCGCTCGTTCCGTATATTGCAGCTTCAACTATAAGGGAAGCGGAGCCGGCGGAATATCCACAGTGAACTGTCATTCAACGAACCTCGGCCTCTGCAGCAGCGATATATCGAGAGCAGAGCTTGAGTCCGAACTACACCTCGAAAAGTGGTCGGATTCTTCTGCATAACTTCGTCCCAAGCCTCACAGTGCTCAACGTCCTTCGCTTTCGACTCCCGCACCATCCGCTCAACATAAGCAACATCCGTTTCGACGTTTCGAGATCGTCGTACTTGACGGTCAGTAGTCCGAGGGCGTGGGCTGATCGTCGTATGTGTGGCACGATGTCGGCGACCGAAAGCGCAGATGGGAGGAGATCGTTGACAGCATCAGTGGCCGCCGCTGTTCGAGCTCGCTTGGTCGGCGACTGGGACCTAGCAAGATCGGCAGCATCGTGTCGGCGCTTCCTATGTTCTCGTGTTAGCTGATGTTCGACTGCTGGCCAGGGAAGCACAACATACTTCTGCGGACTGATAGGAAAGGTCGAGCTCTTTGAACGTGTCCCCTAAGCTGCAAGTCGATCCACTGATGTCGTCTTTGGTGATAGTGCATCAACTCGAAAGCCTGTCTGACCCTTTGGATCACACTGGACTTGAAGAACCTCCATCGCCCCTAACCGCCCCTGACTGGCTTGGCATCTATCTCTTCCAGATGGTCTGCCATATAACACAGCTGATGCTGCCAGACCGCGACCTCCACAGCCGACATCCGAATAGGCTTATCGCCGTTGCCCGTTAGGGCTGGACTATAAACATCCTGTCCATCAACGTTGTTCTGGGAGACATGTATCCGCCTTTGTAGCCCAGCCTTCAGGTCTCGGAAATGATACTTGCTCTCTATCGAACTGCGTTTCTGCATCCCGTCCGGATTGTTGATTAACGTGCCCAGTTCATAAGTTACGTCAAGCGACTCACCGCTATTCTGGACAAGTATTTAGCGAATCAAGTGCTCTTCAAGTACTTTTGGGTCCTTGGTCCTGCCGTACTAGTGCCGATCACACTGCTCTGGTGGCGCGTGCTAGTGCCACGGCGGTGCGGGGCGTTGCTTCCGAACCGCTATTCTTCTTCCAATCTGATGTTTGAGTCCTCTGAACGATATTCTTGAACAAGAAGGTGATCACTTGGCTCACTCATTCGTACAATATACAGCTTGAAGCATGTAAGGATAGTTCATTGTTTCATCATGTCGATGTGTTAAATGTCAAACAAAAGATAAAGCGACGCAAACCCCCTCTCTCAGCTGCTGGTGTACGATGGTTGAGTGCGCCACGGTAACGTGAGAGCTTGGAGAGCGCTATGGTGGCTAGCTGAAATGGAGCGGACACACCTCAGCTCAGGTTCCCGTCTCGACGCTCAGCTCCCATTGTGCTGTGTGGCTTGCATGCTCTGCAGCCTCGACTCAAATTCCCAACCTCAATGGAGGATACTCAGGGAAAATGTTCCTCCAGACTTGCCAATTGCACAACCGAACCCAGATGGCAAAGGAAACAAAAAGGTCAGTTGTGTTTGCATTCTCTACATTTCCTGACTGACCTCCCGTAACAGATGTGTCTAGGTGCAAGACTTCGTGTTTGCGACTCTGGTCAGGTTATCTCCTTACCGTGTGTCCTTGAAAGCCTTTCTTCATCATGGCCACTTCAGCCAACAAAAAGCCAGTGCTTGGCGACGTTCCAGTTCCACCTGAGCTTCAGACGCTGACTGAGCCCAACATGCAGTGAAATATGCGTCAGATCTCTGGGATGCCCTGACCCATTGTACGGAGCCAAAAGGCAACGAACAAGTCGTTCAATTTCTCAACAAGCAAGTCACTGAACAATCCGCGACCTCGGAGGCCGCGAAGCCTACCCAATTGGAAGTGGCCCCTGCTCCAACAGCCTCTGGGCCCCGTTATATTGATGAGTTCGAAAAGGATGCCGACCAAGGACTCTATCACCTCTCAGGACATGACGAAAGCGGGATGCCCATCCGCCACCCTAGCTGGAAGGCCGAGTGGATACTATCCCTGACCGGAGAACAAGGAGAAAACGATGATGAACCGGTCTATTACTGGCAGGTCTTTCAGAACGAACAGGATGCCAAGACAGTGCTCCGGTCAGAGAGTAAGGAGCATGACTTTCGTGATCCTGAAGCTAAAGACAACACCCTTGTCTTCCGGTTCAAAGCTAAGTACCGTATGGGCAAAGCCGCCTTTGACGAGAATGGACAGTACAAAGTCGCTCACTATACTCCCCCACTTTACTATTTCAATTACGCTGAGCACGCACTACTGGGGGACAACCTGGACCTCCAATGGCCAAACGACGAAAAGACAAAGGGGTCCGGAATTCTCAACCTCAAAAACGGAAACAAGTTGACCTACGGTCAAATCAATGCACTTGGGGGTGACTTCTTCGCCACACTCGACCCTATCTGCTTGGGTGCGACTTTCGAAGAACAGTGCAGTAGGTTTCAAAAGGCATACAACACTCTTGGACACGACGAAATCGCTGTTGTGGAAGCAAGAGCCATCGTCGAAAATCGTCAAAAGGAGCTCGATGCCGTCAAAGATGCAGCAGCATCCGGCCAGTCTACTTCGGAAGCGTACAAGGGACTCAAGTCGCCTGGGATGACACGAGTCCTTGACAAGGAGGACGAAGATCTCACGAGGATCACCTGGGGCCGTACAGGCCCGAGCTACATCCGCATGGCTCAGTTGAACCTTGATCATTTCGGGGAAGAGGCGCGTACTGCGTACAATGCTGGTCATACAATGGCGTTGAAGACCGCAGCTGCTGGTGACCTCGAGATTGGCTATGCTATGAATGCCTTTGCCGACCACTTCCTGGGAGACTCTTTCGCTTCGGGCCACATTCGGACGCCAAGGCGAGTCCTGCATGGCGATAACAAAGATGTGCAGGGCGCAGTGAATTGGGTGCTTGACCAAATCAAAAGAGTTACGGATCCGAACTACAAGCCTGATCCGAGCATTGGGAACAACGTGAGTTTGTCAAATGCGGTAGCTGCTGTCGCGCCCGATCTATGTTCAAAGGTATGTCCATCAACTTCGTCATTTGATCGATCGGCCACTCATCTTTACTACAGTACATGCACGACGAAGACAACTCCCTCGGCCTCTGGGTTCGCAACCGTCGCGGCGAGCAATGGAAGGCCTACGGCGATAAGAAACTCTTCGAGACAGGCAACGAGCAAAACAACGCCCTGATGAAAGAGTGTCTGCAAGCCTCCGTCGACGAGGTCTACAAGGCGTTCAAGACCAAACAGGTTCCCTCGCCAGACGCGTTTGCGGCCTGGGATATTGCGCCCACGATGCTGGGTGAAGGGAATCACAATCCGTTGTTCACCAAGGACGGGAAGGATCGGGCTGGTATCGACAACCCGAAAGGTTCGAAGTACAATGATCCCAATAGTTGGTTCAAATGGCCGCCTTGGGAGGGTTATCGTCTTTTGGCGGTGAATTTGAGTACTTCGGATTATTTCAAGAAGCTTTGATTGCCAAAAGACACCCACCCTTGTCATTCACAGAAGGAGATGAGCATCATGGATTCCACCACTGAGGATATTGATAGGGATGAAGGTGTTCATGACTTCAAGCTTGAGTCTGTGTTCGTCCATTCCAATATGGGTTGGCAGATATTGATCTCGTACCACAAGCATCATTACTATGATGACCATCACGACTTGGTATAAGGTTGGGTACGGGGAAAAATCGAAGGTGTTTTCCACTAGCAGAACTGACCGCCCTAGTCAGATCTCGTAAGTCACCTCGCTATATTATGGTCCACCACCACTTAGTGTCCAGCTAGGTTTGATGGCTATATTGCGTAGAGCTGTGTCGGCTCTAGGTCTAGGGCCTACCGCCTATAGAGCTCGTGTTGAAACGCTCTGAAACATGACTAAACTTCACTTCCAGGTAGAACTGCTACCTTGTACAGCTTCAAGTATCTCAAAAGGTCATGCAACTTCACGGACTCGATGGTAAGGCTCCAGAAGATTTGTCAGAGTTCATTGTCAGAGAATGCTCGTGCAGTCGTTTGTTTTGCTCTCCTTGCCATCATTCACTGACCGACTTCTTCTCGAAGATCCACCAACCAGTTTCCGGCTGCATCGTATCCAGTGAGATATTACCTGAAGCATCCTCACGTCCACTACTCGAGCAGAGTATTCCCACCGAGCCGGCGACCATCTCAGTCTGAACAATTTTCCCATTATCGTCGACAGTAACCGGTACCTTGCACCAGCCAGGTGGTATCGCTTCGCTATCAAGCTTATGATACCGAACACCGTCTAAGCTCAGGTGCAGCTCCTTGTATAGGTACCGTCCAACCTCACCCCACTCACCATCTTCCGAGTATTCGTACCTCCCCTCGGGAGGGAGATGATAAAGGGATTTGCCATCCTCGTTCCAAAAGCAGAATGCACTGATCCAGCCAGAATATGCAGTGAAGCCACTTCCGGAGTCGACGTCCAATATCCGTTGCCAAAAATTTACAACGACAGGATCTGTCGGGTCGTCGAACGTGCGAATCATTCGAGAAATGACCGGTCTCAGGAGCGCAGCGAACTGCTCGGGTTCGGCACCCAGACTAGATAAGTAGTCGAGTTTGTTCAGGATCTTTTTATAGTCGGTCTTCTCTCCCATGAGGGTTACTGACGGAATGCCGCACACGATCTGGCAGAGATAGGTGAAATACTTCTGTACGCTGCCCATCATGAGTATTGACGCAATCACCTCATCCTGTGCCGTGGTTGTAGAGAAAGCCGGCATCACCCAATCACGAAAGTCTTTGTCGACGATGTTTCTCTCCAGCAACCTCGTCATCTGTCGAGCAAAAACGCTAAAATCAACACTGTATCGATCAGCAGCATAGTATTGGATTTTGAGTTCTTTTTGACCTTCGTGCTCGACAAACTTCTGCCGCAACTCCTCAGCGTGCGCATTGATGTAGTTGCTGATCTGCGAGAGGATTGCGAACCAAATATCTTCGGGGCGAAGCTGGAGATGATGGTGTTGGCTGTATGCATCGATTATGGAATAGACAAGGCCATTGTTGGACGCAATCAAAGCAGAAGAGAGTCTGTCTTCGTCGAAGGAAGACTGCAGGATTTCCACCGGGATATTGCTATCTTCGTTGGACAATTCCTGGTCCTCGTCCAAGGGTTTCTCTTTGCAAGCTTTTGGCAAGATTTCGAGAGCGCTGTCGACGAAGCGATGGCTGATGGCGCTCGCTCCGTGAGCTGACGGCACAACGCATACCATATTGGAACGGAGTAAGATTTTTGTTTACGAAGAAGGAGTCCAGCACCGCTCCCGTGAGTTCATTTATGATCTTCGATGCGCTCGTCGCAGCCGTTCTGTCAACCAGTGCGCCCTGCATGTTCTTACTCCAAAAGGCAGAAATTCTTTCAGTATGATTGGCTATGTCGACTGCTGCTGCCTATGTCGCGGAAACAGATTGGGCACCCTTGTTCCTACACTTTTGTCAAAGATGTCCCGTGGTGTAGGCTTTCTGTCGTTAGCTTCGCAAAATCCTAGATGACCCTCGCCCGCCTTGTGTGTCAGCCTTTCGTAAAACCACCTAGACGCCATCAATGCTGCTTTTGTTCCATCACATTGAAGTGTGTATTTTCAACCTACTTGCTAGGTCGTTGCGCTGCCATAACAGCATCCAGTCGACACGAGCGATCCTTAGAAATGAGTAGTAACAATCATTTCACTTACTTCTCTATCGATACGGAGAACCAAGAGATTCGCTTACTAATCGTTCAAGCGGGTGGAGAAGACGGTCGGCTACTGTGCTCTTGTGCAAGCTGATGTGACCTCACCTCCTCCGTACAAAGCTTTGTCGTACACATGGGACGCTGTACCAGCGGGCAGGCAGATCGTGGTCGATGGACAAGCATTCTTCGTGCGAAGAAATCTCGAGAAGGCACTGCGTCGATTCAGAGCTGCGACAGAAGAGGTATGGTTATGGGTTGACGCAATATACATCAATCAGAATGATGTCCACGAACGGAGTAGACATTTTGCATACATGCATCGTGTCTATGAAGAAGCGGAAGAGGTCGTTATATGGCTCGGAGATGCTGCAGACGACAGTCATTTCTTACTGAGGCAGCTTTACGAATTTCATGATGCAATGTGTAGTGAAGCAGCAGCAGATACCTTCCACCATTGGCAGAGCTTGTTCCAGCCAGGGGGGTTCATCAAAGCACTTGCAAAACTGCTAGGCCGTCGTTGGTGGACGAAAATGTGGACGATGCAGGAATTCGTTTGTGCAAGGTCCTTATCATTGTACTGCGGACCTGACAAGATCTCCCAGCAAATGCTATACTCACTAGGAGCTGTTGCCGAGAGAGAGGCACACAGCCCGCTGTTGACTTCTACACACAATGTCGACATTGGAAACTATACTCAAATCGGTATCCTTCAAGAGTTTCAATCACTACATCGAGGGTCGACACCGGTAGACCTTGAACAAACGTTGAAACTAGTCCGACTACGTGGAGTCACTGATCTAAGAGACAAAGTGTACGCAGTCCTCAATATCTGCACATCGCAAGAGTGGCCTATCCGCCCAGACTATGGAAAGTCACCATCACGAGTCTTCACAGAAGTGGCACAGCACCTGATCACCAGTACGAGGAGTCTAAGTATCCTCAGCTCATGTGAGTATCCAGGATACCCCATCAGACAGGACTTCTTGCGGCAAGATCGACAACTGTCTTCTGTTGTTGGTCTACCAACCTGGGTACCAGACTGGACGAGAACGAGGTTGTCTGCACCGCTGGTACAAGACTACGGCGTACCCCTGGTGGATAAGACGGAGGATCCGCATCATGCAGACGGAGGCGCAATAGCCTGTTACGAGTTCCAAGGCCAATGTCTTAAAGTGAAAGGCTTTGTCTACGACGAGATCGCAGATTGTTGTCCTATCTTTGTCGGCCCGAGTCCTAATTGCTTTGCACAAATGAACTCGGCTCAAATTTACCGTCAACTCCTAGATTGGATATCGACGAGAGACCTGAACCGGATATTAGACAGCCTAGACCGCACAGAACTACTCTTTCGGACACTTACTGGCAACCTTATGGGCAACACTCATGCAGGGTTCCAGAAGGTTGACGATGAGGGTGTGGCAGCGTTCAGCAACTGGCTTATGACCGATGGTGACGAGCAGATATCCTATG
>Ga0210040_10001996_pt1 | contig 29571 bp, 21 predicted proteins | sample CryGeyCG12114_NA_FD_185462 | JGI IMG/M metagenome (GOLD analysis project Ga0210040, IMG submission 185462) | Groundwater microbial communities from aquifer - Crystal Geyser CG19_WC_8/21/14_NA (SPAdes) (version 2) | ecosystem: Environmental > Aquatic > Deep subsurface > Groundwater | place: USA...
CTGTCGGTGATGGCGCTGTTCGGCTTTGGCAACATCTTACTTAAAATGCGCCGTAACCGGTTGCCGCGGCCTGTGCGGGCAAAAGGTGTTGCCCTGTTTGTTGGTATTTCTGCTGTACTGGCAGCACTACTTGGTAATGCAATTCTCAACCCTGAATATTTACTGGTCTTCCTCAAATATTTTATCCCAACTGTATCGCTGGTGCTCATTATGCTGTACCGCATCCGGATTCTTCGCCTTTTTACTTACCTGATAAAGCAGATAGAAGATCCATTGGAGAGAATATTACCATTTACCTCTTATGCTCTAAAGCGCCTTATCACTGAGATCAAGTCACAGGAATTTGTATTCTTTACCAGGGGAGACAACATCGCCAACATCAACCAGGTAATGCGTTACATAGAGGAGAATGAACATACCAACCGCATCAAAATTGTTCATGTGCTGGGCGAGGGCGAAGAGCCACTGCATAAGCTTATCCAGGAAGTAGATGTGCTGGACAGGGCCTACCCGGATATTGACGTCGACTTTGTTAGTATCAGAGGGCATTTCGGTCCACAGTTGATCCAGGAACTCTCAAATAAATGGGGAATTCCAAAAAACTTTATGTTTATAGGTTCACCCGGCGACCGCTTCGTTTATGGGTTGCAGGAATTGGGAGGTGTTAGGCTGGTTATTTAGAATTTGCTATACATATAAAGCTACCTGCAAGCTGCGTTTATTGTTCAGTAATAAGTACAGCTTGCATAAGTACTGTTCAATTTCTGCTGGTGCCCGATCTATGTGAATTCAGGCTTGCGAATTCAGGTCAACACGTTAAAGCAAATCTGCAGGAGCTGTATGCAAGATTTTATAAGTTAGTCTACTTTTGCACAACTATAGCTGTTTGAGCAGATTGTATTAAATGCTGCGCTTCGAGCAACGCATCTGCGTAGGGTTTATACAATATACGCTGCGGTACTTCACCCGGCTCATTCTCGGCATCCCAAAGCCCTGCCCGGTGCCACGGGTAAAGATGGTCCCAGTCCGGGCGGTCAATAATCGGGTAAAGACATACGCCCCATACCGCCAGGCCAGCTCGTATGGCAGCTGCACATTCTTCTGCAACAAAACTAATCCACTGCGGCCGATCTATACCCGGATGGCTTGTTTCTGTTACAACCACAGGTCTGTTATATCGCCTATAAGCCTGTGCAAGCAAATCTCTTAGAGGCAACCATCGGGGATCGGCTGGTTGATTAGTCCAGCTTAAATATTCGTGCGTCCCGTCCACCCATTGGTTGTCGTAATAATAATTAAAACCAAGTATATCCAAATAATCAGGCGAACCTCCCAGTTCGGGGCATGTACGCCCGCAAAGCATATCCACCGATTGGAACTGAAGTGTATGGGCATGTTTTGCTTCTGCTATTTGTGCGGCTGTGGCATGTAGCGGCGGCACAATTTGAACGAGAGGTTCTGTGGTTAAAATCCGGATAAAAGGATCAGCTTCGCGTAAGGCAGCCACACCCTCTATGTAAGCCCGCATCAGCCCATACTTAACTTCCCAGCCCTGGCCGATGCAATAGGGAGAAGTGCCTCTTGCATCGCCGCCTAGCCACGAAATAAAACTTACTTCATTGATAGGGGTAACAATTAAAGTCTGGTCCGGGCACTTTGAACGATAAAATTGCACAAAAGCACGGCAGAGGGCAGCAAAACGCCTGGCAAACATGGGGTGCAACGGTGTTAAATCATCAGGATAACCAAAATGACACAGATCCCAGATTTGCTGTATGCCGTTTATTTTACCCCGATCCAGCATAAAAGCTACTGTACTCCAGTCATACTGATACGGTTTTGTCTCTACCTGGCTCCATCGTATACCTTCTCTAACTGTTTTAATATGAAAAGGTGTAAGTTTCTGATAATCCTGATCTATGAGTTGTAAGTGGCCTGTCAGGTGCAGAAAATCAACCCTGTTACCAAAAGCATTTAATTTATCGGTGCATTCAAAGCCTCCCATCCAAAAAGAATGAAAGGGGTTTGTGTCAAATACCGCAGCGGTTTCTTGTGAAGCTTCTGCGAGCAATATGTTGGAATTAGATTTCATAAATCATACTTACCAGAAAATGGGGTGATAAGTTCGCCTTTATTAATAAGGAACCAGGTTGGTATACTTGGATTTTGATTCCTATTATCAAATGTGCTTTGTATTCAGGTTACTTCAGATGGTTAAATTTCCGGGCCATAATTTCCTGCACGGGCACCTGCTCGATTTTGCTTTCCAGCCACGAGATAATATCCAGGTATAAAAAAGGCCTTCTTTCAAAGGGCTGCGCAGCGATGGCTATCAGCTTCTCTTTAAGTGTTATAAAAGCGCCTTTTAGTTCAAGGGGAGTAATGGTGCCTAAGCTGCGAAGAAATTTAAAAATCTCAACCTGCATCTGTTGCTGATCATTCATTTTGCCCAGAAACCGGTAAACAGACCGTATCTGGTACTCCAGTTCATAATCTTCGCCCGCTTCATAATGCGCAATCAGGTTAAGGATGCGGGCAAAGCACTGAATATCCTCGCGCAGGTTGCTGTCTTTTGCCTGTATAATCTTGTTCAGGTATTTAATGGCAATATGATTGTCGCCGCTGCCAAAGTATAAACTGGCGATCTTAAAGTAAAACACCAGCATGCGGTGCGGATCAAGTTGTTGCTGGTGCTGCTTTAGTTGCCTGAGCAACTCGGGAATAATTTGGATACCCTCCGAAAAGGCACCCCGCATAAAGTATGCATTTATCCGGTTGTTGTTGAGGTACATAAAAAGTAGCAGGTCGATGTTAGGGCTGCTGCGTCTGTCCTTGTCGGTGGCAAAATTCTCCATTGCCTTTAATACCTGCTCGAACTTACTATAATATTGAAGGTTATATAGTGCGGCCAGCAAATTATGCAAACCTTTGATATACAAGGTAGTATGGCTGTGCTTGAGGTTTGGGTTTTCTTCAAATAAATCTACCCACTTCTGGGCATACCGGTAACAGGCTTTAAAATCCTGAATCACATAGAGGTACCATACATAGGCCTGGTAATAATGAATTCTTTCTATAAAGCTTGCTGTTTTCAGATCAATGACCGGGAGATTGGCTTTAAAAAAAGCTTTCATTTGCTCAAAATCTTTCTGATTGCGGGCGTGACCAGTTTGCAGATAAAGCCCGTACAGGCGCAGCGAAGTGTTAGACAGTTCATGCGCACGCGAAACATGCAGGGCCAGATCGATGGCCTCCGCCGACAGCGCCTCCGCCCGGCCATGCAGGCTCCGGGTAATATACTGCGACTCTATCTGCTTTTCGAAATCAATTGCCAAAAGCGCGATATGCGGAAGCTCGGACTGCCGCGCTGCTATTTTCACCTTGTCCAGCATTTTCAGGCTTTGCTGATAAAACCCTTTATTATACAGGATGCGGGCATACCCCAGCTGTTCCTGCAACTGAATATCGGGGTTATGGTTGGCGTGGTACAGGCGCAGGCTCGACAGCAACTGCTTGTATAAATTAGCTTTCAGGTTAGCCAGTTGCTCTTTTTTGATGCGTGGTGCCTGCTCCAGTATTTTTTCCTCATTATAGTGCGCCTGTTTGTCCATCGCATCAAAAAGCTGCAAAAACTTGAGCCCTTCGTTAGAGCCCTGCCGGTTGGTAAATAACCGGAAATGCCTCTTCTCGGAACGCGTCAGCGATTTAATTAACTGAAAAACAGGATCTATTACTTCGTTAGGCATTGTAACAAATTTAATTATATATCATTTAAAATCAAACACTTAAATATTCAAGTGTCGCTTTTAGAAATAGTAAGCCGGCTTAAAGTTGATTTTAGGTGCAAGTATAAAGTTAGCTACTTGAGCTCAGGTTCAAAGAATGTTTTCGCTTTAAAGACCAAATAAAAGATGTCCGATCAGAAAATACAAATATTTGATACAACGCTCCGCGACGGTGAGCAGGTGCCTGGTTGTAAGTTAAACATGCAGGAGAAACTTGTTATTGCACGGCAGCTGGAGCAATTGGGAGTAGACGTGGTAGAGGCGGGTTTCCCAGTATCAAGTCCTGGAGATTTTGAGGCTGTGAAAGCCATTGCCGCCCAAACCAAAGAGGCCACGGTTTGCGGTCTTTCACGAGCGGTGGAAAACGACATCCGCACCGCAGCCGAAGCCCTTAAGAGCGCCCGCCGCCCCAGAATCCATACGGGCATCGGCACTTCCGAACTGCATGTAAAGTATAAACTCCGCGCCACAAAAGAGGAAGTGATGACACGCGCTGTGCAGGCAGTGAAACTGGCAAAAAGCTTTGTAGAGGACGTGGAGTTTTATGCCGAAGATGCCGGTCGGACAGATAATGAGTTTTTGGCGCGGGTATGTGAGGCAGCCGTAAAAGCAGGTGCCACAGTACTCAACATTCCGGATACAACAGGTTATTGCCTGCCGGAGGAGTATGGCGCTAAAATAAAATATCTTTACGAAAATGTAAAAGGGATACAGAACGTATGTCTTTCCACGCATTGCCACAACGATTTAGGCTTGGCCACAGCCAACTCTATTGCTGGTGTGGTAAATGGTGCCCGCCAAATTGAGTGCACGATAAATGGCGTAGGAGAACGTGCCGGTAACACCGCCCTTGAAGAAGTTGTCATGATACTGCGCCAGCATCCGTACCTGAATCTGACCACAAGTATAAATAGCCAGTTGCTTACCGAAACATCAGCCCTGGTATCGCACATGATGCGCATGCCGGTGCAACCGAATAAGGCTATAGTGGGCGCTAATGCCTTTTCGCATTCTAGCGGCATTCACCAGGACGGCGTAATCAAGCACCGTGAAACCTATGAAATCATCGATCCGCGCGATGTCGGCGTTAACAATTCGTCTATCGTGCTCACGGCCAGATCAGGCCGGGCTGCACTCGCTTACCGTCTGCAAAAGCTGGGCTATGATTTTGATAAAACCACTTTAGATAAAGCTTATACCTTTTTTCTGGTTGTGGCAGATGTTAAAAAAGAAGTGGTGGACGATGATCTGCATGTATTAGTGGAACAACAGAACCTGGTAACAGCGAATTAAATATGGCTAAGACCTTAGTTGATAAAGTATGGGATGCCCATGTGGTTCGATCTGTTCCTGGCGGGCTCGATGTGTTTTATATCGACAAACACCTGATACATGAGGTAACTAGCCCACAGGCGTTTGAGGAACTGGAGGCACGCGGCCTGCCTTTATACAGGCGCGAACAGATAGTAGCCACGGCAGACCATAATGTGCCCACCAAAAACCAGCACCTGCCGATACAGGAACCACTTTCACGATCGCAGGTAGATAAACTGACGGAGAATTGTGCGAAGTATAGCATCGAACTTTTCGGGCTGGGGCACCAGAACCAGGGTATTGTGCACGTAATTGGTCCCGAGCTAGGCATTACACAGCCCGGCATGACCATCGTGTGCGGCGACAGCCATACTTCTACGCATGGCGCTTTTGGCGCTATTGCTTTTGGCATTGGCACCAGCCAGGTAACGCAGGTAATGGCATCGCAGTGCCTGCTGCTGAGCAGACCCAAAAAAATGCGCATCACCATTGATGGCCAGCTGCAACGCGGTGTATCTGCCAAAGACCTGGTCCTGCACATAATCGCTGCATTGGGTACAGGCGGTGCAACAGGTTATTTTGTAGAGTATGCCGGCAGTGCTATCCGCAGTTTAAGTATGGAAGGCCGCATGACGATCTGCAACATGAGCATTGAGATGGGCGCACGCGGCGGCATGATAGCACCTGATGAAATTACTTTTGCTTATATGAAAGGCCGCCCTTATGCGCCGGAGGGTGCGAAATGGGAGCAGGCTGTTGCCTACTGGAACACGCTTTTCTCGGATGAGGATGCTGTATTTGATGTGGAATTCAAGTTTAAGGCAGAGACAATTGCGCCGATGATAACGTATGGCACCAATCCGGGTATGGGCATGGCGCTGGACGCATCTATACCTACCAACGTAGCGCCCGGTGAAGCAGCCAGCTTTGAAAGCTCTCTGAAATATATGGGCTTCCAGCGCGGCGAGCGTTTGCTGGGGAAAGAAATCAGCTACGTATTTATCGGCAGCTGCACCAACTCCCGCATCGAGGACTTACGCGTGGTGGCCGAGTATGTGAAAGGTAAACAAAAAGCTGCGCATGTGGAGGCCATTGTGGTGCCTGGCTCCAAGCAGGTCGAAACACAGGCAAAAGCCGAAGGAATAGATAAAATACTAGCTGCTGCGGGCTTTGAGCTGCGCGAACCGGGTTGCAGTGCCTGCCTGGCCATGAACGAAGATAAAATTCCTGCCGGAGCCTACTGCGTTTCAACTTCTAACCGCAACTTTGAGGGCCGCCAGGGACCGGGTGCCCGGACGCTGCTCGCAAGTCCATTGGTTGCGGCTATTACCGCCGTAGAAGGCAGAATCGTGGATATAACACAATATCTTAATTAATGGAAAAGTTTGAAGTACTTCAGTCTACGGCAGTTCCGTTGCCGCAGGAGAATATAGATACCGATCAGATTATACCCGCACGCTTTTTAAAGGCTACTTCCAGGCAGGGCTTTGGAGAGAACCTATTCCGTGACTGGCGCTACGATAGCAACGGCGACAGGAAAGAAGACTTCGTGCTGAACAATGCCCGTTACAAGGGGCAGATATTGCTGGCCGGGAAAAACTTCGGGTGCGGCTCCAGCCGCGAACATGCTGCGTGGGCCATTTATGATGCCGGTTTTAAAGTAGTTATTTCCAGTTCCTTTGCTGATATTTTCCGGGGTAATGCGCTAAACAATGGATTGCTTCCGTTAGAGGTATCTGCAGAAGTGCTGGAAAGGCTTTTTGCGCAGGTAGCACAGGATCCGCAAACTTTGCTTATTGTTGACCTGAAAGGGCAGGTTTTACGTGTGCCGGTGTGGGAAGAAGCATTTGCTTTTGATATTGATGCGTATAAAAAAGAATGCATGCTGAACGGGTATGATGACATTGATTTTTTAGTTAACCAGAAAGAAGCTATAGAAGCTTACGAGAAAACAAAACCATGGGAATACTAAGAAAAAGAATAGCCTTGCTATCGGGCGATGGGATTGGGCCGGAAGTATGCCGGGAAGCTGTGAAAGTGCTGGAGGCAGTAGCGGAGCGGTTCGAACATCAGTTTACGTTTGATGATCAACTAATGGGTGCCTGCGCCATTGATGCCACCGGCGATCCGCTTCCGGCAGAAACGCTGGAAGCCTGCTACGAAGCGGATGCCATTTTGCTGGGCGCTATTGGTGATCCAAAGTATGATAATAACCCGGCAGCTAAAGTAAGACCGGAGCAGGGGCTGCTGAAGCTACGGAAGTCACTGGGCTTGTTTGCCAATATCAGGCCTGTTACTGCCTATGAGTCGTTGCTGGAACTTTCGCCGCTGAAGAATACGCGTATTGCGGGTACGGATATGATCTTCTTCCGCGAACTGACGGGGGGCATCTACTTTGGTGAGAAAGGCCGTAATGCTGACAATGCTTATGATAATTGCACCTACAGCCGCCATGAAATTTCGCGAATTGCCCACCTGGCATTTCAGGCAGCCGGTAACAGGCGCCGGAAACTGACGCTGGTGGATAAGGCCAATGTGCTGGAAACGTCGCGGCTCTGGCGGGAGGTGGTACAGGAAATAGCAGTTCTCTATCCGGATGTTGCGGTAGATTACCTGTTCGTGGACAATGCCGCCATGCAGCTTATACTTAACCCGAAGCAATTTGACGTAATTCTAACGGAAAACATGTTCGGAGATATTCTTTCGGATGAAGCCTCTGTAATTGCCGGTTCGCTGGGCCTGTTGCCTTCCGCTTCGGTAGGCGAGAGCGCCGCTTTGTTTGAACCCATACATGGATCTTATCCGCAGGCAAAAGGCAAGAACATCGCCAATCCAATCGCTACTATTTTGTCTGCAGCCATGATGCTGGAGCATTTCGGCTTGCACCGTGAAGCTGAACTGGTGAAAGAGGCCGTTAATTTTGCGCTGGAGAAAAAGATCCTGACCCTGGATCTGCGTCCCCCCACACTTGCTTATTCTACAGATCAGGTAGGTACTTTTATTGCCTATTACGTGCTGGAAAGAAGCGAAACGCTTCCGCATAAAAGCAACATTGAAGCAGGATTGAGCACCATCATTTAAAGGACCGTCAGCATCAGCAATTTTAAACTTTGATGATTATTAATTCGGTATAAGGTACCTGAAAGCAGGATTTTATACTTGAAAATCTTGTGTCTAATGTTTTGATACTTGTGTCCTTTTATTTGAACTTATGCACGCCATTCTTTCTCAACTACAGATTCACGTCATTATTTTTCTCCCGCTTTCGCCGGGATGAAAGTTCTGTATACTTAAAATTTCATATAGAAGCCTTTCAGAGCCCGGTGCGCTGAAAGGCTTTTTGTTTTGCTAGCGCACTACGAATAGAAAACTACATGTACATGTCAATATGAAGCTTTAGATACTGTATACAAACAAAGTATAAATATTTGTATTTCAGATGATTATACTTTAGAAGCTTGCTTTTAGAAATAGTAGACAAGTATAAGATGCATTTTAACTGCAAACAGGAAGAACCGAAATTGCAGACAGATACAAAGAATATAAAGTAAAAACGCGATAAACCTGGTGGATTTCAGCTGATGGCCTGCCAACTATAAGGCGCTTTCAAACCTGCCAAATTAAATATACCGCACTACCTGCTGCTTTTATTCTTTTACTTTCATCATACAAAAAAGATAATCCTGATGGCATTAAACAAGTATAGCCGCCTCTACACACAAGACGACAGCCTGCCGGCAGCACAAGCCATGCTGATTGGTTCTGGTATACCTGAGAAAGACCTTAATAAACCATTTGTTGGCATCTGCTCTACGGGCTTCGACGGCAACACCTGCAACATGCACCTGAATGGCCTGGCCGATGAGGTAAAAGAAGGCGTGAACAAACTGGGCATGGTGGGGCTGCGCTTTAACACCATAGGCGTAAGCGACGGAATTACGAACGGCACAGCAGGTATGCGCTACTCCCTTGTATCACGCGAAATAATAGCTGACTCAATTGAAACCATCACGGCGGCTCACGGCTATGATGCCCTAGCCTGCGTGGTAGGATGCGATAAAAACATGCCTGGCTCACTGATGGCGATGGCTCGCCTCAACAGGCCCGCGCTGATGGTGTATGGCGGCACCATCAAAGGAGGAGATTTCAAAGGCCAGAAACTGAACATTGTGTCCTGTTTTGAGGCGTTTGGCCAAAAGCTGAATGGGCAGATATCAGAAGAAGATTTCCGGGGCATTATCCGGAATGCCTGCCCGGGGCCGGGTGCCTGCGGCGGTATGTATACAGCGAATACCATGGCATCCGCGGCTGAAGCATTGGGAATGTCTGTTCCTTTCTCCGCCTCCGCGCTGGCTGTTAGCCAGGCCAAAGAAGAAGAATGCCTGAGCACCGGCGCTTATCTGCTGCGCCTTTTAGAGAAAGACATCAAGCCAAAAGACATTATGGTGCGAGAAGCTTTTGAAAATGCGATGGTGCTTATAACGGTGTTGGGTGGCTCTACCAATGCTGTCATCCATTTGCTGGCCATTGCACACGCCGCTGGGATAAAACTTTCTATAAATGATTTCCAGGAAGTGAGCAACCGAGTGCCCGTACTGGCAGACTTAAAGCCAAGCGGCAAATACTTAATGGAAGATTTATCTGCGCTGGGCGGCGTGCCTGCTGTGATGAAAACATTGCTGGAAGAAGGGCTCATTACCGGAAATTTGCTGACTGTAACGGGCAGAACTATAGCCGAAAACTTGTCGGATGTAAAGCCACTGGGAGTCGAACAGGACCTGATAAGACCTTTTTCCAATCCCATTAAAGCAGACGGACATATTCAGGTACTGTATGGCAACCTAGCTCCGGCTGGTGGCGTGGCCAAGATCACCGGAAAAGAAGGGCTCCAATTTGAAGGGCCTGCTGTGGTGTTTGATTCAGAAGAAGAAGTAAACGAAGGTATAAGCCTCGGTAAAATAAAACCAGGCAATGTGGTAGTCATCCGCTACGTTGGGCCCAAAGGCGGGCCGGGTATGCCCGAAATGCTGAAACCTACTTCTGCCATTATAGGAGCAGGACTGGGCGATAAAGTGGCGCTGATTACAGACGGACGATTCTCAGGCGGCACACATGGCTTTGTCATCGGCCACGTCAGCCCCGAAGCTTACGATGGCGGCCCTCTCGCGCTGGTTGAAGACGGCGATATTATTACGCTGGACGCTGCCGCCAACACCATACACCTGCAGGTGAACGATGCGCTGCTGAACCTTCGCCGCGACAAGTGGATACGGCCGCAGTCAAACGTGCAGGGCGGCGTGCTCCTGAAGTATAGGAGAGCGGTAAGCAATGCCAGTAACGGATGTATAACTGATTTAGAAGAAGCTTATGCTAACGCAAGAGAAACAAGCACCGGAGTTGCTTGAAGCAACAAAGACAATAACAGGCGGCGAGGCCATCATGCTGGGGCTGCTACAGGAGCAGGTAGATACCATTTTTGGCTATCCTGGCGGCGCTATTATGCCTATTTATGATGCTTTATATGATTACCGGGAGCAACTGCACCACGTACTGGTGCGGCATGAGCAGGGAGGTATACATGCCGCGCAGGGCTACGCCCGGTCGTCCGGTAAAGTAGGTGTGGTGTTTGCAACCAGCGGCCCCGGCGCCACCAACCTCATTACAGGTCTGGCCGACGCTATGATCGACAGCACGCCGCTGGTGTGCATCACGGGCCAGGTATACGCGCACCTGCTGGGCACTGATGCTTTTCAAGAGGCGGACGTTATCAGTATTTCTGCGCCGGTAACTAAGTGGAACTATCAGGTAACAGAGGCAGAAGAACTCCCGGAAGCGCTTGCCAAAGCATTTTATATCGCCAAAAGCGGCCGGCCCGGCCCAGTGCTGCTGGACATCACTAAAAATGCCCAGCTTCAGAAATTTGATTTTGCTGGCTATACGCCCTGCCGGCATATCCGTAGTTACCGTCCAAAACCTTTAGTCCGAAAGGAATATATCCGGGCGGCGGCGGAGCTTATTAATAACGCCCGGAAGCCCTTCGTGTTGTGGGGCCAGGGCGTTATGTTGGGTGCCGCCGAGCAGGAATTCAAAGCCTTTATCGAGAAAAGCGGCATTCCTGCTGCCTGGACGATTATGGGTGCAGGCGCGTTGCCTACCGATCATCCGCAGAACGTGGGCATGCTGGGCATGCATGGCAATTATGGCCCCAATGTGCTGACAAATGAGTGTGATGTGCTGATCGCCATCGGGATGCGCTTCGACGATCGTGTAACCGGGCGGCTGGACAAGTATGCGCGTCAGGCTAAGGTGATACACCTCGATATTGATCCTTCGGAAATAGATAAAAATGTACAGACAACCGTGCCAGTTTGGGGAGATTGCAAGGAAACCCTGCCAATGCTGACACAACTGGTAGAGGAAAAATCACATACAGCGTGGCTTCAGAAATTCCATACCTATCGGGATACGGAAGTAGCCGAACTTATCCGGGATGAGTTATTCCCAACCTCCGGCGAACTAACGATGGGAGAGGTGGTACAGCAGCTGAACGATCTCACCAACGGAGAAGCCATTGTTGTGAGCGACGTGGGGCAGCACCAGATGGTGGCCTGCCGTTATGCCAAACTTAACCAGACGCGCAGCAATATTACGAGCGGCGGCTTAGGCACCATGGGCTTTGCCTTGCCTGCGGCCATTGGCGCAAAGTATGGCGCCCCTGACAGAACCGTGGTAGCCGTTATCGGCGATGGCGGTTTCCAGATGACGCTGCAGGAATTGGGCACCATCATGCAAAGCGGGGTGGATGTGAAAATCTTAATCCTCAACAACCAGTTTCTGGGCATGGTAAGGCAATGGCAAGAACTTTTCAATGAGCGGCGCTACTCCTTTGTGGACATCACCAGCCCTGATTTTGTAAAAGTGGCAGATGGGTACGGTATTGCCGGAAAGCGGATTTCTGAAAGAGAAGAATTGAAAGGTGCCTTACAGCAGATGCTCTCACACCAGGGGTCTTTCCTGCTAGAGGTAATGGTAGCCAAGGAAAACAACGTTTTCCCGATGGTGCCGCAGGGATGTAGTGTAAGTGAAATCAGGTTGAAATAAGCGAAGTATAAACTATGAGCAATCCACAGCAAATCGACCGGCAGGAGTATAACATCACGGTTTATACAGAGAACCATGTGGGGCTGCTGAACCGCATCGCCACCATTTTCTCCAGAAGGAAAATGAACATCGAAAGCCTGAACACCTCGCCATCAGAAATTGAGGGAATTCACCGCTTCAATATTGTGATCAATGAAACAGAAGAAGTGGTTGGCAAACTGGTGAAGCAAATTGAAAAGCAGGTAGAGGTATTAAAGGCATACTATCATACCAACCAGGATGTAATCTGGCAGGAAATGGCTTTATACAAGGTTCCGACAGATGTGATTGCAGAAAAAGCCCTGGTAGAGCGCTTATTACGCGAAAATGGCGCGCGCGCTGTGGTAATCCGGAAAGATTATACCGTGTTCGAAACAACCGGCCACCGCGAGGAAACGGACAATCTGATTAAAGTGCTGCAACCTTATGGCCTGATTGAATTTGTACGTAGCGCCAGGATTGCCATCATCAAAGACAGTGAAGGCTTTAACCGGAAATTGCGCGAGTTTGAGCGGGCAGAGCCAGGCGAGGGAGCCGTGGAAAATGAATTCCTCAACAGCCGCGACAACGTTTTTACGATGTAACGGGCTTGACAAAAGACTTTTATACTTGGCGTTTTTTGTCGTTTCATCAAAATTCTCTTAATCATAAATCAAAAAATCAATAAACCTTAAAATCAGCTAAATAAAATGGCAACTATCAATTTTGGAGGAGTAGACGAAACAGTTATCACACGAGATGAATTTCCACTTGCTAAGGCGCAGGAGGTATTGAAAGATGAAGTTATCGCAGTGATTGGTTATGGTGTGCAGGGCCCGGGCCAGGCACTTAACATGCGCGACAACGGCTTTACTGTAATCGTGGGCCAGCGTAAAGATTCTCCTTCCTGGGAAAGAGCTTTGAAAGATGGCTGGGTAGAAGGTGAAACATTGTTTTCGATTGAGGAAGCGGCAGAGCGTGGTACTATCATCGCCAACCTATTGTCTGATGCCGGGCAGATTGCCTTGTGGCCAACAATCAAAGAAAGGCTTACTCCTGGTAAAGCGCTTTACTTTTCGCACGGGTTTGGTATCACTTTTAAAGAGCATACCAGCATTGTGCCACCAGCCGATGTAGACGTAATTTTAGTTGCTCCGAAAGGAAGCGGCACCAGCCTTCGCAGGTTGTTTGTGAGCGGCGGCGGCCTGAATTCTTCTTTTGCCGTGTACCAGGATGCGACCGGCCATGCCTACGAAAGAGCTTTGGCCATGGGTATAGGCGTTGGTTCAGGTTATCTGTTCGAAACTGATTTCAAAAAAGAAGTATACAGCGATTTAACAGGCGAACGCGGTGTGCTGATGGGTGCGCTGGCAGGCATCATCGAAGCACAGTACCAGGTATTGCGCGAGCGCGGCCATTCGCCCTCAGAAGCATTTAATGAAACCGTGGAAGAACTGACTCAAAGCCTGGTGCCGCTTGTGGCTGAAAATGGTATGGACTGGATGTTCTCTAACTGCTCCGTAACCGCGCAACGCGGCGCCCTTGACTGGAAAGGCAGATTTAAAGACGCCACCGTGCCGGTACTGGAAGAACTGTACGACAGCGTAGCTTCCGGCAAAGAAGCAGAACGTACCATCGAGCGCGGCTCCACGCCAGGGTATAGAAAAGAGCTGGAAGCAGAGCTGAAAGAACTGCGCGAATCAGAACTATGGCAAACAGGCGCTACTGTGCGTAAACTGCGCTCTGTAGCAAAATGAAATATAGTATGGATAAAGATATAGTCGATGCCGGTACCCTTGTTGCCCTGGAGAAGGTAGAGCAGGCAGCCAGGAACCTCAAAGGCGTCATCAACAAAACGCCGCTGCTGCAAAACCACTGGCTTTCGCAGTGCTACGACGCCCAGGTATACCTGAAGCATGAGGATCTCCAGGTAGTGCGCTCTTACAAGATCAGGGGTGCGTACAATAAAATGTGTACGCTGCCACGACTGGAAGGAGGCCGGGAAATAGTATGTTCCAGTGCCGGCAACCATGCCCAGGGAGTAGCCTATGCCTGCCAGCTGCTGGGCCTGAAGGGCTATATCTTTATGCCAGCTAATACGCCTGCGCAAAAAGTAAACAAGGTGCACCTGTTTGGCAAGGACATGGTGGAAGTGGTACTTATCGGCAAAGCTTATGACGATACTTTTAAAGCTGCCAAAGCGTTTTCGGATAAACATGGCAGCACTTTTATACCCCCTTTTGATGATCTGGCTATAGTAGAAGGCCAGGCAACAGTAGGGCTGGAAATACTGGAGTCTGCCAATTTCCAAATTGATTACCTTTTCATGCCCATTGGCGGCGGCGGACTGGCTTCGGGGGTGTCCAGCGTATTTAAGCAGCTGAGCCCGCACACTAAGTTAATAGGCGTGCAGCCTGCGGGAGCGCCGTCAATGTATAATTCCATGAAAGCCCAAAAGCGCCTTGCCCTCGATACCATTGATAGTTTTGTGGATGGCGCTGCCGTAAAATGTCCTGGAGCGCTAACGTTTGATATTTGCCGCGAACTTCTCGATGATGTGGTATTGGTTGAGGAAGGTCAGGTATGCGAAGATATCCTGAAGATGTATAACGAGGAAGGTGTTGTGCTGGAACCAGCCGGCACGCTGTCTATATCTGTCCTAAAATCTTATGCGGAAGAAATAAAGGGCAAAAATGTAGTATGTATCATCAGCGGAAGTAACAATGATATTACCCGTATGGAAGATATCAAGGAGCGCGCCATGCAGCACCAGGGACTCAAGCATTACTTTATGGTTACTTTCGACCAGAACCCAGGCGCGCTGCGAATCTTCGTGAACCAGGTGCTTCATCCGGACGATGATATTATCCACTTTCAGTACATCAAGAAAAACAATAAAGAAAAAGGCCCTGTATTTATAGGCATAGAAGTAAAGCGGCCGCAAAATGCCGAAGTCATCAAGCGCAGAATGACCGAGGAGGGATTTGCCTATGAGTATTTAAATGGCAAAAAGGATTTTCTGAATTTATTTGTGTGAGATTATACGCCTGCTCTTAATCAAAAAGCAGTAACCTTACTGCAATTTTTTATTAAAAACAGAAGTCGGCTTAAAGTATAAAGTCCATTTTACGCGGTCTTTATACTTTAAGCCGACTTCTGTTTTGCATGACTGTAAAACTGATTTAATTAGCGGCTATCATTAACTTATAGAAAATCAATCCGTTAATAGACATTGTACAAGATCTCTCTTTTCTGATTAATTTTCGAGTACAAGCCTGTTATAACTATGAAACAAATCTATTAAGCTATGAAAAACTGGATTAAACCAACTTTACTTTTTGCCGCACTGACGGCACTGGTTATCAGCTGCGACAGCGACGATGACTTTTGGGATTCAATGATTCCGGAAACAGATGAGAACCCTACTACGGCACAAATAGAGGGTTATGTCTTCAGACCCGGCCTGATGCCTGCCACCGATGCCAACGTGCAGCAGCTGAAGGTGCCGGCCGGGTTTACCGTGAACAAGTTTGCCGAAGAGTTGGGCAAACCACGCATACTTATTGTTAGCAGTGCAGGCCATGTATATGCCTCAGACAGGGAAGCTGGCCTTGTAATGATGCTGCAGGATACAAACGGAGATGGAACGGCAGACAGTAAGCAAACAGTGGCCAACATAAAGCAGGCGCATGGGCTTGCCATCCACAGCGGCAAAATGTATATAGCAGCCGTAAATGAAGTGTATTCGGCAGACATGAACATGGATGGCACCTTGGGCGAGCCGCAGTTGATTATAGCTGACTTGCCTGACGGCGGGCAGCACCCGAACCGCACCATTGCCTTCGGGCCGGATGAGAAGATGTATATCACTGTGGGTAGTACTTGTAACTCCTGCCCCGAACCTAACCCGATGAATGCTACTATCCTGCAAGCTAACGCTGATGGTTCGGACATTAAGGTTTACGCTAAAGGTTTGCGCAATACCATTGGCTTTGGCTGGCACCCCGAAACAGGGGAGATGTGGGGTATGGACCACGGCATCGACTGGCTGGGCGACAATGAGCAAAAGGAGGAGGTTAACAAACTTACGCAGGGGGCCAACTACGGCTGGCCATATATTTATGGCGAGGGCAAGTATAACCCAAGCGACCGGCCGCAAGGCGATACCACTTACCAGGAATATCTCCAGAAAACTACGCTCCCTACGCAGACATACCAGGCGCATTCGGCCCCTATGCAAATGGCTTTCTACACAGGCAGCCAGTTTCCGGCTGAGTACCAGAACGATGCTTTTGTGGCCATGCGCGGGTCCTGGAACCGAAGCGAGCCCGTAGGTTATAAAGTGGTACGGCTCCACTTTGAGAATGGCCAGCCGACGCGGTTCGAGGATTTCCTGACGGGCTTTCTGGTCAATAACAACCGCAACCACTTTGGCCGGCTGGTGGGAGTGGCCGTGCAGCGCGATGGTTCTCTGCTCGTTTCAGACGATACCAACGGCGTAATTTACCGGGTTGCCCATCAATAACAGAAAGGCCTCTTATTCCCGTAAAACTTCCGTTACTTTATGAGCCATACTATAGCTGCTATAGTGGGTGCGGATATCAAATTATGGCTCAACGCTAAGGAAAATCCTTTTATGCAGGCCTCATCTATACAGCTCGTATCAGTTGTATAGATGAGGCCTGCATGCATTCCAGAACCAACAACTAATTTACACCTCCATGCTGCAAGTATAATATTCAGAAGGAGTGGATTATTAAAATGAGCAAGGATGACAACTACCTTTGAACCTAACCGCTTGTTGATTATATTTCGGGTTCTATACTAACCAATTTATCCTTTATGAAAAAGAAGTTATGGGCCGTGCTGGCCTTCTGCTGTGCAGGCAGTCTGGTGGTGCAGGCCGAAACGCCGAAATGGCTAGTTACGCCAGCTATTTCGCCTGATGGACAGACCATCGTCTTCAGCTTTAAAGGCGATTTATACCGGATACCTGCCGCTGGTGGCGCTGCTACGCCGCTTACCATGCACGAAGGCTACGAGTACATGCCCGTTTGGTCAAAAGATGGCAAGCAACTGGCTTTCGCCTCAGACAGGTATGGCAATTTTGATGTATTCGTGATGCCGGCTGCCGGTGGTGAGGCAAGGCGTTTAACATTCAACTCCAGCAGTGATTTACCATCCGACTTTTCTGCAGATAACAGCAAAGTAATTTTTTCGTCCGCCCGTCTGGATGCCGCTTCTAATGCCATGTTTCCGTCGGGTTCATTCCCTGAATTATATAGCGTGCCTGTAACAGGGGGCAAAAACACCATGGTACTTACCACGCCCGCAGAAGCTGCCCGCTACAATGCAGCAGGCGATATGCTGGTGTATCAGGACCGTAAAGGCTACGAAAATGCTTTCCGAAAGCACCATATATCTTCAGTTGCACGGGATTTGTGGGCTTACAACGCCAAAACAAAACAGCACACCAAGCTCACCGCAAATGCCGGAGAAGACCGCAATCCAATTTTCGGGCCGGGCGGACAGGAGCTATACTACCTGAGTGAGCTGCCTAATGAAACGTTTAACATACGTCGGCTGAACCTGCAAAACCCAAAGGAGAGTGTAGCGGTAACCAGCTTTACAAAGCACCCTGTCCGCAACCTGAGCAGTTCGCAGAACGGCGTACTGTCCTTTACCTATAATGGCGAAATCTATACCTTAAAACCGAATGCGCAGCCGCAAAAATTAGCTGTCGAGCTTTATACCGATATTCGTTCAAATCCAGACAAGGTTATTTCGGTTTCGGGAGGCATGACGGAAATGGAAGTGTCGCCGAACGGCAAGGAAGTGGTATTTGTTAACAGGGGCGAAGTGTTTGTTTCATCGGTTGAGGGCGGCATTACCAAGCGTATAACCAATACGCCGGAGCAGGAGCGCTCTGTCAGCTTCAGTCCTGATGGACGTAAAATTGTGTATGCCGGTGAGCGCGACGGCAGCTGGAATATTTACGAGACCAGTATCGAGCGCAGTTCTGAGCCATACTTTTATGCATCAACCATCTTAAAAGAAGAACCTGTTATCGCAACCAGTGCAGAAGAATTTCAGCCTGCTTACTCACCGGATGGAAAAGAGGTAGCATATCTGGAGAATCGTGTGGTGCTGAAAGTAGTAAACAAAGCCTCTAAGCAGGTGCGTACCATCATGGGTGCCAATAACAACTATTCTTATTCAGACGGAGATCAGTACTATGAGTGGTCTCCTGACGGTAAATGGTTTTTGGTACAGTTTAATCCGCCGAAGCAGTGGATAGATGAAGTAGGCCTGATATCGGCCAGCGGCAAGGGCGAAGTAATGAACCTCACCCAGAGCGGTTACGACGAAACGCAGCCGCAATGGATGATGGGCGGCAAAATGATTACTTATCTTTCTAACCGCGATGGCCTGAAGGGAAACGGCAACAACTCCGGACAGGATGATGTGTACGCACTTTTCACTACGCAGGAGGCTTTCGACCGCTTTAAGCTGAACAAAGAAGACTTTAATTTGCTGGAAGACATAGAGAAGCGGGAAACAGAAGCCCTCGCCGAAGCCGAGGAAACTAAAGCAAAGTCAAAAAGCAGGAAAGATAAAAAGCCTGAAGCGGCAGTTCCGGCGGTGCTGCAGGTAGAACTTGAAAACCTGCCTGATCGCAAGGTGCGCCTGACGGTTAATTCTTCTGCTCTGTCCGATGCGGTAGTTTCACCAAAAGGCGACAAACTTTTCTACCTGAGTCGCTTTGAAAAAGGCTACGATCTATGGGTAACCAACCTACGCGATAATGAAACCAAGCTGCTGACCAAATTAGGAACACGTGGCGGCGATATGGTAATGTCGGAAGATGGTAAAAATTTATTTATACTTACCGAAGGCCATATTGTAAAGCTGGATGCGGAGAGCGGCAAACAGGAAACCATAAAAGTAGATGGCGAGATGAACCTGCAGGCCTCAGCTGAGCGCGCTTATATGTATGATCATGTGGTGCGCGAAATGGAGGAGAAATTTTATACAGCAGATTTGCATGGCGTCGACTGGAAGTTTTATACTGAAAATTATCGCCAGTTCCTGCCATACATTGCCAACAACTATGACTTTTCTGATTTGTTAAGCGAGCTGCTCGGCGAACTGAATGCTTCGCACACCGGCGGCCGTTACAGTCCAAAAGAACCCAATGCTGATGCAACCGCTTCGTTGGGTTTGTTCTATGATGAGCAATATTCCAGCCTGGGCCTGAAAGTGAAAGAAGTAATCAACATGAGTCCTTTTGACCGCGCAAGTTCTAAAGTGAAGCCAGGAACGATTGTAGAGAAAATTGATGGCGTGGCCATTGGCGACAATACCGATTATGATCAGATAATGAACCGGAAAGCAGACAAATATACGCTGGTATCGCTCTATGATGAAAAGTCCGGGAAGCGGTGGGAAGAAACTGTTAAACCAATTCCGGGTAATGAACTAAACGAGCTACTGTACCAGCGTTGGGTGGATAACCGCCGCAAAGAAGTAGATCGTTTGTCTGGCGGGCGTATCGGATATGTACATGTGCGCGGAATGAACGACGAAAGTTACCGAACAGTATACGAAGAGGCGCTGGGAAAAAGCGGTTCCAAAGAAGCCCTGGTGGTAGATACGCGCTCGAATGGCGGCGGTAACCTGCATGATGACCTGATAACTTTCCTGAACAGCAAGTCTTATGCTGAGTTTATTCCGCGTGGCCAGTACCTGAGCGAGGAGCCCCGGAATAAGTGGAACCGACCTTCAGTGGTAGTGATGAACGAGAGCAACTATTCTGATGCGCACATCTTTCCTACACTATACAAAGAGCTTAGCATCGGGAAAACTGTGGGCATGCCTGTGGCCGGTACCGGCAGCTTTGTGTGGTGGGAAACGCTGATTGATCCGACGATGGTTTTCGGAATTCCACAAATAGGCTACCGCACCAGCAGTGGCGGCAAGTTTCTGGAAAATACGCAGCTGGAACCCGACTATTTTATAGCCAACGATCCAGCCCTTGTTGCCCAGGGCCGCGACCAACAACTGGAGAAAGCCGTGGAAGTGCTGTTACAGGAGCTGCCCAAAAAGTAAAGTAGTTTTTCGTTTTTCGACTGTGGATTTTAACAAGTATGAAGGGCGCCGCCCTTCATACTTCATACTTCATACTTCATCTGAAAACGGATAGGTCCCGCCTTTCTATAATTTTAGCCTATGAGAGTTCCGGTTAATGAAAGAAAAGATAGGCGATAAAGATAGCAGCTATGATGCCTGCCAGATCTGCCACAAGGCCACAAACAAGCGCATACCTGGAATTACGAATGCCAACGGAGCCAAAGTAAACGGCCAGAATATAGAAAGTGGTTTCTGTTGAGCCTTGGATGGTTGATGCCAGCCGCCCGACAAAAGAATCTACGCCGTAAGTCGTCATCGCTTCTACCATCATTCCCCGGGCACCGCTGCCGCTTAATGGCTTCATAAAGGCAACCGGCAGTGCGGGCACAAAATCAGTGTTCAGCCCCATTACGCCAAAAACATAGCCCAAACCATCTACCAGTAAACCCAATGCACCCGACTCCCGGAACACGCCAATAGCTACAAGTATGGCTACTAAATAAGGAATAATGGTGATGGCAACAGAAAAACCTTCTTTGGCTCCTTCAATAAAAGCATCGTATACATTCACCTTTCTGACCACTGCCAAAGCAATAAAGGAAACAATAATGCTGAAAAGGATAACATTGCTGGCAACAGAAGAAATCAAGCTGATCTGATCTTGCGAAATAGTGCTGAAGTAATAAATAAGCGCGCCAATCAACAGTGTCAGGGTGCCCAGATAAGCCAGAATTACCGGGTCAAACAGATTGATGCGCTGGTAAAGCGATACGGTTATCAACCCGACTATAGTTGAGAAAAAAGTGGCCAGCAGGATGGGTATAAAAATATCGGATGGATCGGCTGCGCCCAACTGCGCCCGGAACACCATGATGCTGATGGGAATAATTGTAAGGCCCGACGTATTGAGAACCAGGAACATGATTTGGGCATTGGAAGCAGAGTCTTTATCAGGGTTCAGTTCCTGCATCTCTTTCATGGCTTTCAGCCCCAGCGGCGTAGCAGCATTGTCGAGGCCCAGCATGTTGGCCGAAAAATTCATCAGGATAGATCCAAATACCGGGTGGTTCTTTGGCAGTTCCGGGAATAATCGGTTGAAAAAAGGGCTTACCAGTCTGGCGAAAACAGCAATGATACCGCCGCGCTCACCTACTTTCATCAAACCAAGCCAAAGCGTCATCACGCCGGTGAGGCCAAGGGAAATTTCAAAGCCAAGTTTAGCATTGTCGAATGTGCTGGAAACAAGTTTCTGGAAAACCTCAACATCATGAAAAACGATGAGCCTGAACAGCGCGATGCAGAAGGCAATGAGAAAGAAAGCAACCCACAAATAATTTAAAACCATGCGGCAAAGGTCAGATTGATACGATAAGGCTGTAAGTTACAAAACCATCCTAGAAAATAAGTGGAGCCAGCTCTTTTGGAGGCGTATATTACTTGCAAACACCGTTACCCAGACACTCACAGGAGCTGCGCACGCTGTGAGTTCATTTGAGTCAAGTATGGAAGTTATGTGCCGGATTACATATCCGTGAAGTAAATAGAACGTGATTACAAATCCCGTCGAGCACTTATAGTAATTGATTTAGTTTGTCAGTACCTCACAGCGTGCGCAGTTCCTGTGAGTGTCTGGGGATGACTGGCTAAAGTTTAATTCCATGAAAAAGCGCTGGCTTATCATCCTGCAGATCATACACAAAACCATTCACGATGGCGTACCGCACCTGGCCATCGGCCTCTTTCAGCACAAAATTAGCGCCGCCGCTCATCCGCAGGTTATGGTTAACCTTTGCAGACTTGCTTGTAACATTCAAAGGCAGGTCCAGCGGGTTGGCGCTGGCGGCAGGAAGCTTCTCCACACGCACCGTCGTATAGCCATCCGCCAGCAGTTTACGGGCACGTGCTGCTGTCAGTTGATCTATACTTTTAAATGGCTGCTCGTATACTTTGCCCGGCACGAGTGTCAGGTCTTCGACATTAATTTCTTCGTAGCCGTAAAAAACGCTCATGTCCCCAATTTCCTGCACGCTGCTACGATAGTAGAATCCCTGCGGCGCTTTAAGCGCATCAACTTCATCGCGTATAATACCTACATCTAAAAGTATAGTTTGCCCTTCTTCCTGGTATTGCACCTTGCGCAGCACCAGGTCAAACAGGTTACGTTCGTTTTCAGGAATTTTATAATAATCCTCCAATTGATACTTCTCATAATCTTCCTTTGCTATCAGGTATAAAGCAGAAACAATAGAGGCGAAATTGAGCTGGCGGATGTATTGTTTCTCCGGGTCGTTTTTGTATCCACCCGATTCGATCAGGATAACGCTGGTTCCCCATTTCTGGATGTTATCGCCAAAGGCACGCGGCTCGTGCTCGTCCGAATATTTGGCTACATGCCCGGGAGCCAGCTGCTGTAGAGCCTCATTCATACCTACAATAGTGCGCATTGCGCGGCCGCGTACCGTATCTACAGTTTGGGCATAATCAAAAGCGGGTGCCAGAAAGGAAATGGTAGCCGGTTTGGAGGTGCTTCCTACAGTATAATATCGGCTCTGGTCGTGCAGGTTAAACCCAAACTCCGGGTTCAGGCTGTCGCGCAGGCTTTTAAGCAGGCGGGCTTCAGGACTTTGCAGGCGCAGGGCATCCCGATTCAGGTCTATTTCAAAGGCATTGCGGCGTTTAAACTGCGCTGCACCATCCGGATTTAACATGGGCACCATGTAAAGTGTTGTATTTTGCAGTATTTGCTGCCGGATAGTGTCTAGTTCGTCAGACTGTTGCAGGAAATTGAAAAGATCGAACAAGGCCATCGTTGCCGTTGACTCGTCTCCATGCATCTGCGACCAGAGCATCACCTTAGTTTTTCCGGTACCTGCTTTCACCAGATAAATATCACGATCTTCTACTGATTTGCCTGCCACCTCCACCTCATATAAAGGATTTTGCTTGAGCTGCTGTAGGAGCGGAACTATGTCTTCCGGTTTAAACCGCCGGTTGCGGATGGCGGGCTCTTTGTACGCCGCGTACTGATTAAAAGCTTGCTGCGCCACTTCCGTTGCTAAAGTATCGGGTTTATGTGTTGTGGCAGACTGCTGCCTGCATTGCGTATTTATAAAAGTCATACACGTAAGTATAAGTACAAGATATTTTTGCATTGGATCATAGTTTAAAGCAACATTGTTTAGATCATCAAGCAAGTATATTTTATGCAATAAAGCAGCAAAATCTGTTGTTTGTGTTTCTGTGGCAAGTAAGCATTGCAATTTTAATTATAATACTGCAAGAAAGAAAAAGGCCTGCAAATATCTTTTTGCAGGCCTTTTCTTTCTGAGCAGCCGTAGTTCGCAGCACAGATTCATTTCAAGTATGATAAGTCAGCAGGCCCTTAGGTTAAACCTTTCACCTTCAATTAATTACTCCTGCACATAGTCAGTTACAGCACTTTTCAATGACTCATAAGTGCCGTCGTAAATGTTGAGTTTTTTATCGTTGATAAAGAAAGATGGTGTGCCGTTAACACCACTTCTGATGCCGCTTTCAAAATCATTTTCTACTTTAGATGATATAGTCTCACTTTGTAAATCAGCAGCAAATTTTTCCAGGTCTAAATCCAGCGACTCTGCAAATTCAATAAAGCTGTCGCGGGTTAGTTGTGCCTGGTTTTCATATAGCATATCATGCATTTCCCAAAATTTATGCTGCTTTCCGGCTGCCTCTGCCGCCAGGGCCGAGAGCATGGCTAAAGGATGCGCCTCTTTTAATGGAAAGTTTCTGAAAACAAATTTAAAATAATCGCCCTTTTCTTCTAATAATTCTTTGAGCAGCGGGTGTGCATGCGCGCAATGCGAGCACTGATAATCCCCATACTCAACTAAAGTTATTTTTGCCTTGTCGTTGCCCGTGTGATGATCGTTCTCGTTTACAGGCGGCTTTAGGTTTGCCATAAGGTTATTTTTCTTTTTTATTATTTTCAAGTTCTTCCAATGCCTCCAGTATGCCGTCTGCTCCGGGGTTGATGCCTTCTGGTGAGAGATAACTCCACTGAATGATTCCGCTTTCATCTATAACAAAAAGGGCGCGCTGGCTATAGCCACCTTCCTGATTATAAGCGCCATATTGCTGCGATACTTCTCCTTTCGGTTCAAAGTCGGCCAGCAGCGGAAAGTGAATATTGCGGTTATCTTCATAAGCCATATGGCACCACTTGCTGTCCACGGATATGCCAACCATTTGTGCATTGTGTTTCTGAAAAAACTTGAGCATTTCATTATACAACGCTATCTGGTCTCCACAAACCGGGCTCCAGTCAGCCGGGTAAAACGCAAGTATAACGCGTTTGCCTTTTAGTTCGCTTAGCTTAAGTTTTTGATCAGGTGTGGCGTATAATTCAAAATCGGGAGCAGCAGTGCCTTTTTGTAGCAACATAAATATTGAGTTTTTTTAAATGATGATGTTTTGAAGTGTACCCTCAGAATGGCTATTTGGTTGCTGTTTCAGCGTAAGTTAATGCGGCGCCAGCTGCCATAAAACTATCCTGTTTCTTATTTAGGTTACTTGCCTGATGCGGTAGTGCAGCAGGCTTCAATTTGTTTTTACGAGTGTTTTAAACTGTAGCGAAAGTATGGCTGGCAACTTCAATTAATTGGCAGCACGAGTGCCTTCAGCTTTGTGTCTTCATGCCCAGTCCCGATAAGATTTCATAAGAATGTATCCGCGCTGCGTGATCAAAAACAGAGGAGGCAACCATTATTTCGTCTACCTGCGTTTCATCCGAAAATGCCTGCAGTTCTTCTTTTATAGTATCTGAGCTGCCGATAAAAGAATAGCGGAGCATCTGATTCACCGCATATTTCTCAGAGCCATCCCAGATGCCTTTCATACTTTCTACGGGTGGAAGCAGGGGTTTTGCTGTGCCTCTGATCACGTTGAGAAATGAAGTATAAAGCGTGGTGGACAAACGGAGTGCTTCTGCATCTGTGTCTGCTGCAATTACATTTACGCAAGCCATGGCGTATGGCTCTTTCAGGCTTTCTGAGGGCCGGAAATTTTCTCTGTATACTTTCAAAGCTACATGCAGGCTTGCCGGAGCAAAATGACTGGCAAAGGCATAAGGTAAACCAAGTATAGCCGCCAACTGCGCTCCAAAGGTACTGGAGCCAAGGATCCATAGCGGAACTTTCAGCCCCTCGCCCGGCACCGCACGAACATGCGCCGCCGGATCGGGCGGAGCGAAATAATGTTGTATTTCCTCCACATTCTGCGGAAAGTCGTCGACGGCTCCTCTTAAATCTCGCCTTAAAGCTCTGGCAGTGAGTTGGTCTGTGCCGGGCGCCCGGCCTAAACCGAGATCTATCCTGCCTGGGTACAGCGACTCAAGCGTGCCAAATTGCTCTGCAATAATGAGCGGAGCATGGTTAGGAAGCATAACGCCTCCTGAGCCAACCCTAATGGTAGATGTGCCGCCTGCTATATAGCCAATCAACACGGAGGTAGCAGAACTGGCAATACCTGCCATGTTGTGGTGTTCTGCCATCCAGAAGCGCTTAAATCCGAACCGTTCTACGTGTTGGGCAAGGTCCAGGCTGTTGCGGAAGGCATCAGCCGGTGTTTTGCCGGATAAGATGGGTACCAGGTCGAGGACAGAAAAATGTATGTCAGAAAGCTTTTTACTACTCATAATGCTATGATTAATAATTTAGTACATAAACAAAAGTATGACTATACTTTAAATGCTTAAGAATCAGGCAAAGCGACAAAATTATATGCCCGCTTTATTCCGGTCATGCTGGAACAGGCAAGTTGGCCTGAAGAAGTATAAAACAAGATTTATACTTCTTCAGGCCAACTTGCTACTAGGATAGGTATGTTTATACTTGAAGTATGTTTGATTATAGGGATTTGCGATCAGCAATTGCCGTCAATGCCACAGCTTTCGCCTTTCAGGTTAATCTCTTCGAGAGCAGGTGCTGCCTGCGAAAAAACTTGTGCAAACGCTTCGGCCGGCTGCGCACCGCTTACCAGGTACTTATCGTTGATGATAAAGGCGGGTACGCCCGTTATACCTGCCGACTGCGCCCACTGTTCCATTTCCCGCACTTCAGCTTTACCTTGCTCACCGCTAAAAAAGCCATCCAGCTGCTTCGCCGGAATGCCGTTGGCTTCACCGATTTCTGCCAGCAACGACGTGTCGTTCATGTTTTTTGCTTCCGTGAAATAGCTATAAAAAAGTGCTTCGGCTACTTGCGCCTGCACACCGCATTCGCCTGCCAGCCAGATGAGCCTGTGCGCATTGAAAGTGTTGTTTACGGTATTTAGTTTATCAAAATTAAAGTCAATACCATCTGCCTTGCCGGCTTCTGTGAGCCGCTCGTTCATCACTTTCATCTGTGGGAGAAACTGTGGCCCGTAGTTTTTGGTGAAATAGTCGGTTCTGTCTTGTCCTGTCTGGGGAACATTGGGGTTAAGCTCAAATGGCTTAAAACTTACTTCAAAAGTATACTTGTCTTCTGCCGCAGTCATAGCTTTTTTCAGGCGCTGATCGCCTACATAACACCAGGGGCAGTTTACATCAGAAACGATATCTATTTTTATACTTTGCTTGTTCATCCTTAATATATTTTTATTGCTCAATATGCTTTTATCAGCAGGTGCTTGATGGCTATTTATCTATACTTATGTGTTGCCACGGCGGAAATCTTAACGGTCTGCTTTGTTTTATTTAACTGGTATGATTACATATTGTTTTCACACAGTTTAACCTTTGTTTTTAGCAGAGCTGCTGTATACTATGTCTGAGAGAATATTCTGCCGAACATTTTTATGTAAGTGTATAAGTATAAAAGATAACCATTTACACCACATGATTTGCATTCCCGCTACAGCAAAAGGGTGCTGACGCGGTGTGCGTGTACCATGTTTTCGCATACCGACCACATAAAAATTGTAAAGTTGCCATCCTGCGAGGCCACAAGGGCAATAGCATCGCGCTGATCATGCACGAACTGCGCAGCCGACAGATGCCGGGTGCCGCCGCTCTGTGCAGGATGAATAATAGTTGCCTTGTTGCCGGCAATTGGTTCTGTTACCACCATTTTCTCTACTGGTGCATTTCCTTCCGGGCGGCCTATTTTGGCCCCGAAAGCAAGCAGTTCATAAGCATCGTTAATTATACTTGCACCGTCTATGGCTGTAAGTCCGGCCACTCCATCTATGGCACCCTTTAAAGCGGCCGGCCATGCGCTCTGGCCGCGCTCGTGCTCGCTTTGCCGCATCAGATCAGCCAACTCACAGAAAGCAGGCGAAACAGCATATTTAACAGGTTGTATAATCGATTTATGCCATGCCTGTGTGCCGGCGGGCACCATCAGCAGGGAGCCGCCGCGGCCATGGGCGCGCATCGATACAGCCAGTTGCACCATAACATTTGTCGGGTCGTACCAGGAAACGGGGGAGGCAAAGCCGAGCAAGGTTGTGAGGAGTGCCGGACAGTCGGGCAAGCTGGCGCTCTGCTCGTCCACCACCTTCACCTGATCGCCTTCGAGCACGGCCACATTGGCAAACTTTCCGAACCCACCAATGCGGCGGTGTTTGATTACCAGTAATCCTGGCTCGGGTACATCCACGACAAAACACAGGCTGGGAATTTTGCGCGTTGCACCCCATACATACAGCTTATCGTCCTCATGCCACACGCCAAGATGAATGCCGGGCCGCTCCACGCCCGGCGCCAGTTTGGTGAGGACGGACGGGCTTAGCGGGAGCCGCTGCTCAAATATGAGATGCTGATTTATCTGTTCAGGCGGGAAAAACGCCAGGGAAATCTTTGGTGGCTGCCCTTCTTCGCGTTGCAGGCTTGCCCAAAAGGCGGTGTCGATAATAGCCTCGATGAAGGGCGCAGGAGGGGCGGGTGCCAACTCTTCTTCCCCAAACTCGCTGGCCTCGGCAAGATGGCGTGCAAAATGCTTTTCTATTGTTACAGCCACCATTCGGGCTGCCTGGTATGTTGCTTTATCAGTCATTTTTCTGATTTCACTGTTCATCAAAATGCTGCCCGGAACGCTTATGTGCCGGGCCAAGCTTCTAAATTAATATAAAAGCGACAATAGTACGGTTTCAGATCCAAGTTTAGAAATTATGACTTATGCAAAATCGCTCTTGCTAGAGTATACATGCTAATATTTGTTGATGAAGCCCTGCACCATTTATACTCACTGTTCCACTCAGTATAAATCCAGCAAGTATAAATTATTAACAAAAGAGCCGGCAAGCTAAATTCAAGTATATATTTAGTGCTTCTTTAACTTGTAGCAGCCTGCCTGGTATACTAATAAGCTTTAATAAGTATACTCTTTTTATTGATAACAAACTGCCACCTACAGTGTTTGAGTGGTAACTTTAAGAGCGGCTTTTTGTGTGCTAAAGAGTAAGATTTGCTGCCGTATGAAAGAAAAAAGTCATTTATAAATTTAGATCAACTCTTAAAAAGCAGTACCCATATCCATACAAGCGTTTGTTTTGCACTTTATACTTATAGCAAAAACTCAATGGCAGCAATCGCAACTATTCTTTTAATCCTTATATTGCGTTTATAAATCTATTTATGCGTAAATAACTCTATGGCAGATAGCATGAGCGAAAACAGAATATTAACAATTGACATTGGCGGATCAAACATAAAAGCCACCATCCTTAACCAGGCAGGACAACTCCAGGTAGATTACAAAAGGATTGCCACCCCATCTCCATCCTCTCCCGGCAGCGTAATAGAAGCAATCCGAATTCTGCTTCAGGATTTCCCGGCTTATAACAGAGTATCTGTCGGTTTTCCAGGCTATGTTAAAAATGGCTGCGTGATGACTGCACCAAACTTGGGTAACGAGCTTTGGAAAGGATACGACCTTCAGCAGAAACTGACAGAGGTGCTGCAGGCGCCTGTAAGGGTTGTAAATGATGCCGATCTGCAGGGGCTGGGCGTAGTTAGCGGCAAAGGGCTGGAGATAGTAATTACCTTAGGTACCGGCTTTGGTACCGCTTTGTTGCTGGACGGATACCTGCTGCCCCACCTGGAACTGGCCCATCATCCTGTAACCAAGAAAAAAGACTATGACCAATATATAGGTGATAAAGCGTTGGAAACCATAGGCAGAGAAAAGTGGAATACACGAATGGAGCGCGTGCTGCAAATCGTTAAAACCGTTTTCAATTATGATCATTTATACATCAGCGG
>Ga0210040_10001997_pt1 | contig 29566 bp, 19 predicted proteins | sample CryGeyCG12114_NA_FD_185462 | JGI IMG/M metagenome (GOLD analysis project Ga0210040, IMG submission 185462) | Groundwater microbial communities from aquifer - Crystal Geyser CG19_WC_8/21/14_NA (SPAdes) (version 2) | ecosystem: Environmental > Aquatic > Deep subsurface > Groundwater | place: USA...
CATAGTGAACAAATCAGATAAATTTAGATATCTAAAGTCCTATCTTCCTGAATCCCGACGTTGGTTAACTACGATTGGTTATGATTGTCAGAATAATTCAAATTTTGAAATAACAAATTTGCATAAACTGCCAAACGGCAAATATTTATTAGAAGCTAAGTTTGATGCTAATGTCTTTTATTACGAGGAGAAAATTGCTCCCGACAATAATGTAATTGTGGAAGGAAAACAAAAAAGAATTGAAAAGGGATACATAAGGCTTCATCTATAATAAATAAGCTTATAAACTGAAATTTATTAGCAAAATTAACAACCGCTAACGGACTAGCAGCCTAAATATCTGCTCCGCTTCGGACTTCGGCTGCATTACCTTTTAGCAATAATTTATAGGAATTAAAATACAGGTAACTCAAAAAAAATAAAGAATATTAAAATGAATATTGTTCTGAATGGCTTAAGTTCAGAAGCAAGCTTAAGAAATGAGAACACATTATTGTATTTACAAGCATAACTGCAGCTCTATTCATTTACTTAATTAATAAATTCCTCATTTTAATTTCTGTTGGACTTTTAGTATTTGGAACTCTAATGGTTTATAACTTTTATTCCTAAAAATTATAACGGTGAAAGGGAGACCAATTAATCTCCGAAAAGGAAGCTTTTATTTCAAGGCAACTTTTCGTGTAATAAGTAGTACTAAGTTCCTTTTTAAAAGAGCTATTTTTGAAATTGATCAAAAGGAGATTTCTCAAGCAGAAAAAAAAAGAAAAAAATGCATTCTAAATAGTAAAGGAACAGAATTTATAAGAGATGTTATTGATATAATATACAAGGTTGTCGATAAGCAAATGAATTTACAGGATTGATATACTAATGATAAATTCTTCAAAGAAATACCTGCAAATATTATAATTAGGAATAATATCTTAGAAGAAATAAAAATTGATAATAAAGTATATAGTGCATAGCTACCCTGTAGGATAGTAACGCACCATGCACAAACGTTAGGTGCTAAGTTTTAAGATTTCTTATACGATTGCAAATAGGCTTCCTTCGTTGTACGTTGGCCCACCAACCGGAAAAAAGAAATCAATTCCTTTTTGTCTTTTTCAATGGCACGGGCAAACGGATCTTTAAACTTGCGTTCCTGAAAATCCTGGATGTATTGCGCGCGAATCAGGTCGGCAGCCGGTAATATTTCGGCGGATGTAATCTGGACCAACCCGGTTTTCTCCCACAATTGACGCCACCAAGCCACCGAATGAATAAAATACCAGAAATCCTGGTAGTCTTTGCGTAAAAAGGCCGGTACTTGGCTCAAATTTTCGATCTCGTTCACAAAGCAAACATCCGCAATGGCCAGATAACCACCCAGCTTTATATAGCGGCAAATGTAAGGCAGGTATTTTTCGTCGGTACCAAAATACGTGTACGAATCCACCACGATTACCGCATCGAAAAACTCCTCCGGGAAAGGTAAAGTACGGGCGTCAAGTTGCATGGGGAATACCTGATTTTCGTAACCAGCTTCTTCCACACGTTTTAAATTAGCCGTAGCCGAAACTGCTTCGTCGACGGCCCACACCTGTAACTGAAATTCTTTCGCTAAAAAAACCGAACTGATGGCTTTGCCGCAACCTAAATCCAGCACCCGCATGCCGGGTTTTAAAGGTAAAACTGCGGTCAGGCTCTCCAGGTTGTACAATACATTTTCGCCCATCGAGTGCTTTTTTACCCAATTAAGATCGTACTGCGTAGCTTTCGGAAAAGCAGATTTTAATTTTACCGGTGTATAATTGCCCATATTTTTACGTTAAACTTGCACTACTTTACGCAGCAGAAAGGCGAGAGTTTATGCCAATCGTTTAAGCGCTTTTGGTGAGTAATTTATTTAAAAGTAAGGCTATTACGAAAATCTCTAATTATAACCTTACTTCTGGGGAGGCTTGTATTATTTTATCGGAAGGATGAAAATGCAAACCTAATACATCTTGCTGGGCAGCCGTCAGCATGGCTTTCGCTACATCCTCGGCTTGCACCGGGCGGTATTTACGTAAACCACCAACCAATAAAAAATTAAGTTTAGGCATTATGGTTTGGGCCAGGCTTTCGCCGGCTCTTTTCTCCGTCCGGTTTCCCATTAACAACGAAGGCTGAAAAATATGAATGGCCCGGAAGGGGAGGGCCTGCACGGCGGCCTCGATTTGACCTTTTACTTTACTGTAAAATATAGAGGAATTAGCATTTGCTCCTAATGCTGTAACGAATAGAAACTGAGTAGCCTGATTACTGGCCGTAATAGTAGCTAATTGGTACACATACGTATAATCAACTTTATAGAAGTTCTCTTTAGAACCGGCCTTTTTAATGGTGGTACCCAAGCAGCAATATATATCATCGGCCTTAAACTGGTCACGATAATTTGCCAGGTTGTCAAAATCCAGGATTAATTGTTCCAGTTTTGGGTGTTGCACGGGCAAAGCTTTCCGCACTAATATTATAACTTTGTTGTAGCGCGGGCTTTGCAATAAAAGCCGCAAGCAAGAGCTTCCTACCAGCCCGCTGGCTCCCGCAAGTAACGCAACTTTTGTATTTGGCTCCATTGTACTGGTTGAGGTTTTAAAATTAAATCTGGCACTAGATCAACATACAAGTAAATTGCTGCTGATTTTTGCTAGCTGGTTTATTCCTTATCTTTTAAGGTAATGTACGTACCGTGAAGTACAATATCTTGCGCGCGGTATAAAGTGCCAATTGCTTTTTTAAACGTTTTTTTGCTCATGCCCAAAGCGTTATAAATATCCTCGGGCGAACTATTATCGGATAAATCTAAACGGCCGCCGTTTGTACGAAGTTTTTGCAAGACCAGCTCAGAGGCATCGGTTACCTCAGCAAAGCCACTCTTTTGCAGACTAACGTCTATCTTTTCATCTTCCCGGATTTTTTTGATAAAGCCCCGGGTTTTTTCGCCTAAGCTTAATTCCCGGAATACTTCATTTTTATAGAGAATACCTTGGTATTGATTGTTTATGATTACTTTAATACCTAAATCCGTAAACCCCGCTACGAGTAAATCTACTTCGTCTCCTTCGGCCAAGTCCTCAATTTCTTTTTTCAGGTATTTTTCGTACTTGGCCGTACCAACCAAGCGATCCGAATTTTCATCGAGGTAAATATACACCACGTAATCGCGGCCGGGTTGCATGGCTTCCCGCTGGTTATTAAACGGTACAAATAAATCTTTTTCCAGGCCCCAATCCAGGAAGGCACCATAATTATTGGTTTGTTTTACGTGCAAGGCAGCAAATTCACCAACTTTAGCCTTCGGCGCCAGCGTGGTAGCAATAATCCGGTCTTCCGAATCCCGGTAAATAAAGACGTTTAACGTGTCACCAATGCGGTAATCGGCCGGTAAATACTTCGATGGTAATAATATCTCGCCATCATCTGAATCAAGGTAAACCCCAAAATCTACCTGCTTAACTATTTCCAGTTCATTGTAATCGCCAATTGCAACCATAAAATATATTGTTTTTACCCAAACCTACGAAAATAAAAGCCTCTCGAATAACTTGAAGCTCACTTTTAGAGGTCAAAAATTTGGTTTGTTTATACCTGAATTTATAAAAGCCGCTATTTCGATTTACCGGAATATAGAGTATCAGGTATTTATTGTTTCGTAGCGACCCCGGACAAACATAAAAATACCGTAGCAAATTAATCCCAGGGCAACCGCTCCTAATAAAAAAGAACCAAAGGTATTATTTTCTAAAAACTGGAAAGCACTGGTGGTGCCACCGGCCTCCTGCTCATTGGCACTTAAGGCGGCTTTTAAAAGCATATACCCAATAATGCCCCAAACAATGCCGCGGGCCGGATAACCTACTTTGCCTGCCCGAATTAAAGTGTTTTTCCATTCGGTTTTGATCTGAGCGCCCTGGATTTTCTTTAGATATTTACCCGAAAGTCCTTTATAAATCTGATAAATGCCCAGACCGATAGTTATCAAGCCAATTAATCCCAATAACCATTCCCCGTACGATTTTTCCAATAAAGTATGTGCCAGTGTTTGTTGTGAATTACCACCACTACTTTGGCCAGTTCCCTGGAGTAGCTTAAATCCGGAAAACGCCAACGCCCCGTACACCAAACCACTAAAAGCATAGCCCGCCCGTTTAACTAGTCCTTTAGCATCCGTTCCTTTTTGTTCCGTATCCATAAAGGCCTGCACAAAACGCCAGAGCGCATAGCAAATTAAACCCAATATAACCAATACAACCATAAATTTACCGAAGGGCTTGTCAATCAAAAAAGAGAAGATATTGTTTTTACCAGCATTTTCGGCGGTTTTACCGTTTATTTCGAAAGCGGCCATAAAGGCAAGCGCTCCCACTATTATATAAACGGTACCATTGGCATAAAGCCCAATTTTTGCCAGTTGCTTTACCCAACCACTGCGGGAGGTGGGTACGTGTATGTTGGAAGATGATGCGTACATGTTAAATAGGATAAGTTTCTAACTTAATCATACCTAAATTTCTATATAAAGTTTTGCTAATTACGTTGTACTAAAATTAACTGCTACTTGCTGACTAAAATGAAAGAAAGCCTACTTATATCTGCTGGATTTGAGCTAATGCGTACTAAATAGCTAGTTGGCGGCTAAAGATTATTAAAAAGGATTAACCCAGTTTTTAGTAAGGGCTGCCATTTAAATTGCCAACAGCTTGGGAACATAATTCATATTAATCTTCCGGGAAAGGGATAAATACAAAATTGGTGAAATCTTCGTCGATTACGAATAAGCAGCAAAATTCATCAGGGTTTTTATAGGCGTTTTCAAAAGCTTCCACTTTATCTACTTCAATTACTTGGCGTTGCACAAAATCATAGAGATAAGAAGCATAAATATGCCAGTCGAGATTGAGCTCATCGGCATTAATTAAAAGCGAGCCCAGCGGGGTTTCTTGTTTTGCAAATATAAATATTGGGTACCGGGAGATTTCCCGTTTCCGGATTTGGTAGGAAGCTTCTTTTAAGGTATCGGATACGGCGGCAAAATCTTTGGTAATAGTACCTAAATATTTACCGTTCAATTCGGGATCGTTGTTCATGCGGGCTCTTTTTTAAGTTCTAATAATACGACGTTCTCCACATGATGGGTTTGCGGAAACATATCGACTGGCTGAATTTTAGTTACTTCGTAGGTGCCCGCCAAGGCTTCCAGGTCGCGGGCCTGGGTTGCCGGATTACAACTAACGTATACCAGGCGTGACGCCCGCAATTGGTTTAATTTCTCCACCACCTCGGGGTGCATGCCCGCTCGCGGCGGATCGGTTATAATAACATCTGGCTGGCCGTGTTCCGCTATAAAAGCCTCGTTTAATACCTCCCGCATATCACCGGCAAAGAATTTAGTATTTTGTATTTGGTTGATTTGGGAGTTTAACTTGGCGTCAGCAATGGCGCTTTCCACGTATTCCACCCCAATTACTTCTTTAGCCTGACGGGAGACAAAATTAGCAATGGTGCCGGCACCCGTATATAAATCATACACGATTTCCGAACCCGTTAAACCGGCAAAATCGCGGGTGATTTTATACAATTCGTAGGCCTGATCGGAATTGGTTTGGTAAAAGGATTTAGGGCCTACCCGAAAACGCAATCCTTCCATTTCTTCGTGCATGTACGGTTCCCCATGGTACAGCACCACTTCCAAATCGTGAAAAGTCTCGTTGCCTTTGCCGTTTACAACGTATTGTAAAGAAGTTATTTCGGGAAAGTTAATTTTCAGGTGTTCCAGCAAACCACTTAAGGCCGGCATATCGTCGTAATATACCTGCACAATTACCATTACATCGCCGGTATTGGCGGTCCGGATAATAAGGTTCCGCAGAAAGCCCTCCATTTTAACTTGGTTAAAAAATACCAGGTTGTGTAGTTTGGCGTATTGCCGCACCGATAAGCGGATATTGTTAGATGCTCCGGGTTGTAAATAACAATGCTTTATATCCAATATTTTATCGAAACGGCCCGGAATATGAAAGCCCAAAGCGTTGCGGTCGTATTCCTGACCCGATTTTATCTGCTCCGTAGTCAACCAGCTATTATCCGAAAAAGTATATTCGAGTTTGTTCCGATAGTAAGCGGTTTCGGATGAAGCTTTAATGGGCAGGATGGGTTTAGAACCTATTTTGCCAATCCGCTCCAGGTTATCTTTTACTTGTTTTTGCTTGAAATAAAGTTGCGTTTCGTAGTTAATGTGTTGCCATTTACAGCCGCCGCACACCCCAAAATGCTCGCAAAAAGGCTCTACCCGCAACTCGGAAAAAGCGTGAAAATGCACGGGCGAGGCTTCCAAAAAATTCTTTTTTTGCCGGGTTATCTGCAAGTCCACCACATCGCCGGGCGCTACATCTTTCACGAATATAACCAGATTTTCATGGCGGGCCAGACACTTACCTTCGGCCGCCATTTCTTCAATCCGGATGTTTTTAAGTACGTCGAATTGTATTTTATTTTTCTTCTTTCTCACAATCCTGCAAAATTAAGGTAAAAATCAGGTGTTGCCTAAAAATTTAACTTATTTGCCACTGTATAAGATGCATCTTATAATAAAAATGTAGGAGGAAATCTTCTGCAGATTTAAATCCTATTAGGGTTAAGTTGTACCTTTAGGCAGTAAAAGAAATTTAGATTTTAGAAATGAAAGATAAAGTTGTTTTAATAACTGGTAGTACTTCGGGTATTGGTAAAGCTTTAGCGAAAGTATTTGGTAGGGCAGGGGCAAAGGTGGTAATTACGGGCCGTAATGCCGAAAACCTGGAGGCCACGGTTCAGGAGTTAAATCAACTGCATATTCAAAATGTAGGGCTTCTGGGCGATGTGAGCCAGGAAGCTGATTGTGCCCGAATGATTACAGAAACCATTTCGGCCTTTGGCAAGCTCGATATTTTAATCAACAATGCCGGAATTTCCATGCGGGCTATGTTCCAGGACCTGGATTTGGAGGTAATCCGGAAAGTAATGGATATCAACTTTTACGGCACCGTTTACGCTACCAAGTATGCTTTGCCGCATATTCTACAAGCCAAAGGTTCCATAATTGGTATTTCGTCCATTGCGGGTTACCGGGGTCTTCCCGGACGCACCGGTTATTCAGCTTCTAAATTTGCGATGCATGGATTTTTGGAAACCCTTCGGACAGAGGTTTTAAACCAAGGCGTCCACGTTATGGTGGCTTGTCCGGGCTTTACAGCTTCTAATATTCGCAATGCCGCGCTTACCGCCAGCGGCCAAAGCCAAGGCGAATCACCGCTGGATGAGAGTAAAATTATGTCGGCGGAAGAAGTAGCGGAACGCATATTGAAAGCTACGCAGCAACGCAAACGCGACTTGGTTATAACGACTCAAGGAAAAATGACCGTTTTTCTAAATAAATGGTGGCCGGCCCTAACGGATAAACTAGTTTTAAATCACTTTAAAAAAGAAAAGAATTCCCCGGTTTAGATATTTTCAGTTAACAGTTAGAAGTAAATAGTTAACAGTTAACAGTTAACAATTAACCATTACTTATTATCAATCATCTTTAATAAAATTATGAAGGTTTAAATAATATAGATTCTAATTGATTACTCACTTTTACTGATTCTGAAGGACTAACACGTACTTACTGTTAACTGCTAACGGTTCACTGTTAAGGTAATTCTAATACATTATTTTTCCGGATATAGGCGCGTTGTCCGTTCCATTCGGTTTCGTACCAGATATCTTCCTCCCCTTTTAAATCTATTTTATGTCCTTCGGTAGCAGTTGCCAGCCAGGTAGCACCCGCCGAAGGCGCCGACATAATAGCAACATTATTTTGCCAGATAATTCCTTTTTTAACAAAGCTGAGAAAATTAATGTAATACGCTATGAATAAGAGATAAGCCATAAATACCCACCGAAAGGCTGGGCTCGAATCTTTTTTCCGACGTTTATTCAATAATATAATGGTAACTAGTATGACCGCCAGCATCAGCATGAGTTGTAGAATGTCGAAATAACGCTTGTTTAAATGCGTTTGCAAGAACTCCAGATCAGAAAAGCTATAACCAGCATAATTCTGTTTTAAGGCAAGGTCTTCTATTTTATTTAATACCGCCCGGGTAGGATTTTTAGCGTAATATAAATGCAGGTAGTACAAAGCGGCCGTATAGTTTTGCGTTGCTTCTTGCGTGTACGCCATTTTTAAAAGCATTTGGGGCGAAGATTTTTGCTCCTTATCCAGTATATTTTTATATATCCGGAAGCTTTTGGTGTATTCTTGTTTTTGAAAAAGAGAATCAGCCCGGCTCAGTTCGTTTGTAGATTTCTGAGCAATAGTTACTTGACTGCATGAGAAAAATAAGGTGAAAAAAAGAATATAGAAATAGCGGATTTTATTTGCCATTTTAAAATAACTATCTTAGTTTTGCATCGCAATTCAGGAAAACGCCTGACTTTGCAAATATAATAAAAAGATTCTGTAGCTCAGCTGGTAGAGCAATACACTTTTAATGTATGGGTCCTGGGTTCGAATCCCAGCGGGATCACTTGAAGGGACAAACTCGAAAAATCGATGTTTGTCCCTTTTTTTTATGTCTAGTAATTAATTGTCAATCTAATGAATAAGCTGAATAGCTTCATTCACTCGGGTGGTTCGATGTTGGTTTCCATCAAACGTTAGATTTTCCGGGTATATTGAACCAATAATTTCTCTCTTATGCTTCAATGTTCCATTTTCATAAAGTTTAGCCAAGCAGGTTAGCTTGTTAATGCTCGAGTTTAGTAACTTATCAATGTTTTGTTGGTATCTGCAAAACCGGCTAAATTAGGTTCCAAAGCATCTGTTTTCTTATTTTATTCTAATTTTAGTCCTCTAAATTAATCTCTTTATCAATCGCCTTTTTTCGGGCGCTCTGCAGGTAATAATTAACTTCGGGTAATTAGGTTAAGATTTGTTTGCATTCTCCTTCTATTGCTTTACTAGCCTTTTAAATACATTGCTGAGTACGGCGGTATAGCAGGCAGTTTAGAATATTTGGTATTATGCCCAAGTTAGTAGGCTCAAAGTAATCTTTTATAAACGCAATAAGAGACTGAATTTTTCTGATGAGAAACTTGAAGAATGAATTTAATTCAGCCGTATAACCTTAAAGATCGATCTTTTAAGAAGCTGTAGTCCTTTTAAATATGCATGTAGGTGCTAATGTAGCCTTAGTTCCTACCTGTATTATAGTTAAGAAGTAGTAATTTTAAGTAAAAATTTTAATCAACTATTATAGTGTTAAAAGAGAACCAGAATGCCAGGTAAAAAACTAAATAAAACAAAAAAGCTATTTTTTTTATTACTCCTATTTTCATGGCAGGTACAAGCACAAAATAAAATAGTGGCATACCTTCCCAATTGGCTAGATTATAATGTTATGGCCAGTAACATTAACTATGCAAAGTTAACCCACCTAAACATTGCCTTTGAGAATCCAGATGCGGCTGGTAACTTAAGTTATAATCCGGTAAATGATAAGTTAATCGAACTGGCGCACGCTAAAAAGGTAAAGGTATTGGTGTCAGTAGGAGGCGGGGCCATCTCTTCTGATCCTAGCCGTTATGCTGTCTATTTCAATCTCATTAGTGATGCGCATCGGGCCGCTTTTGTTAATAAAATAGCGGCCTACCTGACTGCACACAATCTGGACGGGATAGATGTTGACCTGGAAGGACCATCCATTAACAACGATTATGGAAAGTTTATTGCTGACCTTTCGAATGTTCTGAAACCCCAGGGAAAGCTAGTGACGGCGGCATTGGCTCATACTAATGGCGGCGATGCTGTTCCTAGTTCAGTTTTCCCTTATTTTGATTTTATTAATATCATGGCGTACGATGAAACTGGTCCTTGGGCACCTGCTCGGCCAGGGCAACATGCTTCCATGGAATTTGCCCGAGCTTGTTTGGATAATTGGATTGGCCGGGGACTTCCGAAAGAGAAAGCTGTTTTGGGTGTGCCATTTTATGGGTACGGCTTTAATGCTGATTTTAACCAAGGAATTGGGTTTGCTGAAATCATTAGCCGGTTTCCGGGTACCGAAAATCAAGATCAAGTGGGAAATACCATTTATTACAATGGTATTCCAACTATTAAAGCAAAAGCCGACTACGTAGCGGAAGAACAATACGGCGGTATCATGATTTGGCAAGTTGCACAAGATGCTACCGGGAATTTCTCTTTGTTAGATATTATCTACCAAGCTTTAAATAAAGTAACTAGCGTGCCAGAAATAGGTTTAGAAGCGGTTAATATTTATATTTATCCTAATCCTACCAAATTGCCAAGTGCAGGTTACCTGGCATTTCCGGCAAGTACAAATAAACTAAAAATTGATATTAGAGACCTAAAAGGTGGAAGAGTTTACGATAAAACTTTTAAAAACAAACAGCATGTGGAAAGAATAGAATTGCCCAGCCTATCTCCCGGCATGTATATTATCCGGGTAAAAGCAGACAGCCGGATCTATTCAAATAAATACTTGATAGAATAGTGGAGAATGTTTATCTCTAAAAACAGCAAAACAAAATTGCCTTTTTAATTGGTTAACATCTTCTCTTTAACCGGCAGATTATTTAAAAAATACGTTAAATCTTCTTCAGCCGATAAGGTTAGTTTTTTGCGTAGCCGGTAGCGGGCCATTTTTACGCTGGTTTCGGATATGCCCAGAATTTTAGCAATATCCTTGGTGGAGGTGTCAAGTCGGTAAAGGGCACAAAGCCGTAAATCGTTGTGTGTTAATTCTGGATAATAAGCTTTTAATGTTTGTACGAAGTCTTCGTGAACACGCTCAAAGTTGTTCGTGAATTCGCGCCATTCCTGGTCGGGGCTAAAGTTGGCATTTATAGTCCGGATAATTTCTTTAAAACTTTGCATATTAATAGCTTTGGGGTTTTGTACCGCTTCCCGTAGCTTGTTTTTTAAATCTTCCAGAAGCCGGTTTTTCTGAATAATAAGTAGTGTATACCGGGTTAATTCTTTGCTCTTATGGGTAATTTCTATGTTTAACTGATTTTGAATAAGTTCAGCATTCTTCTTTTCGGCCGCAATTAGTAAGGCATTTTTTTCTTTAATTTCTTGCGTCCGGATTTTTACTAGTTTTTTTAATTTTGCCTGTTGCTTTTTAATGCTTCTAGTTTTATACCAATAGCCACCATAAATAAACCCTGCTAAAAAAAGTAACCCCAACCCTCTAAACCACCAGGTAGCCCAGAATGGTGGACGAACAATTAATTTTAACTTAGTTGGCTGCTCATTCCACAAACCATCATTATTAGAACCTTTCACCAGAAACGTATATTCGCCCGGATCCAGGTTGGTATACGTAGCAAATTGCCGGTAGCCTACTTCGTTCCAATCCTTTTCAAAAGGTTCTAATTTATAAGCATACATATTTTTCTGTGGATGGGTATAATTCAGGGCCGAAAAGCTAAAATTGATAACTGATTGCTTATAGTCGACAGTAATGGTATTGGTCTCCGTGATATTTTGAGTAAGTGGCGAGTTTATTCCAATGCCTACCGGCTGATTAAATATTTGAAAGCCGGTAATAACAACTGGGGGCACATAATAATTTTTTTTAATTTGCTGCGGATTAAAGGAACATAATCCGTTTATATTGCCAAAAAACATTTCTTTCTGCGGGTTTTTATAATAGGCCCCAATATTAAACTGGGCATTAAATAAACCGCTGCTCTCATCAAAATTCTGGAATTGGTTGGCGCCAATATTAAATTTAGATAACCCTTTATCGGTACTCAGCCATAGAAAACCTTGCTCATCTTCTAATATACCATACACCACATTGCCCAATAAACCATCTTTTTCTTTGTAATGCCGGAAAGTGCCGTCCTGCACATTAAATTTATTTAAGCCTCCACCGTGCGTACCTAACCATAAATTATTATTAAAGTCTTCGTAAATACACAAAATAGAATTGTTACTTAAACTCTGCTTATTAGCCTGACTGTAGTAATAATGGGTAAAGGTGCTGTCTTGGGGATTAAATAAATTAAGACCGGAAACGGTGCCTACCCAAATATTATTCCGGCTATCTTTAAAAATGCTGCGAACAGAGTTAGAACTTAAACTTTTAGGGTTATCAATATGATAGGTTAGTTGTTTAAATGTTTGCTTTGCCGGATTAAATATAGCAACACCGCCATTATTTGTAGCCAGCCAAATAGAACCATTTGTTTCTTCATGAATGTCCCAGATGGTATTGTCGCTCAAACTATTCGGATTAGCTGGATTATTCCGGTAATTCGAAAATTTCTGGGTTTGCAGATCATATACGGAGAGACCATCCTGAAAAGTACCAATGTATAATTTTTTATCGCCGGCGTTGTGCAACGATAAAACGGTGTTGCCGGGTAAACTATTGCTGTTCTCCTTTTTAAAGTAGGTTCTGTTTTTAGACTCTTTCTGATATTTTAGTAAACCGCCGCCATCGGTTCCAAGCCACAAATTACCATTCGCCGACTCACTGATAGCCAATACAGAATTGCTCTGATTATAATTATTAACTTGTTGATAAGGTAAAATTTGTTTAAAATAATTATCCAGTTTATCATACAAATAAATGCCACCCCCGTACGTGCCAATCCAAATATTGCCTTTAGCGTCTTCAAATAACGAGCGGATGACGTGGTTTCCCGGTTCAGCTTTGTAAGAATAAGCCATAAAGCGGCTGTTTTTTTTATCAAACTGAAATAAGCCACCTTTATCTGTGCCCAGCCAGAGCTTTTTAGATTTATCTTCTATAATGGAGTGAATACCTGTTGCTTCTCTAGAGGCAACCTGAAATTTATCGAACGAAGTATTTGCTTCGTTAAACCGGTTTAATACGCCATTCTCAGTACCAATCCAAATTTGATTTTCGCTGTCTTCATAAATAGAAGTGATACTATTATCACTTAATGCTGTGCTTAGGTTTGTTTTTTTGGTATAATGACGGATTTTTTTATTCTGATTATTAAAAATGTATATGCCCGCTCCGTTGGTTCCTAACCACAGGTTCTTTTTAGAATCTAAAAATAGTTCTTGCACGGCATTGGCTCCGGGAAGGGCATCGTCTATATTAAAATGAGAGAAAGAGCCTTTATTTGTATCAAATAAAAACAAACCGCCGGAGGCACCCAGCCAGATTTTACCTTCTTCGGCTGAAGCTTCCACCGACCAAACTGGTCGCATACTATGTTTGTCGTCTTTTACATAGCTGAAATTTATAAAATTATCTTTACTCCGGTTGTATAACGAAATACCCTGACCATTGCCAAACCATAATTGGCCCTTTTTATCCTCATAAACGGCATAATTATCGTTGCTCTGAATACTTGATTTATCCGTTTCAATATTTTTGTATACCGTAAAGGAAGTGCCGTCGAAACGGTTTAATCCGTTATGAGTACCAATCCAGATAAAGCCCTTATGGTCCTGAAAAATAAAATTAATGGTATTTTGAGAAAGACCGTCTTTAGTAGAAAAGTGCTGAAGCCGGATTTCGGTTTGGCTATATAATTTTGTAGAAGTATAAAGTGAAAGAATAATAACTAAGACAAGATGAAATATAGAAAAGGGCTTCTTCACTAATCGTCCGATAAAATAAATTAATACCTATTAAATTTATTAATTCTAGCTTCAATAAGTGGTTGCACTATTGGCTCCAACTAACCCCACCAGGATTAATCTGATTGCTAGTAAATAGTTAAATTTAAGTAATAGATTTCATCTATCCAATATTTGTTGTTTTCGATCTAAATAAAGTCTCTTTAATTCTTCTCGAAAGTTTAGCCTATAATTTAGTCATTTTATACTAATTTTTTGGATAAATCTAAATCGAGCGCCCGTCTGCTTTTGGCTAACTTACCTGTAACTTTAAAAATAGCTGCAATAATAAGCCACAAATAAATCAGGAAAAACTTAATAATTTTTACAATTTATTTATACCAGGTAACCCTAAAATAAGGCTCTAAATTAAATTTAAGCAGGTTTTTTTATTTATGTAGCCCTAATTTTTAAGTGGGTATACTAATTTGTAGCCTATATTTGTTTTGAAATTGCTTAATAACGAATTACTTTGGTAACTCAGAATGAAGGAATATTTTGTGATTTCTTATTTTGTTTAAACTCTATCCTTATGAAAACAAACTTTACTCTACTTAAAAAATGGACAACTGTTATCATTATGATGCTGACCATTGTTTATTATCGGGCTGAAGCGCAAACAACCGTCGTTAATGGTCAATGTTTGTCTTCGGAAGACAATTCTCCCATTCCAGGTGCTACCGTTCTCATTAAAGGAACTAGTTCCGGAACGGTTACCGATTTAAATGGCCGCTTTAGTATTTCGGCCTCTTCTAACGATGTTTTGATATTATCTTTTATTGGTTTTGTATCCCAAGAAGTACCGGTCGGCAACCACAGTGTTATTAATATCGCGCTGGTGCCCGATGTAAAAGCACTTTCGGAAGTAGTGGTAACTGCTTTAGGAATAAAAAGAGATGCCAAAGCCTTGGGTTACGCTATTTCGCAAGTAGGCGGCAACGAATTAGCCACGGCTAAAGAAATAAACGTGATCAATTCCCTTTCCGGTAAGGTGGCCGGGGTGGATATTTCGACCTCTACTGCGGGTCCGTCCGGCTCTTCGCGGGTCATTATTCGTGGTAACTCCGAATTAAGCGGTAACAATCAGCCTTTATATATTATTGATGGGGTTCCGATGGATAATACCCAAGCGGGCGGAGCCGGCATGTGGGGTGGGTATGATTTAGGAGATGGTTTATCTAGCCTGAACCCGGATGACATTGAATCGGTATCGGTGCTGAAAGGTGCTTCGGCGGCGGCGCTTTATGGTTCCCGGGCTTCTAATGGAGTTATCATGATAACCACCAAATCCGGTGTAAAACAAAAAGGTATTGGCGTGGAGTTTACCAGTAATTACACCGCCGAAAAAGTATTATCCAGATTTGATGATTACCAGAAAGTTTACGGCCAGGGCAGAGATGGTTTATTGCCCATGGAAAACAATAACAATAATACCCAATCGGCCTGGGGCCCGCAATTAGATCCAAATCTTACTTTACAGATTTATAACGGTGAAACCAAGCCTTACGGTTTGGTTAATGATAACATCTTAAGTTTCTTCCGGACGGGTTCTACGCTCACGAATAACATTGCTTTTTCCGGTGGTACCGATAATGCCACGGTACGGGTATCGGTTTCGGATATGCGCAATAAAGATATTGTGCCTAATACCGGCATGGGGCGGAATACTTTTTTAATTAACAGTTCCATGAAGTTGGGTTCTAAAATTACGGTAAATGGCAAGGTTAATTATATCGCCGAAAAAGTAGATAACCGGCCGGCCTTATCGGATAATCCTAATAACGTAGGACTGGCGATAATCGGGATTGCCCCCAATTTTGACCAGCGGTGGCTTGCGGAAGGTTATAAGGATGCCTACGGCCGCTACGTTGATTGGAATGGAAACACGTACCGGATAAATCCTTATTGGTCAACGAATGATATGACCAATACCTCTCGCAGAAATCGGGTAATTGGTTTCCTGCAAATGAACTATGACTTTACCAAATGGCTGAGTTTTCAGTTGCGCGGTGGCACCGACTATTATGATTTTCGCTACACCAATTTCATGCCTAAAGGCACACCGCTCTGGGAAACCGGCGCTCTACAAGAACAGACCAATCATATTGCCGAAAATAACTACGAAGGCTTACTTAAATTTAATAAAGAAATTAGCGAAGATTTCTTCCTGTCAGCGTTTGCAGGTGGTAATATCATGCACCGTCGGGCGGAGTTTCAGACAAACACCGGCTCCGGAATTGTCTTAGAAGGCATAGAGGCTATCACTAACTTCACCACTCAATCTAATGATTATAACCTAGTTCGGAAACAAATAAATTCGCTTTACGGCGCTGTCCAGACAGGTTACAAAGATACATATTTCTTAGATGCTACTATCCGGAACGATTGGACTTCTACCCTAAGCAAAGGCAATAATTCTTATTATTATCCTTCCGTTTCCGGTAGCTTCGTTTTTTCTAATCTAATCAATAAAAACACCCCCCTCTCTTTTGGTAAAGTAAGAGCATCGTGGGCCGAAGTGGGTGGCGATACAGACCCGTACCAGCTAAGCCTAACCTACGGATTGAAAACTTTTTCGCTATTAGGCAAACCCCTGGGCGAAATTGCCAATACCAGCGTGCCTAATTTACAACTAAAACCTACTCGCACTTATTCTTATGAGTTTGGTACCGACCTGCGATTTTTACAAAACCGGATTCAACTGGATTTAACGTATTACAGCAAAAAAACTACCGACCAAATTTTGCCTTTAATCATCCCGGCTACGAGCGGCTATAACACGGCTATTATTAATGCTGGCGAAATAACAAACAAAGGGGTAGAACTCATGCTCAAAGGTAGCATTATTGCTTCTCCCAGATTCTCCTGGGATATCATTGGCAATTTTGCCCGCAATATAAATCAGGTAGTTAAGTTACACGAGCAAGTAAAAGAATACACGCTGGCAAATGCCCGGTGGGCCGGAGCCGCCGTTATGGCGCAGGAAGGTGAAACCTTTGGCACAATTGTAGGAAAAAAATTATTACGTGACCCCAATGGCAATGTGATTCATACTGCTGCCGGCTTGCCGATGTTTGGCAGCGAACAGGAAATATTAGGCAAAGGTACTTACGATTGGACTTCCGGTATTACCAATGTTATAGCTTACAAAGGTTTCCGGTTAAGTGCGCTCGTAGATATGAAAGTAGGGGCTGATGTTTATTCTATGAGCAGCGCCATTGCCCATACCAACGGTTCTTCCACAGAAACTTTGGAAGGAAGGGCCGGTTGGTATACTTCGGAAGAAGCCCGGTTAGCGGCGGGGGTAAGCCCGGCAGATTGGCAACCTACTGGTGGCTATGTAGGCCAAGGTGTTGTTAATGTAGGTACCGCCGAAAATCCGGTTTATGAAACCAATACTGCATTTGTAAATCCCCAAAGTTACTGGGGTACCTTTTTATCAAACTCGCCGGAGCCTTTTATCTATGATGCTACTTATGCTAAGTTGCGCGAGCTAACCTTTGGCTATACGTTTCCTTCTGCGTTATTCTCCAAAACGCCAATTCAGGGAGCTTCCATTTCTTTTGTAGGTCGGAATCTTTTCATCCTCTACAGTAATCTCCCGAATATAGATCCCGAGTCAAGTTACAACAACGGCAATGGCCAAGGCCTGGAATATGGTTCTATCCCATCTAGAAGAAGTTTCGGGGTTAATTTTTCAGTTAGATTTTAATATTTATCTCAATTCTAGTTATCATGAAATTAATATATAAAAATATCAGGCTTTTAGTATGCTTTACGCTTCTGCTGTTGCTAGGCAGTTGTGATGATTTTGAGGAAATGAACCAAAATCCCACTAAATCCACGCAGATGGACCCGAATTTAATGCTGCCTACCATTCAGTTGCAGCTTTCCGGGGGAATGTATGAGCAATGGCGCAACGGTTTTATTTATTCCGGCGATTGGATGCAACAATGGACGGGTGAATATGCCACCACGGAGTTTGGTGGGAAAGGCCAGAAAAATGACGCCTACATGAGTGCCCTTTGGGATACCCAGTACCCCAGAGAAGTAAAAAATATTACCGACATGGTTGCCCGGACTACCGGCGATCCGGCACAAGTAAATATAAATGCGGTAGCCCGGATTATGAAAGTCTATATCTTTTCCCGGTTAACCGATTTGTACGGGGATATTCCTTATTTCGAAGCCGGAAAAGGATATTACGAAGGTGTATTAGCACCTAAATACGATAGCCAGCGGGATATTTATTACGATTTTTTTACCGAGCTGAGTGAGGCTACCCAGGCTTTAAATAGCGCAAACGACCCCATTACCCAAGACTTTTATTTCAACGGCGATATTACTAAATGGAAAAAATTTGGCAATTCGTTACGGCTGCGGCTAGCTATGCGCTTAACCAAAGTAGAACCCGATAAAGCCAAAACAGAAGCGGAAGCAGCTATTGCCGGCGGTGTAATGGACAGCAACAACGACATGGCGGTAATGCGGCATATTAACGTGCCTTTCGGGGGCGATGTGTATGGGGGCAATGGTACATCTTATGTATTTATGAGTACATCGCCGGCCGAGAGTTCTTATAGAATGGCTACACCTTTTGTAGATTACCTGGAGAAAACGGGCGATCCGCGCTTAACTATTTTTGGTCGTGCCTATTTAAAAGACGAAGCCCGCACCGATGTAACCTCGCAAGTTCGTACTAAATTAGGAAGTTACGTAGCTATGTCTTTGCCTGTTAGTACTTTTTCTTACGAAGCTACCGGTGCCGCCATAAAGGTTGATGTGAATGGTGAGCAGACCGATGTAACTCCCATCTTGCAAAAGCTGCAACCGTCTAAATTTATCTCGGCGATAGATGCGCCTTATATTATAATGAGCTACGCCGAAGTAGAGTTATGGATGGCCGAAGTAGCTGCCCGCGGCTGGAACGCCGGCATTACTGCGCAGGAGCATTTTAACAAAGCCTTGGAAGCTGGTGTTAAGCAAATGACGGTTTATGGCGTGCCGGAAGTATCGCAGGCAGCTATTAACACTTTTGTAACTGCTAATCCATTAGTAACCGGTAAAGAATTAGAGCAAATAAATACGCAATTGTGGGTAAATTTTGCTTTAAATGCCCAGGAAGGCTATGCTAATTGGCGACGTTCTGGCTTCCCCAATCTAACCTACCGGAACCGTGACCCAGCGGTTAACCAATCAAATGGACAAGTACCTAGAAGAATGCAATATCCGGTGAACGAATATTTATTAAACGCAACCAATGTGCAAGCAGCAGCTGCCCGCATACCGGGTGGGGCCGATGTTTGGACGGCTCGGGTTTGGTGGGATAAATAAAGTCTATTAAATAAGCCTGAAAGAAGAATAAGATGAAAAAATATATAAATATCCTAGCCAGTACTTTGCTTTGCCTGTTTCTTTTTACCAATTGTGAAGTAGAAGACGACGAAAACCCTGCTTTTGAAAGCACGGACGTTCCTCGCATTTTTGGCTGGTCTACTGCCAATACGTACACTACCGATATTGAAGACTCTTTGCTACTAAACTTGCAGGTTTCACCGGCCGATGGGGCTACCTACAAATGGATAATAGACGGAGAGGAGGTAAGTAACGAATTACAATTGAAATACCTTTTCCCGGAGGCTAAAAATTATACGGTGAAATTCGAAGCTACTCGCAATGGTGTAACAAATTCCCGCCAGGCCGAAGTTATTGTTATTAAACCTTTTGTGCCGAAAGCTTATAGTAAGAAAATGGTGGGTTTTATTACGGAAGGCGGTACCATAGATGATATTAATTTTGCAAACCTTACCCATTTAGTTATTTCTTCTGCTGTGGTGGGAGAAGTTGCCGGGCAGGCTTCTTTGGTAGATACAACTTTCCAGAACCTGAATATCCCTTTAATAATTAAAGCTGCCCACAATGCGGGCGTGTATGTGTTGCTGGATGTTACGGGGAACATGACTAATCTGAACGGGGGAGGATTATACGCTGATTATGGATTTTTTAACGTGATAGCGGACCCCGCCAAACGGGAAATGGCTATTGCTACCGTTATGAAGTTTGCCGCCAATAATGATTTTGATGGAATCAATATATTCCTTAATAATACTTCGGAAGGCTTTTTAGATCCCATTAAAGTAGAGGCTTTTTTCCGGGCCATACCAGCTGCTTTGCCCACTGGCCCCAATGGTAAATTTTTCTATACTGCTTCTGTTCCCGGGGGCTGGACCACCAGCGTACTCGCGCCCATTGCCAAAATACCAGAAATTGATTGGGTAAACTTGCAGCCTTACCGCTATGAAGATTTGGCACCTACCGCGCATTCGCCTTACTGGGGTTCTACTGATTTGGTAGCGACTTGGGTTGGTTTTGGTTTACCTAAAGAAAAAATAGTTTTGGGCTTTCCGGCTTTTGGTTTGCATTATAACATGCCGAAAGACGGTACCCAGGTAACTTGGGGCAATTTATGGCAATATTCCACTTACGAAAGCTTTAGAAGTATTTTGCAACGGGATGCCGCCGCCCATACTAAAAATTTAGTAGCGGTAGATAATGGCATTTACTATGACGGACACCCGGTTATTGAGCAAAAAGCCCAATTAGTAAAAGACCAAGGCTTGGGCGGCATGATGATGTGGAGCCTGGAAGGTGACACCAAAGACCAAAGTAAATCTTTACTGAAAGCGGCCAATACCGCCTTGGGTAACTAATTAGTTTCTGTCCGGGGCTTTATAAACTTTATAAAGCCCCGGATGAAGCTTTTATTCCGGGAGTACTTGCTATCAGCGTAACCTCAAGTTACGATTGATTAAGCATCCTTGCCTTTACTCCCTACATCTATCACCTTTATTAAATCTTTATGAAAACTAAATGGTATTTGGTTTTAACAGCCATCCTTTTGTCTTTACCTTGCTATAGCCCCGCTCAAAATTTAAATAATACCCGAAGCACTTCTCCCGGAATTATTCCCTTGCCGGCAGAAATAAAAAGCCAGAATGGAGTTTTTACCTTACCACAAAACATTAAAATATCCGCCAAAACTACTGATGAGGTAAATGTTGCTAATTTTATAAAGGATTGGCTGGCGCAATACCATAAAACAGTAAGTATTGGCACCGATACAAAGGCCCATATAATTCTGTCTACATCGGCTCCGGCGCTGAAAGAAGAAGCGTATCAACTAGATGTAACTGCTAAAAATATTAAAATTGCGGCGTCCAGCGGTCCGGGTTTATTTTACGGGTTTCAAACCTTACTCCAATTAGTACCAGCCGGAAATAAAACAACGCTGCAAATTCCTTTGGTAACGGTGCAAGACCAGCCAACTTTTAAGTGGCGGGGTTCCATGCTGGATGTTTCGCGGCACTTTTTCCCGGTTTCTTTTATTAAAAAATATATCGATTTTATCTCCGCTTATAAACTAAACACCTTTCACTGGCACTTAACCGACGACCAAGGCTGGCGCATTGAAATTAAAAAATATCCGAAGCTAACGCAAGTGGCGGCCTTCCGGAAAGAAACCTTAATTGGCGCTCAGCAGCAAATGAAAAAGCCGGAGGATTATAAATACGATGCCACACCTTACGGGGGCTTTTATACCCAGGACGAAATTAAGGAAGTAGTAGCCTACGCCCAGAAACGCTACATAACCGTAGTACCCGAAATTGAAATGCCTGGTCATTCGGTGGCGGTGCTGGCTGCTTATCCGGAACTGGCTTGCAAACCCGGTAATTATGCCGCCGCTACCAAATGGGGCGTGTTCGAAGATATTGTGTGCCCCTCCGAACAAACCTTTCAGTTTTTTGAAAATGTATTGACCGAAGTGGCAACCCTTTTTCCCGGTAAATATATTCATATTGGGGGCGATGAAGCACCTAAAACGGTTTGGAAGGAAAGCGCGGCCGTACAGAAAATAATGGCCGATAACCAAATCAAGGATGTAGAAAAAGTACAAGGCTGGTTTAACGCGCGCATCGAGAAATTTTTGCAAAGCAAAGGCAAAAAACTAATTGGCTGGGACGAAATATTGGAGGGTGGCATTTCTCCGGCCTCAACGGTAATGAGCTGGCGGGGAGAAGCCGGGGGGATTGAAGCGGCCAAACACGGGAACGACGTGGTAATGTCACCGAGTCCTTACGTGTACCTCGATTACGGCCAGCATCCGCAGGTACACCACCCCGACGAACCGCTGATGATTGGCGGCTACCTGCCCCTGGAAAAAGTATACAACTATAACCCCTTGCCCACCGAACTAACACCTGCCTTGCAAAAGCATATATTAGGCGTGCAGGCCAACCTCTGGACGGAATATATTACTACCCCGCAAAAAGTGGAATATGCCTTGTTTCCTCGGATATTAGCTGTTGCGGAAATGGCCTGGACCGCGCCGGATAAAAAGAATTTTAGTAATTTTGAGAACCGGCTCGCCTCTCAGTTTGCCCGGCTCGACGAAAAAGATATTTATTACCGGGTGCCGGAGCCCAAACAAGTAGAAACCAACCAAACAAATAAAGATAAAGCAATTTTTACCCTGACTACCCTGGTGCCCGGCGGCGAAATTCGCTATACCCTGGATGGCCATATTCCGGATAAAACCACAAAACTATACAGCCAGCCCATTGCCATACCGAAGAACCAGAAGATAAAAGTACGAGCCGTTACCATTACGCCCAATGGCCGCCATAGCACCCCGGTAGAATTTTTAGTTCCTTAATATATAAATGAATGATTAAAAATAAGTAGGTAAACATATCAAAGTATATATTTCTTAAGAGGCCAAAAGCTCCCCTCCAGTTTTAGGAGGGGTAGGGGTGGTAAATTTTACCTCTGATTTTGGTATATTTATTTTTGTCCTTTTACTTAGTTGTTTCAATTTATTCTATTTAGATGCAAAGAGCAGAATAACAATATTTCTAGGAAGAAGGCAAAACTTCTTTAAATTAGAAATTAGGTATTGCACCTGTTTAATAATCTGATGGGGCGTTTCAGATAGGATTTAGCATGACCATAAATGTGAAATCGTATTTTGTCTCTGATTAGAACGGTACTTTCGGCCTGGATTTTATAAATAACAGGTTTCAAGAATGGCATACCGGTATGATTCGCAGTGTATTATTTCTAATAACAGGCTATAGAGTTGAATAATGCAGTAAAGAAAAATTCAGATAGGTAAGCTTGATTAAATCTTAAATTTAAAGGCGATGAACAGAAAGTTAACTACTGGTTTTTATATGCTATTCATTTTGCTTTCATTCTCTGCTTCGGCCCAGAAAGTAAAATCTCCGGGACCAGCCGTAATTGCCTATTTTGCAGGTAGCGCCGATCAATTAGATGATTACGACGCGCAGCAGATGACGCACATTATTTATTGTTTTGGCCGCTTGGATGGAAATCAGTTTACGCTGCGAAATACGTCTGATTCGGTTATAATACAAAAAATGGTTTTGATGAAACGTAAAAACCCGCAGTTAAAAGTATTGGTTTCTTTGGGCGGTTGGGGTGGCTGTGAAACCTGCTCCGATGTGTTTGCCACGCCTACCGGTCGGAAGGCGTTTGCCGCATCCGTGAAGAAGGTAAATCAGTATTTTAATGCCGATGGTATTGATCTGGATTGGGAATATCCGGTCGTGGCCGGTTTCCCGGGGCACAAATACACTCCGGCCGATAAAGATAACTTTACGGCATTGGTCCAGGAGTTGCGTCGCAGCCTCGGGAAAAAGGCCATTATTAGTTTTGCGGCTGGTGGGTTCCAGCAGTTTCTGGACGAGGCGATAAATTGGAAGAAGGTGATGAAGCGAGTTGATTATGTAAACCTGATGTCTTATGATTTGGTGAACGGCTCTTCGGCTAAAACTGGTCATCATACCGCTTTGTATTCCACGCCCCAGCAACCCGAGTCTACGGATAAGGCGGTGCAGTATTTATTAAAAAAAGGGGTGCTTCCTGGTAAAATTATTATTGGCGCGGCTTTTTATGCCCGGATTTGGGAGCAGGTACCTAGTGTAAATAATGGGCTTTATCAGACCGGACGTTTTAAAACTACCGAAACTTTTAAAAATTTCGCTACTACTTTATCTGAACAAAAAGGGTATACCTACTATTGGGATGATAAAGCGCAGGCGCCTTATCTTTATAATGCGGCAGAAAAACACTTTGCTACTTTCGATGATAAACGCTCGCTTACCTTAAAGACCCAATACGTTTTTGCCCATAAATTAGGCGGGATAATGTTTTGGCAACTAGCCCAAGATCAAGTTTCCGATGGGCTATTAGATACAATTAACGAAACTAAGAAAAAGAATACTGCCCGCTAGTACCGGACTAATCAGTCATTAATAGTAAGTTCCTGCAAATACTTTCCCGGCCTTGCGCGACCGGGAAAAAGATATTGAGTTATTGGCCGCTTATTTCCTGGTTTATTTTGCGATTAAAATAAAAAAGCCCGTTACCCAGCTGCACCCCAGCTTCCGGAAGACTTTGCCCCAACACGCCTGGAAGGCAATATCCCGGGACTCAAAAACGTGCTGGAGCGGGCCGTTATCCGGGCGGAAACCGATACGTTAACCGCCGACCAGTTGCCCTTCGATATCCGGTTTGCTACCGCAACGCCGGGCCAAATCGCCTTCGATTTAGAAACCGTAGAAAAGCAGCACATCCAAAAAGTATTAGCCTACACCCATGTCAATAAAACCGAAACAGCCCGCCTGTTAAATATCGGCTTAACGACTTTGTATAGGAAAATTTAGGAGTTTAAGTTGGGGGAATAATAAAGGAATTTAAATTTTAAAGTATTCCTTTAAATTTTTTTTTTTTATTACTAATGAAAAACTCTTTATCTTTTCATATTCGTTAATTTCTGATTTATAAATAAGAGATGGCAAAGTTTGTTAATGAAACGCATATTACAGGAGAAAGAGGAGTAATAGTATTTAGTGAATACTGTAATAAACATAAGCCCTACATAATCTTTAGAGAAGTAACAAAAAATGACTTTGGAATTGATGGAGAAGTCGAAATTGTAAGGACAAACGAAGAGGGTAAAAAAGAAGCTACTGGAGAAATATTAAAAGTACAAATAAAATCTACGGCTTCAGATAAAGGATATATTAAGAGGGAAACCGAAGAAGAAATTGATTTCCAAGCAAAAAAGGAAGATATAGAATATTGGTCAAAATATAGTTTAGAGGTATTATTAGTTCTATATGATGATAGAACAGAATCGCTTTATTGTAAAAAGATTGATAAAATTGACTTAGCTAAGTCTAAATTAAAGAAAAGCCAACCAGTTATTTTTAATAAAAAAGATAATTTACTTGAAATCGGCGATGACAGCTTTGTAGAAAAATATTCATATCAATTTAAGCAAAGAATTAATTTTGATACAAGTGAAACATTATTGAGCAATATTCTAAATTTTAGAAAATTGCCTACAATGATTTTTAGATATGAGTCGAAATACACAACTAAGAAAAAGATTTTTGAAGTTATCACGAATGATGATGCTCCAGTATTCTTTTTAAATCATAAATATATATATAGCTTCTTTGATTTATCAGAATTAAGTAACGATTTTAAAGAAAAGATTTTAGATTCAGAGTTAAAAGAAACTTTTTATAAAAAAGAAATTTGGGAGGACAGAGTTCTACGAAATCATTTTGTTGAATTGATAAATGAGTATTTAAAGGCTCATCTTTATTCAAAAAGAATGAAATATAATAAGGATTACAAAAGATTCTATTTCGCTAAACCGCATGATAAGGATTCAAGAGAAATTTCTTATAAGGCTAGAAGGAGAGAAAATACAATTCGTACTGTTGTAAATACTTATGAATATGGGAAAGATAAGTTTTATAGACATACCGCACTGGGAGTAGAATATTTTTTTGATGAGGATAATCTATTCTTAATTCTCAATCCTAAATATTTGTTTACTAATGATGGAACAGAAATATTAAGTCCCGAGAAAATAACTAAGTATACTAATTATATAACCGCAAGAGAGTTTAATAATCAAATACTAAATACAGTTCATTTCTTCTATGAATACTTAGCAAATATAGAAGACGGAATTTGTCTACATAATTATAATAAACATGAGATAACGATTGGTAAATATATTTCATTCTATCCTGCTTTTGGTATTCCTTTAGATACTAAAAAGCAATTGATAAAAAAGGAAGAAAATCAACCACACAAACTTCAAGCAAAATTATTCTAATGATGAAAATTGAGCTTCTAAAAGAACCTCTTTTAGAATTTGGTGATGATTTCTTATGTGATGACCCTAAGACAGGAATTAAAGTTGGAGGCTTTTATTCTTTAACAAATAAAACTCATAGAACAGAACTTCATTATGCAATTATTGGAACAAATAATGGCATAGAATCAACTCACGAATGGCTTAAAAAATTTGAAGAAGAAGTTGAAGCTTCAGCCGAAGAAATAATTGTAATTGATGATATTGAGATTACTAATGGTGAAGTTGTTGAAGAGGAAAGATTAGAACTTTTTAAAAATGAAAGAACTTCAGAAATTGAAGAAAAAATAACCTATGCACAGAACAAAAGATTAAATCCAAACTTTCCAGGCTTCAATAAAGATTCAGTTTTTAAATGTGAATTAGTAAATGATGATAGTAATAATAAAATAATTCTTGAGGCAAAAATTAAGAATATTTTAGAAGACAAAGAAATTAAATCTTTTGATAAAGCAATTAGAATAGCAGATTTATATATTAATGCTTATAGAGAACTTATTGAAGATAGTATCTCTAAACCTAATGTATGCTTTATAATAATTCCAGAAAAGGTTTACGATAAACTATCTTCAATTCAATATGTTAACAACCATTATTTTAATTTAAGAAGATATTTAAAGGCTCAATTAATTTCAATTCCAAATGCAATACCAGTTCAAATAATACTTGAAGAAACAATACTGGGTAAAAAGAAATCCATGCAAGATTTAACTATGCAGGCATGGAATTTTATTGTTGCAAATTATTATAAAACATCTGCTACACCGTGGACATTAACTCTTAAAGATAAAAATACCTGCTTTATTGGTATCAGTTTTCATAAGGTTTTAGATTCTGACGCAAATCATATGCGCTCCAGTATTGCTCAAGCCTTCGATTATGAGGGTAAAGGTGTAATTTTTATTGGAAAGCAATTCGAATGGGATTCAAAACTTACTAATGCACCAGCTCCACATTTAACGCATGAGTATGCTCAAAACCTTATAAAGAAAGTTTTATTAGAATATAAGAAGTTTCATAAAAACCAAATGCCATCAAGAGTTGTGATTCACAAAACAACTGATTTTTGGAATGTAGGGATTAATCAAGATTATGCTGAAGTTGAAGGCTTTAAAGACGGTATTAGAGAATTACTTGGAGACAATGTTGAGATTGATTTAGTTACTTTAAAGACTTCTAATATTAAATTATTAAGGACCGCCGGAATTTATCCCCCAATCAGAGGTACTTTGCTTCATTTGAATAAACAAAATGGAATACTATATACAACTGGCTATATTCCCTATTACGAAACATTTCCTGGAGTGCATTTTCCTAAAGCAATAGAAGTTGAAATATTTGAAGGTGAATCAACTTTAAAGAAAGTTTGTGATGAAATAATGGCACTAACAAAGATGAATTTTAATAATTGTAGTTATTACGATAGTCTACCAATTACAATAAGGTTTGCTCAAAAAGTAGGGGAAATTATGCAATATCTTGATGAAGGGGTTACTCCTCCAAATAAATATTATTTTTATATGTAATAAGTAACAAAATCCTACCAAAACGATAAAACCCTTCCATTTTGGAAGGGTTTTTTTCAAAAAATTCCCCATCAACCAAAAATATCAACCTAAACAACTAACAATCAATAAAAAAAAATAACCCAAAAAATCCGTTGCCAAAATTTTAAACCGGAGAAAAAGATATCAAACTAATATTTTTTCGAACCACATGTCTTCTTCTCCTCATTTAAAAAAAGCTTTCGGCGGCGGGTGTTTTAGTTACCCTGGGCATTATATTCGGCGATATTGGTATGTCGCCGCTGTACGGGTTATAAGCCATTGGGGGCGAGCGGCCCCTTACCGAAGCCCTTATTTTTGGCGGCCTCTCCGGTATTTTCTGGACGCTCACCTTATAAACTACTTTTAAATACCTCCTCCTCACGCTGCAAGCTTTAAACCCGGTGTACAGCTACTACCGGCTGGTTTATCCGGTTATCCGGTTCTCCGTGCAGGATTTTGGTTGGGGCATTGACCCCGCACTACAAAGACCGCATTTTTGATAAGTTCTTCCGGGTACCTGGTCCGGAGACTATAAAAGGGGATACCGGTTTAAGCTTAGTTATTGCCAAAGAATTTATAACGGCCCAGGGAGGTAGTATTAAGGTAGAAAGTGAACTGGGTAAAGGCGCAAATTTTAATTTTACTTTGCCCATTTCTAAAACGAGTTAGAGAAGTAGTTTTGATGATAGCGGCTCTATACGTGTTTGGATAGTATATTGTACGTGTAACACGGTGATACGAGCAAATTTTATTTAACGTAAAAGAGCTGATCTACTTTGCGTTTTCGTACTTGCGGTTGCTATTAATTCTAGTAACTTGCCGGTTACAAAGCTATTAACTTTGCTATCTAAAGATGAAACTTTCTACTATCACCAGAACAATTCTGTTACTCACAATTTTAAGCTTTACTACCCCGGCACGAGCGCAAACCATGACGGTTAAAGGGCGGCATTTGTATACGGCAGCCGGTGAAAAAGTAGTATTGCGTGGGGTCAATGAAATGTTTATCTGGTCGGGCGGTAAAACCGGGGAAACAATTTTACCCGAAATTGCTAAAACCGGCGCTAATTCTTGCCGCCTGGCCTGGACAACGGCCGGAGCACCGGCCCAAATGGACAGATTAATTGCTAATTGCATTCAGAATAAAATGATTCCGATAATAGAGCTGCACGACGCTACCGGTAACTGGACTAAACTTCAGCTTTGCCTCGATTACTGGAAACGAGAGGATGTAAAAGCCATTATGGACAAACATAAAAAATGGGTATTGCTTAATATTGCCAACGAAGTGGGCGGCACCACTCCCGCCGATACTTTTAAGCTTAAATACCTGGATGCCGTACAGCAACTCAGAACGGCTGGTTACGAGGTTCCTTTAATGATTGATGCGTCTAACTGGGGACAAGACGAAAACAATATTTTAGCTACCTGGCAGGATATTGTGCAGGCTGATCCTCTAAAACGTTGCCTATTTTCGGTGCATACTTATTGGGCCCAAAATGCGCAAGCACGGCTGGATAATCTTATAAACCGGGTAGTAACAGACGAAATTCCCTTATTATTTGGGGAAGCACCGCAACCCAAAGTTGGGCCTAATTGCTCCGTTGATTTTCCTTACAGCAATTTTCTAAGTCAGTGCCAGGCAAAGGAAATCGGCTGGTTGGTTTGGTCGTGGGGAGCCGTTAATAATGGTGATTGTGGCCGCCCGAATAGCCCTTTTGATATCACCACCGATGGTAAATACGGCAACTGGGAACACTCCTGGAACCGGGAAGTAGTGCTAGATCATGCGGGCAGCATTCAGAAAACTTCGGTTAGACCAGCTTCTCTGCTAGGTAAGCATAAAAGTAAAAACCGGAGGAAATCTTCTTAATAGGAGCACTACTCAGTTATTATTTCCCGCCCGTAACTACAATTGTGTTAAACAAGAAACTACTTTATGTTTAGCAAGAAGTAAGCTTATCCTATGTTTGTTTTATTATATATTTTTGAATAAAAGAGAAGAAAGGAAGGATAAAGATTTATAGTCTTATTAGGTCTTAAGAACTTGTTTAACATGATAATCCCTTTCCTTTTTTATGGTTA
>Ga0210040_10001998_pt1 | contig 29561 bp, 26 predicted proteins | sample CryGeyCG12114_NA_FD_185462 | JGI IMG/M metagenome (GOLD analysis project Ga0210040, IMG submission 185462) | Groundwater microbial communities from aquifer - Crystal Geyser CG19_WC_8/21/14_NA (SPAdes) (version 2) | ecosystem: Environmental > Aquatic > Deep subsurface > Groundwater | place: USA...
GGGTCTGAAAAACAAAAGGATTTCTTTGAGGTGCTGATTGATCACAAGACTAACTCAATTCTTCAAAAATAAAATAAAATATTCCTCGGATTCCTCAAAAAATAGTTAATTTTACTGTCACGGATGAGGGGACAAGAGCGTTTCTTACGAAATTCAACGAAGGTTGGATTATTGGCAGGCAATTTGGTTGGTTAAAGGATAGGATAGGATAGAAAGAAAAGACTCGCTCGCAAATCCTAGTAACTTGCGTTCTAATTTCTATGGCACATTAACAGTCTATGTTGGTATCATTTTCGTGGCGTCCAATTCCCGCGTCAAAAAATTATATTCTTTGTTTGCCCCCACCCACAGTAGTAGATATTAGGGCGATTGATAGCACGTCGGCCAAGTCGCCAAGTGCAATATTAAAATTCTAAAATGCAAAACGTGGACGCCAATTGAAATAAATTAAATCACATTTCGACTGACCGACGCTTTAAATTAATGCCCTCTAGTAGTAAATAATTGGACTGAGCGGAGAGCATGCAACAAACCACAACATGGAACTTCATAGGAAATAAAACACGAAAATAATTTTATTTTTTTAATGAATAAATCGTATTGAACTTTGAATTTGATTTTAATTGGCACGATCCCAAGAAATTATTCTAACTACATCTGATACGATTCGCCTCCAATGCACTATACAATGGTCACACGACTTCTTAACAGGAAAGGAATATTATTCCATGATGATGCTGACTGAGAAAGCCACATGCTGCATATTAATAAATAAATATTTTGTTAGCAGGCAGTATAATAAATTTTGATACGAACTTTAAAGGAAAAGCATGAGTTATAATAGAATGAAATTTGCTGTCATGTGGTGTGGTCTGTTTTTAGACTAATTTAAAAAGCCCTTCATGTTGAGAGTCAAATTAGAAAATTCAAATTGCAAGAAAAAGCTAATAATGTGATTTTAGTTAGCAACAGACGTTCGATAAAGACCATTGTGTTCCATCCACAAAGTTGAACAAAATTTACCCAAATAATTCTTAAAATATGGAGCATATTAATCAACAGGTAAAATTCTCTCTCGGGGAACGCATCATCAGAAGTCCATTTGGACCAATCCAAAATGTAGATGGGATGACTGCGTCAGAATTCATAGAAAGTCAAATTCCCAAAGAATTGAAACCTTTGGACTGCATGGTAATTTAAACACAACTCCCGTATGTATTGCCCAGTCAAAATCTTTGTTACATAAATGATCAACCAAATAGGAATGTGGAGCTTCAGGAGGAAAAAAATACACTTACGGAGAACTACTATCCCGAAGTGAAAAATTTGCCGCAGGGCTGCAGAAAAAATGTGGCTTAAAACGAGGGGACGGAATTGGTTTAATATTGCCAAACTGTTCTGCATTTCCAATCGTTATATTGGGCGCATGGAAATATGGCGTAGTTCCATCACCGGTCAATCCCACTTTCACCTTTAGTAAGTTTTTCTTCATCTTCCTCAAAATTTCATAAAACTAGTTTTCAAGAAGAGAATTGATTTTTCAGACGAAATCGTGAAACTTTTGGAGTTGGTCAGTGTGAAATGCGTAGTTTGCACTAGTGATTTCATCCCTATGTTGGAAGCCATGAAAGAAGCAATACCATCAGTTGAGACAATAGTGTTGGTCAATAATGAAGAATCGCATGATGGATGCTTAAATTTTGATGATCTTATAAAAACTTCTGTGGATGGTGTGAATTTTCTAAAGGGGAGCCAGATTGATACAAAGAAGGAAAATGCCTTGATTTTGTGTGTTCCCAATCACTTAACAGTAGTCCTACTATCTTTTAATGTAAATTCTTTTTGTGAATATGAATGTGATTTGACTGTTAGGTTCTCAAGTGGTACAACAGGGCTACCAAAAGGAGTTGAATTAACACATTTCAATGTCAGTGTTAACATGAGGTAAGGAAATTTATCATGTTGAATCAAATCAATCTAGTATCCAGTTTAGTCTGTGTGAACATAAGTTATATTTTCTTTAACTTCTCTTTTTGAAGTCAAGAGCTTGCAGAGCATACATTTCCATTCCGAAAATTCCTACCTGGAGGGACCCAAGAGAGAACCATATTAGTATTGCGTAAGCTGCTGTATCTTATTTCACACTTTTCCTTTAACCATAATAAGTAAAGGATAATAAATTATTCAACAAATATTGTGGTAATCACAGCTTTTTTTCATGTTTATGGAATGGTTACCGTGCTATTTGGTTCCGGAATATGCAATGGCATGAACATGGTTTGTCTCCCAAGATTCCATCCGACTACTTTTGTCGAAACTTTCAAAAGGCTCAAGGTAGCAAGTTTTATGCAATCATTGTAATCATTGCACATTGATACATTTCTTGGGTAATTTTTTCAATGTCCTCTAATATTTATTTATCCCATAGCCTACCATCTTGTTCACTGTGCCTCCAATTATGACTTTCCTCTCGCAAACTGATATGCTCTCGCGAGAAGATCTGAAATCAGTTCGAGTATTCATCAGCGGAGCTGCATCAATGAGCGAATCTTTAGTTCAGTCTCTCATAATGAAATATGGGAAAGACAAAGGGTTCATGCAAGGATATGGAATGACAGAGCTTAGCCCGTTGAGTCATATGCAGTGCACGTTGAATAATGCTCCAAATCTAGGTACAACTGAAAACTTCTAGACTATAATAAATTTTAATAACCTGCGGTAAATTGAGAAAAGTAATTGCCAATAGCATCTATTGGCGTCCCGGTGGCTTGCACAGAGGCAAAAATAATTCACCCAGACACTCAGGAATTACTGAACCCATATAAAATTGGGGAAATGTGCATTCGTGGACCACAAGTATTTAAAAAAAAAAAATCTTTTGTTCATCTGATTCAGGATAAATTAATTGCTTTTTTTGCATTAGATTATGAAAGGATATTATAAAAATGAAAAGGCCACTAAGGAAACAATAGATTCTGAAGGATGGTTGCATACTGGAGACCTTGCATTCTATGACGAAGACGGTGTATTTTTCATTACAGGCCGTCTCAAAGAGCTAATTAAAGTGAAAGGATTTCAGGTTGAAATAACATGCAGTTTTTGTCACAATCAATTTTTTTCTGCTGTTTTATCACTACACTACATACTGTGTGTGTGTAGGTTTCTCCACTCGAGCTGGAACATACATTGCTAGAGCACCCAGATATTTTGGATGCAGCAGTCATTGGTGTAAAAAAAGAAATATCTTCCGGAGAGACTACCGAAGCCCCACGAGCCTATATTGTTCGCGGATCCAAAGCTCTAACAGAATCTGATATTCATGATTACATGTCAGAGCACGTTGCAGCTTTCAAACAATTGTCAGGAGGCATCGAATTTATTGAAAAGATTCCAAAATCAGCGGCAGGAAAAATTTTAAGGAAAGAGCTTACCAAAATGTATGAAGAAAAGGAAAAAGAGAAATATATTTAACTGGATCTGTTATTGGAGGATCCGAAATGTATAATCTTATTTAATAGGTTACTTGCTGCGAGCTAAATATAAAATAAGTCATACCGTAAAATTTCTTCAGTGATAGTAAATTTTCTTATTATATGTGTAGTAAATAGGCCATACTGTGACTAATGCTATATGATCCTCCAAATCATAATCTCAAATGATTTAAGAGAAAGACTCGCAGCATTCATCGAAAACTTTCAGTTATTTACATTATATATAATCTAAATTTAATATATGTACCGTCACATCCGTATAAAAATTCACAGAAAAAAAAGATCAATAGAAAAACTTAATTTACGATAAAAAATTCAGGAAAAAAAATCCACGTTAATGGAAGGGCTCTTCTTTGGGCGTAATTCTGGCCGAATTATCATTGTTTGGATGATGTGTAGCAGAAAGCTTTGACTTAAATTCGTCAATTGTTTCTCTAGCTAGTTTCAATTTTTCTTTCAGATCTTGTATTTCTGCCTTCACTTTACTCCGTCCGTCTTCAAGAGCAGCTAATGATTTCCGCTTTTTCTCTTCGACTAAAATTATAAAAATATATCTACAACTTGCATTTTAACAGCGCTATTCGTAATTCATACAGTATAAACTAATTCCCACTTACAATCTACTTCGTGCTTCCATACACCGGCAGTCATCGGTGTTACACTATCCAGCAATGCTTTCATCAAAACAGTTGGTTCTTGAAACACAATTTCGTCATACGACTCTGAAATCAATGGTTTATTCTTTACAATTGTAGGTGTTCCAGCATCGGTACCGGTTTGAAAAAGTCTCAGCATATGATACATGGTCACCTAAATACATCATACGAATCATTATGATTACATTGTTTGGAGTTTAAACTGATTCACTCAAAACATACTTGTAGTAAACATAGTACACCTACAGGTCGTTCAACTGGGTCATTAAAATGTATTTTTATGACCACATCGAATTCCCCCCAGCCAGTTTCTGTAACTTCATAAGGTGGTTTCGTGATAACTCTATTTGGATTTGCGTAACTGTCATGCAATTTGAAGTGAACACGCTTAATAAACGCTGAATAATCCTCATTCAAGTACGGCTTAAGATAGACAGTCCACTGGTGAGTATGTCCATCTTCTTCTCGCTTTCGACCAAAATACTTCGCTATATTGCCAATCACAACCGGCTTGACCACGGTTAATCCCTGAAAGAGACATTATGTGACCAATCTAGAACCAAGAGTAACTTAATTTCGAATACATTTTTTCAAAGTATCAATTTACCTTCAATCTACCCCCTGAATCAGGACCAAATTGTTGGTTCGAACTATCCAGATCTGCCATTTAAATATTTTTCTATATTTCTATTTATTTCTATCCCTATCGAATTTTTGTAACAACAAAAGTAGCCTAATCAGTTTTTAGATGAAAACTGATGTAACACTGTAACAGCGTTAACTAAACCAAGAGATAATCAATTCTACACTAATTTTCAATATGTTAATTTCAAGTGAAACAGCTACAATTTGTTATTTTTAAAAATTATCACAAAACTAAACTAGGTCGGCTCAAGAACAAGAATAAAAACAAAATGAATGAATAAAGTAAATTCGCGGCTTCAGCAGTTTGAAACAAGTTATGAGGTTATCATCATTCCCTTTCTATGATTATGATTGGCAGTCGTAGTATAATACAACGCGATGTCTTTGCAGCGTCTTCGTTTTTTAAATTGCTTTAAAATTTTTAGGATTTTCGATAAATATAGATCAACTATGTTTTATTCGACAAGTCACTGCCAGCATACAAATTTATTTTATAAATGCATGAATTTGATTACATTACATAACGAAACGTTTTTTTAAACAATGGATTTCTATCGTTCACATCACTTTATTATAACTTTTGACAACTCATACAAAAACCATCATTTTCATACACAAAATATGTAGCACTATTTTAAACTACTACATCGTACCAATCAGATGTCATGATTAACTCCAGCAGCTATTGTTTTCACAAGCTCTTTTCGTACAATTTGATCGTCATCAGTTGGGATCTTATTCTCCTCTATCATCAGTTTCTCCACGGCATCTTCCAAGTCACTATCATCAGGTTTTGGTACAATTGTCCCTTTCAAATTGGAATGATGAAGGGGTGGCCAAGGATTAGGACGATTACTATCTTCCAATTCATTATTCTCTATTGTATCCAACTCGGAAGTGTCGTCTTCATATTCTTCTGAATTGTAGCCTGTATTGTTTTCCTCGTCATTTTCCTAAAATGACAAAAACATACTCATTTGGTTAGCTACGTTAATTTGGGTCTGTTCTTTCAATGTGATGTTCTCAAAGTAAGATTTCAAAGTCTTACCAAAGACTCAGGGTCATCATGATAGTACAAATACTTGTGGAACTCATGCTTGTGCCCAACTGCAGTTTTCTTCCTCGGAAGTCCCGTCTCGCAATCTACACATGAGCAAGTGGAAATAAGCTCGACTTTTTTGTGACGTTGGTAAGTGTCCCCATTGGTTGGGTTCGTACAATTTAGGGTAACCTGCGTGAGAATTATTTATGCATGCTATAAGTAGACCATTTTGCGTTAAATTACTCACAATAGTATTTAACTTACATCAGTCCATGAAGAGGTGACTTTATCACATTTATCGCAGTAAGGTGCAATCGTTTCATAGTCCTCGGCTTTTGGCACAGTGTAACTAAAGCAAGCTCCAAGACAAACTTTATTAGAAATAGTAATTGGAGAGCATTCTGGGAGGTCGGATATTTCTTGTTTGATTGGTGTGGCTTTACACCATGAATGTTTTTCTGGATATAGCGCCAAGCTGTTAATCTGAAAAAAAGTTTCATAAATTTTTTCACATCTATGGATTTTAAAGATTTTTCCAGCGAATATTCAGCTCAATAAATTTAGATGTATGTTCAAAATATATGCCTAAGAATGCTTAAAAAAATAGGAAATACATGATAATGATTGCGAAGCATGTTTAGTCATTTTTTTATATTCCTCTTGAAGAGTTAAGTCTTATTTTTTTGCTATATGGAATGGATTCGGGTACGTACTCATTATGAATGCATAAAATTATTTCTGGGTACTGGTAAAGTACATGTTAGGAGAAGGAGCAGTTGATTTGCATAAAGGAAGGATGGGCAACAAACAAGACAAAGTTTATATGGAAGATTCCTATAGAGAGAGAATATTGCCGTGAGCAATTAACATTTCATTATTATTTTCCATTGGAAGGTGCGGTACTACGTTTTTTAATAATTTTGCAATATGGCTGAATTTTTATCCATAAATCCGAACCTTGCACTAATGCTAAGGATTTCAAAAACTGTTTTATCTACAAAAATATTGAATGGGGAACTAAAACTCAGTCAGCTTAAAAATTCTTCAACGCACCTTTTTGTAAGATCGTGCATCAATTCCTATCCCACAAAGTAAGAAACTGAAAACAGTTATGGAGTTGATTGCAGAAATCTTTTTATTCGATGAATCCATGCTGTAATTCGTTCACAAATAGATGATTAATTCCCACTACAAGCAACAATTTCTACTCATTTTCCTTTGTCCTCAACGGATTCTTTAAATAAATTATTGTTGTTCCACCGATTTGGATTAAAATCAACGTTTTCTTAGTTCACCCATGCACAGTTTCCTTAAATTGCCAAATTCCACATATAAAGAATAAAACAACGCTTGAGAACGTAAAAGTAGATATATTTTGCACAATGTTAAAAATACAACTCACAATTTTTAATTCTTGCCTTGCTATCACAAAGGCTGGTTACACACTGTCTAGTCTCATCAATGCATAGTAATCATCGTCAGAGATTACATGCAAGTGACTTTAACAATCAAACACTTACTTGCTTGCTTTTAGCTATAGCTCGGGATGCATCTTCCTTTATAGCCAGGTATCTTGAAATGAACCACTAGATTTGAGAGCTTTGCGTTTACTTGGTGCCATATCATACGAAGGCATCATAATGAAGATCCAGTGTTGACATCAATGCACACTTTGACAACAGTATTTACTCACCCACGCTCACCCACTAGCGCTGCCGTGCCCATATTTTGCTAATTAACTAAGCATCCTTATTTTACTTGCTTTTACTACAAAATTAATAGATACATTTTTCATAAAATAACTATATAAAATTTAAAATTGCCATTACTAATTTAGAAAAATTATACTGTCTGTAAAAAATGTTATGTGGAACCCAAGCGGTGCATTGTTTGCGAGCAGCGAGCAACAGGCATGCACACACACTTGTGCATGTAATTTACATGGTACATAAAAAACGCAGGCTTTTTCAGGTGTGTTCTGATAGTTAGTGTCCTTAGTAAATTAAACGATGAAATTATAATGGTATGGATGGAGTACCACATCATCAACCAGAAGAGATTTTGGAGTCAAGTAGTTAACCTAACTCCTTTGTCTAATCTACACTCTCGCATTCATAGGCTGTAACTAACTAGCTAAAAGTATAAGAAATATACTTCATTATATGCTGTGACTACTATGAATGATTACTTGTTGTATTTTCACTTGTCTAGAGTCTGTGAGTGATGATATAAAACTATTCATAGGTCCCATATCGCACCTACGAACTAAAAGTTTTTTTAGAGAGATTTATCAGCTGCACATTTGATTATGAATGCACACACCTGAGCTTTATGGCTTCTTAGTTGATTTCTTGATGCATGTACATGTAAAGTAAAGTGGTAAATATGGTTTCAAGATGATACTACAGGTGTCCACTTGACTGGGAGAAAAATATTGGTACTTTTTGGAAAATGTATATACTGAATATACAGTTTGAAGTTTTGATATTTGTGTAAAATAAAAAAGTCAATGTTTATGTAACTCTTGAATCATTAAAATTCTACAAATTTTGATACCAGTTTATCAGTCATAAAATGGTAAAAAAAGTGAACCTGGTTCCAGGGGTACCCAGACTAGTTCCAGGGAAAAAATCAAAATAAAGGTTATTCTATGCATTAACATAACATGAGTTCACTCAACGATTTCCAAGTTTTGCAAAATGAGCTTGGAATCTTCTGACTTATGATCATACAAATGATCCTCTGTTCACTATAAACCCCGAGATTTTCTATAACCTATTTTATCTATCCTTCTATTATTGTGTCCCATTATTGGGGTGTGGATGCTTAGTTTTATTTCAATAGATGTAAGAGCGTTCTTTAAGATTCTTCATTTTTATTTTTGTCGTGTTCGGTGCCAAATGATTCCGAAGAACATGCGGAATTTTCGCCCTCTAAGGATCATTCTATCACACAATCAAATACAAACCTAAAGTGAGTGCTGATGCTGACTCGGTCTAATGGTACTGTTGAGACATCTTCTATTCGCAATAGAAAATCAACCGAGATGTAGTACAATTAAAATTCATTTGTTATCTCTTTTGCTCAGTAGAGGGCGGATTAGTTTTGCTGAAAATTAAGAACTTACTTCACTCGCATTGGTACTTTCAATTACATCCCCATATTGAAATTGATTTCGTTTGACAGCATGTTTTGTTGTACATTCTTTAAGCTATAGTGTATATAGTTGTATGTCAGCAAATTAGATGTTGCTGATTATGTTGTTTACACAAAAAACGATCTCTCTAACAAAAAGATTAAATCATTCCAGTATTTTCGTATCAGTAGCATCTAACCAACTGAATAACAACCGGTCTCACATTCACTACAAGTATTTACTTTTTATCAAGAAACAAACATTCGCAAGCTTTCCCCCGACACAATGTCATTGTGAACTTCAACATCTCCAGTTCTCTCACAATAATATGCAAATGAAAAAGTGTTTAACTTTGAGCCTGTGACTGGAACACAAAACCTACATTGACTACTCAACATACAGACACCCGAGAATGTGAAAAGGATCCTTGTTTTTTTTACAATGTCTTTCTTATGCGCATTTGCATTGAGACGGAAAATATGCAGAAAAAGAGTTGCATGGCATGCTAGCAGAGAATAAGTTGAAATATGCAAACCAAGTGTAGTTAGTTCGTATATACGAGTGTCATGAAACGAGGCAAGAGAAGCGAAATGAAAACATTGAGCATATTATGTAGACAGTCATGAATAATTAGCATTAATAGTAAGTTAGTACACATGCACAAGTGAAGCAAGCATTCCCTTTCGTTTAAAATTTTATTATTACATTGTACATAATGCAAAGTGAGTCTGTCGGTTAGCACGGTCAATAGATATATACAGAACAGAGCGTGCAGCCAAAAAAATCCATTGCTCACTAACTAGCAAACTCTCTCAGTTTTCATTTTATGTCTGCAGTAGCAAGTTAGTTAGTTAGTTTGTATAAGTGAGTTAGAGTTGTTCCAAAAAACTTGTATCCATTGAATGAAGCTACTTGCATAACGTAGCGTGTGGGCAATCATTATTAGATTGTTGCCTTTTCCACAAAACTTTTGCTGATTCAGATTCCAGAGTTTACTTCCAGTTCCTTCTTGCAATTGCTGAGATCAACTGGTTTTTCAACACTCACTGTACAACTATAGCCAGTGCCAGGTCAATGATTGCTAAATGCGTGATAAAGAGTTGACGATCTATCTATCCAGTGAGTAACTTGAGAGAGTGACTTTTATACACTTTTCCAATTAACCGTGCATGGACTCAAGTTTTAGAATTCTTTCTTCTGATGAGTTTGTACACAATAATTTACAATAAAATACTTTTACACGTGTTGATCACTTTGTTCTTATCAGTTGGTGTCAGATTTCTTCTCATTTTATCAAACTTTGCTAAAGCGCAATATATTTCTAAAACCGTTTACACATGCTGTTTAGTAAAGAGTTTTATTTCCACATTTGATTACGTATTCTTACTTGCGGAGATAATTTTTAATAGATACTTGCTAATACAATACTCAATATAATTGTATACTCATTAAAACTTTCCTCTGGAATTTTATCATCAAATCAGTGTGCTTACTTACGTAACAGACATTACACACGCACACGATTATGCAGAGTTTCTTTTTTAGACATGATTTTTTACACATTGTGTGACTCACAGTATACATTTTTAGCGTAAACAAGCAAAGCACGTGTGTATTTGCCAACAACATCTTTTGATCATTTCTTTCAGCTAAACCAGCCCAGAAAACAGAGGGACTGACGACAATTGTGAACGCGCTATTCATGTGTGCTCTGGTTCACGATATTTATGTTATATAGTTTGTGTGCGAATGAGTATGAGTGAATCTGATGCCAACAGAAAGTGACACTGAACTGCATTGAACTCTGCTTGCACATTTTCAGTGAACATTGCCAATAGTAAAGTGAGAATTTTGAATAATTTCTAAGTGGTATATGAATATAAATATAGTAGTGAGACGGAATAATTTTCACGGCTCATTCTAAAGGCTCTATTATTGTTGGCCCAGAGTTCACTTACTTGCTATTATTGTTGCTGGTGCCAAAAGTTTGATTTCAAGTTCAACAAGTTCGTATTCTTGGAATTAAAAGTAATTTGCAACACCGCGTGGAATTCGAAACCTATATAGTTACTTAGTTTTTTTTTGTTAGATAGTTAGTGTTGAGTGGGTTTCTTTTTCAAAAGAAATTTTATCATGCTTATTGCCAAAGACCTACTCATTTTGGGCGAGTATTTGCGTCTCCCGAAATTTAATGACCACACATCCACACGGTAAGTTATTTTTACTTAACAGTTTTTTTCTTTGAATGTGAGATCTCAGCTTAGTTTGCAAGTAATTAGTTAGTTAGTGATATTATGTCTGGGTGGATTCACAATTAAGGCAGCAGTAAAACTTGTTTTTCTCCATGCCTCCTTGATTTAGGATTTTAGCAATGAGGTCCTTCACCCGTACCTTTTTCGCAGCAGGAACTTTCATGTAATAATCGGTTGCGGCTGTTCATACTTTTAACTGGTACTTAAGTCCTCTAATTCAGTGATTTGAGTTTACGGACACGTAACCACTGTAGATATAGAGTTAAACAAAACAATTGAGCTACAATACTTGACTTCTAAACACTCAGTTATTGCATTAAGTAGTTAGACGCAAATTTAAACAAATCCGAAAAATAGATTTGTAGTAGTAGTTTGACGTCAATGGTTTAAAATAAAATAGAAATCCCCAATGCCAATCATCATGAACGATTATAAATTCTGTTGTACTGTAAACTGTCGTAAGATTTTCACACCGCTCGACATTTCTGGGGCCAAATTTTTGTAATTTTGTCAACCAAGGAAATAACAACTACCGGTTATGGCGAGTATGGAAATATGGCGTCTTCGAATACAAGCTGCATTGCTCTGTAGATGTCGCAGTCGTACAACTGTTCTTTCTTGTAATGTTTGTTAATAGCTTGCATCAATATATTTTTTATTATTAAGCTTTGTTTAAAAAAATATGAAGATGAAATATTTATAACACGTTTCTGTCACAGAAATAGATTCACCAAAAAAGCTGTCTAAGTAATCTGTATGATTATGTTCAAACTAAATATTTATAATAAAATTACAGCACCTATTTTTGGGCTTCCATTACATTTGAACCTTATTGCACTTTCGGGTTGAAAAAAGCGCATTTCTTTTAGCACAACAACTTTCTTGCTTTACTTAGCATGCAACAAGTATAAACTGAACGGAGAAAACCCCATGTGCAGATGAAGCCTACAAACACAGTCCTAAAATTTATCCATTCATTCATTCGCAAAAAAAGGGAACCACACAAGAGGTGAAAAACATGTAGAAAATTTATGGCACGCTAGTGTTGCGAACACTATTATTATCCTCTTTCCGTTATGCCTCGCCTGTGTGATGGTGGAACCTTTTTCCATCACTTAACGATCCCAGTTAAACTATGAATTAGCTCAAGTGAATAACAAGTATATAAAAATTGTGGGCCCTTAGTTAGTTAGTTAACTCTATTTACGACTCACGCCATACATTTAAAATGGTCCCTTCGTTAGTCCCTTTCTTTGTGTTGCCAACAATTTGCAAAGCTAGTCATATCCATTATCCGTCTGCAAACAGTTTAAACATGCATGTATCTTTGGATTCGCCCATTTAATCACACGGGGACACGTACAGCAGGAAATAACATGCGTAAAAACTTGTTGTTCTTGAGTCGTCCTCTTTTCCACATATTATTATTAGCTCTGCCATACATCTGCTGACAAAAGAGGACGCATTTATATATTTACATGCTTTTAGATTTCATCCCCTCTTAGGAGGGAATGACCTATGAAAGCATTTTTTCTTTCTTTATCCATTCGTTTGAAAAAACCTTGTCTAGCTTTTTCATCTGATTTGTTCTGGTGTTCCTATAATGGATAACATAGTTAGTATTGTACAGCGTACAGCCCTGCTGTCTGGACCACAGGACATGGAACTCCAGTTTTGGATTCTTTTATTCCTCCAAATCATCAGGGTTGAAAGTTTAGACATGTCAAATCGCTTTTTTTACAGTTGGACATTTTTCATACTCATGCGGTCATCATATATATATAGGAGCTTCGAGTCATTTAGTTACTAACCAACCAGCCAACTTACTAACTAACTAACTTGTGTCTTTTAATTTAGCTGTCAAGTTAGAGTCACTTTGCCTACTGACTGAGGTATTTTCTGTGCAGTTCTAAAGCTCTATGCTCTTACCTACTAACTACTATATAAGGGGCAGATTTTCTCTCCAATGTCTGCTCCATTGTTCGCCTTTTGTTTATCATGCACATACACAGACAGTCCAACACACACACACGTAGTACACAATAATAATGTACACACATGGACTCGTATATAAGAGGATTGCAAGCTTTTTTGCGCGTTCTATTCTCATTGGACTGAGAGAGAGAGCATCTTGTAGTAGTATATAGAAGTCTTCCAATAAACACGATATCATTTTTCTCTCCCTCAGTTAGATTAGTTAGTCAGTCACTCTCATAAATATTATCAAGAAACAGCTTACTCTTGTTTTAGTTGTTATTGAACTTGGTCTGACTGAACTCGAGTCATTTTTATAGACTCCGGGAAGCATAGCGAGTTGAAAATTTCAGGACTTCCATGGGCAATTCCTTAGAGTGAGTGAGTGGCACAAAGCATGTCAAGAGTTTTTTATCGCACTTATTCCTGTGCCAAGATGAAGTTCAAAGCTGTCGAGTTGTGTCTGGACACTCATAAAATGGACTTTGAAGAGAAACAAAGGTGCTGTACACTTTTTATTGTATATTTGGGTAATGCATGCATGTTATGTACATTTTTAGGTAATGTATATAGTACATCGATTTCTATGATATGCACACCCTATCTGTGTGAGCAATTTTAGTAAGTTAGTTAGTTAGAACTGTAGCATTATGTAATGGCGAAGTGACTAATTTTGCATACGAATAGTAAGTAATATGGAATGCGTAATGAGGGGTGAAACTTTATCCATTCAGTTGACCATGCAGTGCCAACCTAGGATGTGAATTATTTTTGTCATCTGAATAATTTCCTAACTGCCATAATACTGTGGGATCAACTTGTTTTTCACTTTTCAATGTGCAAATCATGAATAGATCAATAGCATGGTGTAATGTAATCCATCATTCATACTTTACTAACTTACTTACTTATACCATTGTCCAGGAGAGTCACTTGAATTTAAGTAGTGAGTAGTCATCGCTCATCGTTGATAACCTCAGTACGATTTCTAGCTATGGATTTTTTCTCCTCTTGCTACTACATGTATGCACATTATTCCTTGTGCATGTAAATTCTAATCAGTTGTCAACTTAACTAAATAACATATCAGATTCAATATCTTTTTTTGGATCTGTCAGTTCCAGACAGGGACAGACACAATTTTTCCTTTTTTTGCAATGGACGAAGCAAACTGTGTGCCGAATCAATTGCTAAACTACATTTCTCTCGTCGAGACTGCTAGCTAAAGGAATACAAAAAAAATGTGTGCAATCTACTCCATTCTGAGCATAACATGCAAGCAAGCTAGAATCAATACAGGTTCTCTATTACACGGCCGCTCACTTTAATTGCTCATTATTAGAGAAACTCATATTATGGAGTCCATCATTAAGTGTGCACCTAAACAATGACCAAGACTTTATTCCCATTTTATTGTCTAACTAATGAAGAACTAAAGTGAATGCATAACTTACCACAGCTAACGGGTCATTCAACTGTAATGTAATACGCTAGTGGCCCACATGAAAGACACACATAAGACTTTGCATTGAGTAACAAGCTTGAGTTAGTTGTACACAGCTGACTACTAAACTTTTATCTTCTTTACCTACTTACTTAGTTAGTTGCTCTGTAGAAGTGCTACCCACGACGACCACCATTTTTTTGCATGTGGTGACTTAACATTGAGCCATTGGTTTCTTCCAATTCTCTATAACTACAGCTAACCATAAGGACTCACATCTTCTCTCACTTGACACACTCTACGAGATAATATCATGGTAGACTGGGATATTTTTTTCTTTCTGCTGAGCTCAAATCATTGTCACATTTTGCATAAAAGATGCAACGTGCAGTAAGTTATTTAGTAACTAATGGCCAAACTGCATCCATTCATTAGTTAGTTAGTATACGTCAGTTGAACATCTGCATATCGGATTGCATATAGATCCTAAAGGTTGCCAACTGTATTTGTATGCATGTAGTATATATATTCTTCTCTGTAAACAAGTGAAATGATCATAACTCTTTCGTTACTGGTTTGGTTTATAGAGGGATTCTTCTCTAATCTCAAGTTAGTTAGAGACAATACGACCGTGTGTAACACTTCCGAAAAGTAGTAGGGCTCTTCATTACTAGGTTAAGTTTATGCAATTCATTTCTTCCTGTGGTATATAGTTAGTTAGTTAGATGAAGCACAGGGCTGTAATGTGACATGACAGAGATAGCTTTCAACATTTGGTTCATACTGGTCAGCTTGCCACTTGTGGGCATATGATGAATGAAAAACAGAGGACTGATGGGCTACGCACGCGTCCTCAATCATGTCTTGTTCTCATTTCCTTCCTTGTTAAAGTGTAAACTCAGATGCGGACCGTGAATCATTTTCTATATGGGGTTTATGTTCATACGTACTGTAGGATGGTGTGGAATACGAATCATATTTAATACGACTGGCTAATCTTTAACTAACTAAATATGCCGAGTGAGTGAGTGAGCAAAAATGCATTGTTTTCGAGTGCAAGAATATTTTATGATAAAGAACTGTGTATGACATTGGTCTGACTGACTATTAATATTGCCAAATTCTCCGTATTTCGCATCCCATTGTGTACACATTTTATGCATGAGGGAGAAATTGCTGCTCTGCAGATTGCTTCTGGAACTTAGGTAACTAACAATGGGTTCTCCACCATGTAGTGAGTGCGTTAGCTTAGGTTATGAAATACGACGCAAATCGAGTCGTGAGAACGGCAGAATTTGTTATTCATGGTTCCCAAGTTACTTTGATTTTGCATATACGCAAAGACGTATACGTGAACGCGTCACAGGTGCCATATTTTGTTTACAAAACTATAATAAAGTTCTCTGATTGTTAGCAAATGGCAAATTTAACACTTCGTCCTTACCCACTTGTTAGTTAGTAGTACTAGCACAAGCTATAGAGTTTTTGTCAGCAATCTTTTCATATGCCAGCTCACAGTCATAAAGGATTCACGTTTATTTACACAATGAGCATACGCTTGCAAGTTTGGGATCTTCATCGGGAACAGACAAATATTTATTTCAGTAACTCAAGTTCAACAGGGTGATTGTAAACGAACGCAAGCGTCTATAGAATAGATGGATTACAAATATGCTTGCGTTAGCGTTTAATAATATCTTTAATAATCACATGAACGTTTAATAACGCTAATACTATTTTGGCAGGATTAAAAATTCACAATGGCATGATAAAATCGGAAGATTTTCTTACCACGCTCATTTTTTTTACCTGGAATTCATTCCAAGCTACACTAGGATGAGCTGCAGTAAATAAGTTATGGAAAAACAGTGCATGTGTACATTGAAAGAATGTTTTAAACTCTGACAGTTCAAGGATAATCTTTTTTGCAACGTTTATTCGTACGTTGTAGAATCCTTTTGATGGATTATAATGGCAAATAGTAACAAAGGGATATGGCACGTAGAAAGAAAGAAAACAGACTGGTACATTTTGCGAACTACATGAGTTCCATTATGATTTGCAAATCTTTCCAAGCACGCAATATATTGTAGACTAAATGATTTCGTCTTGCAATAGTGTAGATAAGGTTGGGTAGGTTGTAACAAGTATCATTTTTAACGTTTAGAATAATGAATAGCAAATTTTTAAATCATAACTATTTATCACTTAATACCTGGCAGCTGCCTCCTGTGCACTATAGTGTAGCAGCATCATAACTGATAACTAATTTTACTTTTTGTAGATGTGACCCAAGCAAAGATGCCGAAATTTCATGTGAACTCACATTCAACCATTTGAGAACCTCACCGATTACTGGAAACACTTTTGTTCTTTCAGATGTTTGTGGGCAAGTGAAACCTGGAGAAATTCTTGCAGTGATGGGGGTTAGTTGACACAGTTTTAGAACAACTTGATTAAACCTTGAACCCGTAATATGATTTAAACCAGTCAAAAAACTTGGTATGGCGTCCTAGTCTATTCTTTGATACCAAGGCATAGGCATCTTACAATGAACTAATTAGTTAGCATGTAATTGCAGTGGCGTATTATTTAAATAAGTAATGCATTGCTTTCACTACAAACTCTGTCGGTGATCGCATCTCAGGATTTGAGAAGTTTGTTACATTTGCTCACGAACTGAAAATGCAATTTGAAACCTAACAAAGGCATTAAGATAGCAATCTTTACTATTACTCTTTATTACGACTTCATGACCGTAGAATTGGCCAATGAAACTGTAAACAACTGATAATGCCCTGATTAGTCGGATGTTATAAGGTTTTGGTCTGCATAGTCGCAGTCGGGTAGAGTATATAATATGATTGTGATTTAATTTGCTCATTTGTAATTGTCAGCCAACTGGTTGTGGGAAGACCAGTTTACTCAATGCGATCTCTGGCCGTCTGCGGCTTGAGTCCGGGAGCGTCAGGTTGAACGATGAGAACTTGTGCAAAAGACTTCGTCGCTCCAAAATCGGCTATGTCCTTCAACATGACGTTTTCTTTGCTGATCTCACTCTAAAGCAAACTTTAGTGGTAAGTTAAATTCCAAATATGAATTTTAGATAGTTAGTAGTCTTCAACTATTTAAGCCAATAATTGTACAAAAGCTCATTTGACTTATGCGCTCGTTTTGAAGCCGTGGCTTAAAAATTTGCTAGATGCATGATGTGGGAATTGAACATATTTTATGGACCATTAAAAATGTTTAAAATGCTGTATATATTTTTATGCCAACTAAAAGAACTTTGATTTTAATGGATGAAAAAAAAAGCCGAAGGAAACCAATATAAGAATGGACAGGTCGTAGATACGGAAGTAGTAAAAAATATACCCCTCGTTAGTTAGTTTTATGTGTAATTACATAGTAGCTTTTACTCATTATTAGTCTTTGTTTGGCCCTTCGAATTTGGCAAATAGAAACTTTTTGGCATTGGACATTGATACGAATGCTGACCTAGTTCTTCAAAGTAAGTTAGTTAATGACAAGTTGAGTGGCTACTTTATGTAATACTCTAGATATCACGATTGGTGCAGCAACGTTAACTAATCATCTTTGAAATGTTTTAGTTAGTAGTTAGTTATAGCACCTCTCACTCATTCAACTATACACGAACGAAAATCTAACATGTTACCGCGACCTACCAAAATGTGCAACGTCTAAAATTATGCATTCCTTGTATGGGTGACAAATGGACCTAAATTATCGCTTGCTTGCATAACTGCTTGGGAAAACCCGCATCATTATTATTGCTGTAGATTTTGATTGATAACTATCAGTTGCAGCCACTAATTTTGTTATTTGTAACTTTTTTTACAGTATACTGCACTGCTAAGACTTCCTGACCGGAAATACACCAAGGCTGAGAAATTGGAGAAAGTTGAAGAAATTATAGATGTCCTTGATTTACGTAGATGTCAAGATACAAGTATGTTTTCAATATTTAGCTAGTTAGTTATAGTTTGGGGGAGCAACAAATGTTGTTAAGCATTGCGAAGTTTGAAAAAAGCATGTTCTTGTCAAACCCCTTTGAAATCACACATGGACAAATGATATAAGAAAGAGTGAAAGCTCGGGCGACATCTATTTGCCCATATTTTACTTACGTCACAGATAGTGAATTTATGATTGAGAGAGAGAGAGAGATAAAAATAAGGATAGTGCATGATTTTTCATCATATTCTTCTTTTGAACACACTGGGTTGTTGGGACACATTAAGTACTTGGGCATGAATTTAATTGTGGTTATAAATCAAAGTATCACGCAATGAAACATGAACTAGTGCCGCCGTGCTGGTTTTCACACACAACATGATGGGTACAAAGACCTTTGCCCTCAATTTGGAACAAATGAAGGTCCTTTTCAAACTAACTATACTAAAACCTTTCTTGTTCCAAATTCTATACGCACATTTATATAACTCGTCCATCACATCTATGCAACTCATATCGGAACCTGACTTTTTTGTTTTCTTTATGTGATTAACGTGTGCAACCTCCTTACCTCAATTAAAGGGGACGCTAAATGTATGTACTTTTATCATTTGCAGTAATCGGAGATGCCACCAAACGTGGCCTAAGTGGAGGAGAAAAGAAAAGGCTGAGCATAGCATGCGAACTCATTACCAATCCTAGTGTATTGCTCATTGACGTAAGTTGGTCAATATTTGTTCGTGGATGATGCACAATGCACTTGTATTGTCTATGTTATTTAGTTTGCAAGCCAAGAGTACGATGTCAAAAACTTAAGTACTATTGACAGTAGCCCAGTTGGCCACACAGTTTCAAAATTCAATCTCTTGCATTTGACTAACAAGTATGATAGAACTTTTTTAAATTCTAGTCTATTTGATGAAGCTCAATGTGCAATTGACTGAATAAAACATCGTCAGGAAAATGATTAGTTTCTTGGCTGCTTGTATAGTGTTATCAGGAACAATTCAATGAATAAATATCCGAATTTTTCGACACTCAAATCTTATTTTTGAAAATTATATTTAACTGCATGTGAAAGAAAGCTAAATTCGTGAGGTACACTCGCTTAGCGATAGGTGTGTCGGTGTGTGGAATTCTTTAGTACCTGATGTAAATTTTTTAATAGGAACCAACCTCCGGACTGGATTCTTGCACTGCCGCTCATTTAATGCAAATGCTAAAAAATTACGCCTACAAAGAGTCCAAAAGCGTGGTGGTGGCTGTACATCAACCATCATCTAAAATTTTTCATTTATTTGATCGTTTGCTACTTCTTTGTGATGGCCAGGTAAATTTGTAATTAAATTTATATTGCGTAGATTCCTAAAGCAAAAACCAACTGTGTAGGCAGCAATTTTTTAGACTAGTTTTATGCATGGCAATAAAAGGAAACCCAAGTTTATATAAAAAGACAAGGTGACCCTGTGTAATATATAACAATTAGCAGTAAATCTGTAAAATATGTGCTTTTTTAATAGTTTTTGCTCTCTTTTGTACGTGACGACATTAAACACGCCATTGTGCTTTGACTTTTTCTAACTAACTAATGATAATAATATAACCTCCAAAAATTTTAATGCCTGCAAATTTTATAATCTCTTTAAATTTGATTTAATGATATAATCGAGAACAACTTGACTCTCCCATTGTTTTTCAATGTAGACTGCATTCTGTGGCGAATCTTCTCTAGTTATATCCCATTTCGCTTCACTGGGTCTTCAAATTGCTCCCAACTACAATCCGGCTGATTTTATACGTAAGTACTTAATTTTTTATGCTCCAGTCTGTCAAACTTTTATTCCCATCATGGAGTTAGTAGGCCATTGTCACCATTCAAATCCTTTTACGATGCTTGCAGTTGATCAACTGAAGAGTGAAAGGCAAAAGGTCTTGTCGGCCTGGAACAACTATGCAAACACATTTAATCTTGAAATCACTTCAGCCAAAAGGGACTTGAGTGATGATTTTAATGGAAATGAATTGCTTCGAAGATCAAATGAATCCATAGAGTCTACCTGGCCTACATCCTTTTTCTCCCAAGTTCGAGTTTTAGCTGCCCGGAATTTCCAGGAGGCTCGTCCACGAATGCTTTCTAAATTGAATTGGCTGCAAACACTTTGTCTTGCTGTTATGACTGGGCTGGTTTGGTTTAAAGTATGAGGATTTATTTTTTCGCAAATATATTAAATGACAACGGATTGAAACAGTAACTAATTTCATCATTGTATAGACTGAAAGAAATGTTAAATCGTTACCAGATTTGGAAGGATGGATGTTTTTCTCATCTACATACTGGATGCTTTTTGCTTTGTTTGGAGCCCTCGCATCATGTAAGCAAAACTATAAAGCCATAAGTTTCTGCATTTCAAACTCAATGAAACAACTTTTATTTGTTTTAACAGTCCCTGGTGAAAGAACTGTGGTGGAAAAAGAACGGCTTTCTGGGGCGTACAGATTATCAGCTTATTACATTGCCAAGATGATCGGTGAAGCTCCATTGGTGATGGTTCTTCCCACCATATACTTGATTGTGGCTTATCCGTTGTTGGGTGGAAGTGTGACAGCATTCTTTGGAATCGTATTGATTCAAATGCTATCTTCCTTGGCTGCTCAAAGTGCAGGACTCTTCTTTGGAGCTGCACTGGACATGTCCGCATCAGTGACAGTTGCTGCACTTTTTACACTTGCTGCTCAAGTTCTGGGAGGATATTTGGCCAATAACGTGAGTATTTGGGGAAATAGTGTACATTCAAATTTACTAAAATAGAATAGTTAGCATTTAGTATTTATGGCATAATATTTAGTCTGGAATAGTTCTATGAATATGAGTTAGTAGATGAAAAAAGTTTGCTGATAAAAGACTGAAAGTTTGCTGATGAAATTGAGCCCACTTTGTATTTGTTGAAGTTTTAAGTAGAAAATAGTTTCTGTTCATAGAAAACAAAAAAAGTTGTTCACAAAAATAAACTATAAATTTTTTCAATGCAAATGCAAGCAAGCCAGCAAGCTTCTATTGTATTATACTTGTATTGCGCATGGGTCGTCAAAAGTAGCGCTTGCGCATACCGGTGAAATGTAAAGGCCTTTTTGTTCTTTGTTTAAACTGAATGAAATGATGACAAAAAATGCTTCTTTGTGTTAGAATATCTTGTTTATTGTTTATTTATTGAGTTGTTAAATTAGCAAACAATCTGAACTGTGAGAGTTATCAAAACTTGCTATTCTAATAACTCACTGTAACATTAAATTTGCTTGCACAGATTCCATCTTATTTGAAGATTTTGTCCCTCGTGTACCACGCCTTCCGGAACATTCAAGTATTGGAGTACACTCTAGGTGACCAAATTCGCTGTGATGTGGAAGATGTATCTCACTATCAGTTTCCAAGTTGTGCCAAAGCGGTGGGATCCAATAGTACAGTTTTTGTGGATCCATATGACCTTCTCCATAAGAAAACGGATGGATTCCCGATTCCCTACTGGTGTCATTCAATTTTCCTCATAGGATTCTTTCTTGTATTCAGACTGTTAGGATATATTGCCTTGAGACGTTCTTTGTAACAGCCAAGTGACTAACTAGCTGTAAGTATGTAACAACGAATAAATAAACATCATAAGATTTTTATTTTTTACATTATATTTACTTGCGTGCGATGTAAAGGAGTTCCACAGAGAAAATAAAATGAATCCTGGCGAATGTTATTGAAATCAAGTATGTAATGTTGTTATCTTTTGTAATTTTAGCTAAATAATCCAGCATGATGTACTTCAAGCTACTTTTTACTAACTTGTAAAAAAATGTATTTAATTAATTAGAGAATGGTAGAATTTTGAAACTTTTCAGACCTGAGGATACTGGGATACCCGGGTTCCCTTGACTAGATATGACTGACCATCTATCATTTACTACGTAATGATGTACTATGTTTATTATATCCCGGTTCCATATAGTAACTTATATACAAAATGATCCCAACGGTGAATATTATTGTAAAAAAATAAAAACGGATGTGTTGCTAGATTCCCTTGATGTTCCTTATTGCAAATGCAAGCATACACTAACACAATGAAGGCAAGGGAGTTAGGGATAATTGTATAATTTAGGGTAGGTGTATAATTTAATTGCGGGCAATGAATATGGATTTACATGGGAGAACCACCAGTATACTTTTACAACTGGCTTTTTTATTCTTTTTGCAATATTGTATTATATAGTTTGTTCACAGCAAGAAGTATTATTCTAATTTGAGAACATGAGTGTATATTCGTCTTAACTACACTTTGACTTGACGTAAATTAAAAGTGACTGCACATTAAGTAGAAGTGCGAAATACACATTCGTAAAAGCTGAATGTATAAGTAGAAGTGATTAATTGCTACATTACAACTATATTACACGCATCTATCATCGTCATCGTTCATCCATTGTGACTATAGCACAAATTTATTCTCTCGATATCGATTGCGGTGTGGCTGGCGAAATACCAACATATCAAAATAGTGACATCAGTTTTGTCAAAATCATTACCGTAGGAAAAGTCTGCAAAATAAATCTCGACTGATCTGTACATAGTATGTCCATTCAAAAGGTACAAACAACAAATATTGATTATCTAACTCAACTATTAAATCCACTGTCATGTAGTAGATCACAATAAATCATAATAAATAATACAGCTTACAACTAGTTATCAGTCAGCACATCCTGAATTCATACATTTGATCAAGTTCGTCTTACTAACAATTTGCGCATTTATTTACGTTCAGTCCAGAAATTCAAAAAAATATACTTGCACATAATCATTTAGAATGCAAAATCAAAATCAGAAAGTGATTTCCACAATAATGATAGTTAGTCCGTTACAAATAAATATTTTCATGGTTTTGTTGCAACAAAGGAAATCAGATTCTCTGACATAGTTCAACTCATTCACAGTAAATGAATAATCCATAATGCTAAAGGTAACTTGAAATCACAAGGAGACATGGGTGGTATAATGGTAGTACATTTACTTCTCCACAATTTGCACATCTTTTAAGTCGAAGCATTAGACATCTTTCTCTTTTCCAAAGCAACTTCTTCAGGAGTGTTAATTTCTTCAATCACAGGTAATGGATCCCTCCAGAACTCAAAACTGCTGTATCCATCACATTGCTGATTAGCGCTTTTTGAATTGTAAACAGGAAAAATGTGCTCCGCGAGTTCCACAAGACTTGTGTATCTTTTCAGAAGAAAAATATTTATAATTAAACATTTATAACAGCAATATGCATCAATAAATTAGCTTTGCAAGCTCTGGTCACACTAGAAAATTGCATGCCAATGGTTATACATCAGTCAACTGCCCTTAAATTGCAGCTCCTAATACCTAATGCACATACTGGAAGAAAGCTAGACTACATAATTAAAACCCTACAGGTCCGTAAAATCATTTGCACCATGTTAAATAAATACACTCTCACCGCAAATCAATCACAAAACGAGTATATCATGCTAATCACAGCATAATATGACATGCAGTCTGCAGTCATTATTAATTGCGACTACGTTTTCAGCTGTTTGTCTACAAACACAATCTTGTTCGGTTGTCACTCGTCGCTATATAGCTAGGAGAAAAAATCATGAGAAAAGAAAGCTGAATACCTAATACAACGTAAAGAAGTGTAGAATCCATCATTTCATACATGACACAGACAATTTCGGAAAAATGTCATGAGCAATATTGCTTAGACCAATATATCTGCGTCATCAACATTTCCAATTATAACAACTAAAAGTGACTAGTAATGCAGACAGGAGGAAACAGTTAACTCCATAAAAGAGCGCAGTGAGAGTTTTCTTTAGAAATTACAGTATACTCAAAATCATAAACTTAACTCTCAACACATACAATAGCAGATTAAATTAAAAATACGACTTACGATGATTGAAAGGTATTAGTCAGTGCATGTCTGAGTTCTCCTTTGTGGTTGATGGTGAAAATTCGGGAGATGTTGATATCCACAGCCCGGTAAGACCACACATCGTTAATTCGATTTCCATAGCCGGCATAAAATGGATTTTCAGGGAACAATGTCTACGAAAGAAAAAAAATCCGATCTTCTGCTAACCATTAAAAAAGTTGCATGTATTTAGAAGCAAAACGGTACGCACCTGAATATCTTTTAGACATGCAATTTTGAATTCTTCTGGTTTCTTTTCGATTACTTCCCGATGAAACGCAGATAGTAATGACGTTGGGTTGAGTAGTAAAGGACCATCAGGTAGTGTAATGTCCCCTACAAAAGTTAATGTGTTATTGCAAGATTTTCAATTTTACATTTTTATTTCCACAGAGCAGCAGCTAACAAAACTTACCTTGCTTTACAGATTTCAAATAATCTCGAGTAGCTGCTGCTTGTCCTAATCATTCAAAAAATACAATTTATTTATATCTTCGTATCTAAGATGAAAAAACGTAACCAATAAATCAATGTAAACATGAACATGACCGCTTTGTTTCAGTCCAAAAATTACCAATAGCTCGGGAGGATAAATACAGCATTTTGTAGCCATTCGCTTGTATCTGAGTAAACAGCTGAGCGACTCCTGACTGAGCCCAGTCCTTGCCAATAATTGGCAGAATATGACCCAAAACATCGGACTTTGTAATTGTTCCATCAATATCAGACACAACAATTTTGTCATCATATTTCCAAAGATAAATATGACATCGTGCAACCGTAGTTCCTTGGTAAGCAGTGGTCACACTGAAGATAGCTTCATTTCGTCCATAGCAAAGACCCAGGGTAGCCTAAAAATAGAAAGTTAGTCATGTGAGATGTGACTTCAGTCAAACAAAATAAATATTCAAAAGATAAAAAGAGCCCCAATGAATGCAAATAATTTGCTGCCACTACACCCATTGGCCATAACTTGAATCTGCTCTGATAACCTTTTAAACTCATTCTATGCACAATGCATACGTAGCAAAGGATTTTTTTCACTTACAATTTGCTCCGATGTCAAACGTAACGTCTTCTTGAATTTTTCAGACCCGTTGCTAGTGAATGGAAAATCATTGGACGAGTTTGGGCTCTGACTATTTTTATCATCACCACGAACACCAAATTCGGAATCATCAGACGAGGAAGCGATAGGAACTGTTACATGATTATCATTAATAGCCTTCCCCTTAGATATCCCTCCGTCAGCCTTCATTGGGGAAGAACCATCTTTTCTGTCACTCCCAGAATTATTATTACTTTCATCCAAGTTGGATCCCAAAGCAGCACTAGCCTGATATTGAGCACTCTCTGGACCAACTTCTTCTTGTGATGCGTACCTTCTCCATGGAAGCCATGAAGATGAAGATACAACTTTGCGCTTATCAGCATCTCGTACACTTGTGGAATTGCTTCTGGATATTCCCCTTTCTTCCTCTTTCTTGATATTTTGCTCAATAAGTCTGTTGAAAAAATACCGTCATACGTCAGTATGCCATTTTATTCATTTACAACGCATTCACTAAATGTAATTTTTTTTTACTTGTCATAAACATGAGAAGGAAGAGGTCGCTGGAAAAATGTAGTGGAGAGCAGCTGAGGAAGTGCTGCAGTCCAAGGAACCAACTTGCCATCAATTTTCACAACCAAAGATTCTACATTGGTCTGTAAAAGAGTCTCCGGATTTTCAACTAACTCATCGTATGTGATGAGAGATTGGTCAAAAAGCTCTAATGCACTTCCACACATAGAAATTCCTTCAAATACAGGTCTTGGAAAATCTGCATGTTCAGGAAAAAACAAAATATGCTTCAGTTTACTTTTAGTTATGGTCTACAATCTTTACTGTGATGTGATGTATCATGCAGATGCGTCTTCTGATACTTTAATATACTGGACAAACGTACCAGGATTCTTTTTATGCTCTTCCATGTGAATGCTGATATGAGATGATTTTGGAGATGACCCAGGAGCTGGAGATTGAGGTAAAGAGTTACCTTTACCAGACTCTCCATCCTCATCCTTCTCATGTTTAACAGGAACATGGTCAGCCTTTACACATAATAAAGTGGTGAAACGAAACCAACCAAAAGTGCTGACAACTAACTACTCACAGCACCAACATTAACACCCAATCAACTTATAAACTTAAAACAAGTCTCTGTACCTCTCTTTCCAAGTTAGGAAAATAAAGTTCAGCCACTTTTGGATCCATATTTTCAAAATTAACATCGTCCAAATATATCCCACCAGCTTCACTCTCATGAGTATTTCCACGTTTCATAAATGAAAACATGTTTTGAATTACAGATTTGCTGGCAGACTGGTCTTTTCCGTCATCCCCTTTTGTTTGCTCCGTGTCGCGATCTTTAATATAAAGAAGACAGAAAAAATATTTTATTAAAACATTAATCAATAATATCAAATTTCGAATATTACAAAAACTTGCAACAACTCACTTTTACTGCTAAGAGTAGAAGTACCTTCGATTACTGGAGTTAGTCCCATAGGAGTAGTTGCTGGAGTATTTTTGGTTGAAGGAAATTCACCCCAAGGCCACTTTCCAACCTCGTGGTCAGTGCTCTGAATAAAATATAGCAAAAATATAGAACCTACCTAAAAATCCTGACCTGTGTATTGCATCATCATGCTCCATCGCACTATTACTTGCTTTTCCAATTAGCTATTCTCACCTTATTGTTGACTTTGCTAATTTCATACTCTGAATCAGACTGAATCGGCGTTCCTGGGCGAGAATTTTGCGGACTTCCAGAAGCATCTACTTCAGTGTCAGAATAAAATTCTCGGTGATGAAACGAGCGACTATTAGGGATACTAGAGCTACACATGTCTGCATCCGACACTTCAACAATAGCAGATGGTTCGGTTGTTTGTAAATATTCTTCGTCATCCATTTGGAATATAGTTTCATTTTCAACGACATCCATAGGAATGGCAGGACAAGCAGCAGGGTCTTCTCGTGGTTCACTACGCACGCTTTGTCCCTATGAACAGTTATAAAAAGTTTAGGTACCACGTTTGCAGGTAACTTCAGGTTTATAACAAAACCATAATTCAAATCTATGCAGAAAGTATGTTAATTTTAGTAATTTTAGACTTTGTTCATTCCAGTACATTAAATGTCAAGCCTTGCACTTGCTATGCACTTGCTATTGCTATACTACTACTGAACTGACTACTGACTGAGTAGCTGCCAAATTTTACCGACTGCACTTGAATTGGTAAAATGTTGAATCTAACCTGGTTTTTCCGACGCCTTCGCCTTTTCTTCTTTCCTTTAAGATCTTCTTTGATAACATTGGACACATTTTCAGCTACATCTTCATCCTCAGCCGTTGCGTTCTCACTACTCCTCTGCTCTTCAGTGACTTGAATAGACACATCAGTCTTAAATTTTTCGTCTGAGCTGAGATTGTCATCTGGTTGCATTTGAGATATATGAGATGCCATGATGTCATCAGACCCTAGATATCTAGGAGAAGAAGGCAAGGGAGAAGTGGCCAAGTAGCCATCGTCCAAGTCCTCTTCTGAATCAATTTCCTCCACAAAGAAAGCTTCACCAGTTTCCCCAAGTTTCATGCGAACAGGAGCAGGGACCCCATTTATCTCAATGTCCACCACCTATTTTGTAGCACAGGGAAGCCGTCAGTAGATTTAATTCGAAGGCACTAAGACATATGCCTCTCATCTTATCAGAAGCATTGATTATATGGTACTTTACCTTTTCCCGACTACGGAGAACCCCAAGTTTCCCGAAGCGCACATGAAAAGGTGAGCATTTAAAAGACCCGTCATTTTGCTCAACAACGACGACATCAATAGCCCCAGTAAGTGTGGCCCCATTGATTCCACTGTAAAGTCCTCTGAACGCCCCTACTACCCTACCCAACGTCCCAAACATATTGGACGCAAGTTCACGCCACTATTTGTGTTCTGAAAAAACAATACATTACAAATTCCATGATTGGATTTCCAGTCACATTTTTGTTGCCATACGTTACTTTGAATGCGAACATCCAAGTAGCGGGATTATGTAGCCATTTGTTACAAAAAGATCGAAATAGATCAATGCTAGAGTCCTCCTTTCACTTTACGAATGAAAAATGCTTGAGGCCAAACTATTTCCTTTTTTGGTTGGCTAGTCTAATTATTCTCCCAATTCAATCATTAAGTCATGTTTCAAAAACTAAATGCTAGCCCACTTACAGATGGGATTATTGTCCGGGAAAATCATCACAATGATGACTGGCGTCAAACTTAGTTAGATATTCCGCAGCAATTGACAATTGCGCACAACTCAAATCTCGTTTTGACAACAATCAAACACTAAACAAAATATAGACCTAATAAAGTTATTGTCTTTCACGTCCAGTACTTAAGTGCAGTCCAAGATTTCTTCTCACCTTATTTGAGATATAATAGCAAAGTTGTTACTTGTCTGGAAAATTATAAAAAACTAATTTGAACTAGAGAAGTTGAGAAACAGTGTAGCACAAGATTACGACTAACGACGACGACTGAGGACTGACTCACTTAACATACTCACGTATGTCTGGCTAACAGGTTATAGTAGGTACATGAGATGAAATGTAGTCACATCACAATACAAGTACAATGTAGGAGATATCCCAGCTGTCCAATTTTTCAATTAGGGCTCCCCTTTGTCTAACCGTATATCCTGCCAACCTATTGTATTAACTAACTTTTATAGCTGATAGTTTGCCAATTCCCAAAAGTGTACATTGTGCTTGTAACATACAATGAGCAATTTCGAAAACGTTAAGTATGGCTTGGGTTTTAGCCTATTGTATAGTATGGTAACTAGTACTATAACTGACTGAAAATGAACTACTATTCTGTTGAACTCTACAAAGCACCTTCCTTAACCATTGACAAGGT
>Ga0210040_10001999_pt1 | contig 29546 bp, 26 predicted proteins | sample CryGeyCG12114_NA_FD_185462 | JGI IMG/M metagenome (GOLD analysis project Ga0210040, IMG submission 185462) | Groundwater microbial communities from aquifer - Crystal Geyser CG19_WC_8/21/14_NA (SPAdes) (version 2) | ecosystem: Environmental > Aquatic > Deep subsurface > Groundwater | place: USA...
CCGCACATGCGTCAGCGCCGCCACCACCGCCACCTCCGGCGCGTCCAGCCCCTCATAGGCCATCGCCACCGTGACCAGCACGGAAGGCTCCGGCGTCAGCCGGAAGGCCGCCAGCGTCTCGTGCGCCCCGCGTTCGTCGGAAACCGCCAGGGCGAGGCTTCCCGCCTGCGCCGCCGGCACCCAGCCGCGGAGGATGTCCAGGTAGCGCCGCGCCTGCACCTGGTCGGGCGCGACAACCAGCAGCTTGCCCAGGCCGCGCACCGCACCGGGGCCCAGAAGCCCGCGCCGCTCCGCCCGCAGCCGCCGCGCCGCCTCGAACGACCGCCGCAGCAGCGCGCCCGCGAAGCCGGTGCGAAGCGCGGTGAACAGCGCGGGCCGGGTGGACTCGTTGGGCGCCACGGCGCGCAGCCGGTGCGGGCCCAGCCGTGGCCGCTCCCCCCCGCCTTCCGGCGTCGCGCCCAACCAGGCGGCTTCGCCGTCCAGCGCGCCGAAGGCCACGGGCAGCACCGCGCGCTCGGCCAGCGCGCGGGCGCGGCTATAGCCCACCACGGCCCAGCCCGGCGCCGCCAGGTCCACCTCCTGCCGACCCCCGCCCCCGCCGCTCGACCGGTAGGGCAGCCACAGGATGCGCCGCCCATCCGCCCGCTCCAGCGTGCCCGAGAGCAGCAGCCGGGCACCCGCGCAGGCCAGAAGCGGCTCGATCGCCGCCGACCAGGCGGCGGAGAATTCGCTCCCCGTGTCGTGCCCGCCGGCCACATCGCCCTGCCCCAGCGCGGGCAGGTGATGCACCTCGTCCACCACGATCAGGTAGCGGTGCGCGCGGAACGCCGCGAGGTGCAGGTCCGGCGCGGCGGCGATCCCCTGATAGGTCGTCACATAGCCCTCGAGCCCCCGGCAGGGATCGCCCGGCAGGTTCTCCGCCGCCCGCACCGAAAGCCCGTGCCCGAGCGCCGCGCGCCAGGCCGGGTCGGCGAAGGCCTCCTCCGCCTGCAGGCGCAGGCTGTCGCGCGGCACCACCCAGCAGACCCGTTCGCAGAGCCCCGCGCCGATCAGGGCGCGCGCCGCGATCACCGGCAGCAGGGACTTACCGCCGCCGGGCGTCACCGCCGCCAGGATGTCGCGCACATCGCCGGCCTCACCCGCCGCCATGGCCGCCACGATGGCGGCGACCTCCTTCTGGTGGCTCCGAAGCGGGCGAACGGACAAACGGCAGGGCTCCCGGCATCAAGGAATTGCCGCAGAATCCTGATTCCATTGAGAGTCGTTGTCGAGCAAGGAACGCTAACTAATTGATAGTCCAGTGCAGATAAATCGGCCGGCACCCCCGGTGGGAGCATGGAACCGTTTCGCTATGCCGCGAACAGGGCCGCATACGCCGCGCCGCATGCCAGGGGGCGCGGCCGCGGCACGGCCCCCGGCGCGCGGCGCGAACCCTCAATCCTCCGCCTTGAAGCCCGATTCCTGCACGATCGGACCCCAACGGTTCCGATCGGCCCGGATCCGCTCGGCGAACTCGGCGGGCGAGCTGGTCAGCGTCCGGTATTCCATCCGCTCGAGCGCCTCGATCAGGTCGGGCCGGCGCGAGGCGCCGACGATCGCCTGCTGCAGGCCCTCCACCAGGGGTGCCGGGGCCTGGGCGGGCAGCAGCATGCCGAACCACTCCTCCGCCGTCAGCTCGGGGTAGCCCAGCTCGGCGAAGGTCGGCACCTCCGGCAGGCGCGGCCGCCGCTCGGGGGCGGAGATCCCGAGAACCCGGAGCTGCCCGGCCTTGAGCAGTTCCGTTGTCTCCCCCAGCACCACCATCACGGCCGGGATGGCGCCGCCCAGCAGGTCCTGCAGCGCGGGGGACGCGCCGCGGTAGGGCACGTGGGTGAGCTGCATCCCCGTCGCCTTGGCGAGCTGCACGCCGAGGAAGTGCGGCATGGACCCCGCGGCGGGGCTGGCGAAGGCGGTGGCACCCGGCTGGGTTTTCGCCCAGGCAACGAAGCCCGCCAGGTCGCGAGCCGGGTGGTTGTTCGCCACCGCGAATCCGAAGGGCAGCGCGCAGACGGGACTGACCGGCGTGAAGTCCGTCAGCGCGTCGTAGCGGATCGTGCGCGGGTAGATGTGCGGGTAGATGGTCAGCATGCTGGCCGGGGTCAGCACGAAGGTGCTGCCGTCCGGTGCCGCGGCCTTGGTTGCCTCCAGCGCCAGCCGCCCGCCCGCGCCCGAGCGGTTCTCCACCACCACCTGCGGCGCGAAGGCACCCCGCATGCGCTCGGCATAGAGGCGCGTCACGGTGTCGGTGGACCCGCCGGGCGGGAAGCCCACCAGCACGCGCGACGGCCGGTTCATGGTCGGCGCCCGTTCCTGGGCCGGCTGGACCGGGGTGGGCTGGGCCTGTGCCCCGTTCCGGTGCCCGGCCAGCAGGCCGGCCAGCGCGCCGCCGGCGCCCAGCAGCGCGCGGCGCGAGGCGATGGATTGGTTCATGGATGTTTCTCCCGGTTGGCTGTCGCATCCGCGCCGGCTTCCTCGCCGGCACGCGGTCCTGTAAGTCGCGGGGGATGGCAGGCCACCCGATCCCCCTCCCCGCGGCGGGCAACACCGCGCGGCCCGGGCCGACCGAGGCGGCCGGCGTGGACCTCGCCCCGCTGTCCGGCCATATCGGCTTTCTCCTGCGCCTCGCGCAGCAGCGCATCTTCGACGAGTTCCACCGCCGCTTCGGCGCCCGTGGCCTCACGCCCGCGCGCTACGCCGTGCTGGCCGTGGTGTCCGCCAACCCGGATGTGCGGCAGGTGGCGCTGGCGAACGCCCTGCACATCAAGCCCCCCAACATGGCCGTGCTGATCGCGGCGATGGAGGCGGACGGGCTGGTGGCCCGCAGCCTGGACGCGCGCAACCGCCGCGCCAACATGCTGCGCCTGACCGAAACGGGCGCGGTTCTCTACGCCGAGGTGGCCGGGGACATCGCAGCGATGGAACAGGACTTCGCGGCCCGCTTCTTCCCGCAGGGACAGGACGCGGTCCGGGCCGCGCTGACGCGCCTCCTGCACCCCTGACGCCCCGCGGACCGGGGAGGCTGCCCCTCGCATTGCGCTTGCGTTCCCCCGTGTTGCCCGTATTGTTATGGGCAATAACATTCGGGGTCCACAAGAAATCATGGAAGCGTCCGCCCCCGCCAGGCCGAGCGCCCAGGACTCCGGCCCGCTGGTCACCTACGAGCTTCGCGGCGCCGTCGCCTGGATCGCGCTGAACCGCCCGAACAAGCGCAACGCCATCAACGACGCGCTGCTGGACGCACTCGGTGCCGCCATAACCCGCGCGGGCGCCGAGGCCCGCGCCGTGGTGCTGCACGGGGAAGGCCCCTGCTTCTCCGCCGGCCTCGACCTGGCGGAGCACCGCGCCCGCTCGGCCGAGGAGGTGTTCCATCACTCGCGCGGCTGGCACGCGGTCTTCGCGCTGATCCGCCGCGGCCGCATCCCCGTGGTGGCGGCGCTGCACGGCGCGACCGTCGGCGGCGGGCTGGAACTGGCCGCCGCCTGCCAGCTGCGCGTTGCCGACGACACCACCTTCTTCGCGCTCCCCGAGGGCCAGCGCGGCATCTATGTCGGCGGCGGCGCCTCCGTGCATGTCGCGCGCCTGCTCGGGGCCTCGCGCATGGCGGACATGATGCTCACCGGCCGCGTGCTGGACGCCGCCGCCGCCGAGCGCGCGGGCCTCGCCAACTACCTCGTCCCCGCCGGCACGGCGCCCGCGCGCGCCGGTGAACTCGCGGAGAAGATGGCGGGCATGGCGCCGCTCACCGTGCTGGGCGTGCTGCACGCCCTGCCCCGCATCCAGGACATGAGCGAGGAGGACGGCCTCTTCGTCGAAAGCCTTGTCGCCGCCCTCGCCCAGACCGGGCCGGAGGCCGCGGCGCGGCTGGCCGACTTCGTGGAGAAGCGCGGCGCGAAGGTCGCCGGCCCCGGCACTTAGCGGGCCAGGTTCGGGCAAGCACGACCCGCCGCAGCAGACGGCGGGCGCACAAGGGAGGGAGGCATCAGCATGGGCGAGACGTTCAAAGGGGACGAGCGCTGGGCCGGCGCCGCGCAGGCCGGCTGGATCCCCGACTTCCACGTCTTCGCGCAGCCGCGCGTCCTGGTGGAGGAGGACCCGGCCGGCGGCTGGGTGGTGCGCTCCGCCTCCCCCGTTCCCGCGCACGAGCCACTGGTCACCCGTCACCTCTTCCGCTGGGCCGGGCGCGAGCCGGACCGGCCCTTCCTCCGCCAGCGCGCGGGGAACACCTGGCGCGGCGTCACCTATGCCGAGGCCGCCGATGCGCTCCGCCGCATCGGCGGCGCGCTGCTTGCCATGGGGCTCGGCCCGGAGCGCCCCGTGGCCGTGCTGTCGGGCAACACGGTGGAGCACGCGCTGATCGGCCTCGCCGCCCAGGCGGTGGGCGTGCCCTATGCCGCCGTGTCCCCCGCCTACAGCCTGGCCGATCCGGAAATGGCCAAGCTGCGCCACGTCCTCGCCAAGCTCACCCCCGGCCTGATCCACGTGGACGAGGCCGCGCCCTTCGCCCGCGCCCTCGCGCTGGATGAGGCGGGCGCCGCCGCCGTCTTCGCCACGGACCCCGGCGGCGTCGAGCGCGCCCGCTCCTTCGCCGCGTTGCTGGACACCGGCGCCGAACCCGCGACCGATGCCGTCATGGCGGCGGTCGATCCCGACGCCCCCGCCAAGATCCTCTTCACCTCCGGCTCCACCGGCATGCCAAAAGGCGTGATCGCGAGCCACCGCATGATGGCGGCGTCGCAGGAGCAGATCGCCGAGGCCTGGACATTCCTGCGCCACGAACCGCCGGTGCTGCTGGACTGGCTGCCCTGGAACCATGTCTTCGGCTCGAGCAAGAACCTGAACATGGTGATCCGCCACGGCGGCACCCTGTGGATCGACGACGGCCGCCCCGTGCCCGGCGGCTTCGAGCGCACCCTGGAGAACCTGCGGGACGTCTCGCCCACCGCTTCCTTCAACGTCCCAAAGGGGTACGAGCTGCTGATCCCCCGGCTGGAGGAAGATGCGGGCCTCGCGCGCGCCTTCTTCGCCCGCCTGCGCGTCATGTTCTACGCCGGCGCCGCCCTTGCCCCGCCGCTCTGGCGGCGGCTGGAAGCCCTGGCAGAGGCCCATGGCAGCCCCGACGGCGTCCACATGGTCTCCTCCTGGGGCCTGACGGAAACCGCGCCCTCCATCTCGCTCGTGCACGCGCCGCGCGCCGCGGTCGGATGCATCGGCACGCCCCTGCCCGGCGTCGAGATCCGCCTGATCCCGGACGGCGACAAGCTGGAGGCCCGCGTGCGGGGCCCCAACGTCACCCCCGGCTACTGGCGGGATCCCGAGGCCACGGCCGCGGCCTTCGACAGCCAGGGCTTCTTCATCACCGGCGACGCGCTGCGATGGGTGGACCCGGCCGAACCTGCCGCCGGCTTCGTCTTCGACGGACGCCTGACGGAGGACTTCAAGCTTTCCACGGGCACCCGGGTGAACTCCGGCTCGATCAGGATCAGGGCGCTCGCCGCCCTGGCCCCCTGGGCGCGCGATCTCCTGGTGGTGGGCGAGAACCGTGAGGAGATCGGTCTGCTCCTCGTCCCCCACCACGACCGCATCCCCGAAATCGGAACCCCGGCGCTGGCCGGGGCCGTCGCCGCGGCGCTGCGCCCGCTGAACGAGGGCGCCTCCTCCTCCCGCCTCGTCGCGCGCGTGCTGTTCCTGCGCGAGCCGCCCTCGCTGGGCGCGGGGGAGATCACCGACAAGGGCTCGCTCAACCTCCGCGCCATCCTGCGCCACCGCCCGGAAGCCCTCGCGCGGCTCTACGACGACGCCGACGCGGAGGTGATCCGCCCATGACGCGCACTGCCCGCTGATGCGCGACGCCGCCTCGACCCTCGCGCTGCTGCTCGCCCGCGTGATCGACGGGGCGGAGGCGCGCCCGGGCGCGGAGGAAACGGACGCCATCCTGTCCGCCGCCGCCCGCTTCGCGCGGGACCGCCTCGCCCCCCTCGCCGCCATCTCGGACCGCGAGGGCTGCACCCTGGCCGGCGGCCGCGTGCGCACCGCCCCCGGCCACGGCGAGGCCTGGCGCGCCTTCTCCGACGAGGGCTGGACGGGCCTCACCGCCCCGCCGGGCGCGGGCGGCAGCGGCCTTCCCCTGGCGCTGGCCGCCGCCGTGCAGGAGGTGACGGACGCCGCCGATCCAGCCTTCGGCATGCTCGCCATCAACGCCCGCTGCGCCACCCGCCTGCTGGAGCGCCACGGCCCCGCGCCGGTCCGCGCGGCCTGGCTCCCCCGCCTCGCCGATGGCAGCTGGGCCGCCACCATCTGCATCTCCGAACCCCAGGCGGGCTCCGATGTCGGGCGCATCCGGGCGCGGGCGGAGCAGGGGCCGGACGGCACCTGGCGCATCACCGGGGAGAAGTGCTGGATCTCCTTCGGCGACCACGACCTCGCCGCGCGCATCGGCCACTTCGTGCTTGCCCGCCCGCGCGGCGCCGCCGCCGGCACGCGCGGCCTTTCGCTGTTCCTGGTGCCGGACACGTCGGACAGCGGCGCACGCAACGGCGTCGAAACCTTGCGCCTGGAGGAAAAGCTCGGCCTGCACGGCTCCCCCACCTGCACCCTCGCCTTCGAGGAGGCCGAGGCCACCCCCATCGGGGAAGCAGGCCGCGGCCTGCCCACGCTGTTCGCCATGATCACGGCCATGCGCCTCGGCGTGGCCGTTCAGGGCGCGGCCGTGGCCCAGGCCTCCGCCGCCCTCGCCGAGGGCTACGCGCGCGACCGCCTCCAGGGTGGCGATCCCGGCGCGCCGCCCGTGCCGATCACCGCCCATGCGGAGGTCCGCCGCCTTCTTCTCACGGCGCGGTCCCGCGCGGAGGCGGTGCGCCTCGTCGCGCTGCAGGCCGCCGCCTGGGTGGATGCCGGCGATGCCGGCGACACGGCCGCCGCCGCCCGCGCCGCCCTTCTCCTGCCGGTCGCGAAGGCACTGGGCGCCGAGGCGGGCTTCGACAACGCCCATCTCGCGATCCAGGTGCTCGGCGGCGCAGGCTATGTCCGCGAATGGCCGGCCGGGCGGATGCTGCGCGATGCCCGCGTCTTCTCCCTCTACGAGGGCACCACCGCCATGCAGGGCCTCGACCTCCTCCTGCGCCGCGTTCCCGCCGGGGGCGGTGCCGTGCTGCGCGACGCGCTGTCCCATCTCGCCCCCGCACCGGGCCTCGCCGCCGCCGTGCTGGACACCGCCGCCGCGATGGCCGCCGCCCCACCCCGCGCGCGGGAGGCCGCCGCCGTGCCCTTCCTGCGCCTGATGGGCCTCGCCGCCGCCGACGGCCTGCTGCGACGCGCCGCCCGCCTCGCCGGGCCCCTCGCCCCGCGCTACGCCGCCCTGGCCGGTTTCCACGCGGCCGAGGCACCGGCCCGTGCCGCCCTTCTCGCGGCGCGCTGCCACCGCGCCGACATCGACCCCGCCTTCGACGCCGCCTTCGCCGATCACTGAGGACACACAATGGACCTGCAAGGCATCGCCGCCCTCGTCACCGGCGGCGGCTCCGGCCTCGGTGCCGCCACCGCCGAAGCCCTCGCACGAGCGGGCGCCCGCGTCGCCGTGATGGACCGCAACGCGGAGGCCGCCCGCGCCGTCGCCGCACGCATCGGCGGCGTCGCCTCGGCCGGGGACGTGACGGAGGAGGCGGACGTCGCCGCCGCGCTCGATGCCGCCGAGGGCCTCGGCCCGCTCCGCCTCGCCGTCTCCTGCGCCGGCATCGGCACGGCGAAGCGCCTCGTCGGACGCGACGGCCCGCATCCGCTTGCCAACTTCACCCGCGTCATCGCCGTGAACCTCACCGGCACCTTCAACGTCATGCGCCTGGCGGCGGCCCGCATCGCCGCCGTGGAGCCCGGCGCGGAAGGCGAGCGCGGCATGATCCTGAACACCGCATCCGTCGCCGCCTATGAGGGCCAGGTCGGGCAGGTCGCCTATTCCGCCAGCAAGGGCGGCATCGTCGCCATGACGCTGCCCGCCGCGCGCGAGCTGGCACGCTTCGGCATCCGCGTGAACACCATCGCCCCCGGCCTGATCGAGACGCCGCTGATGGGCGAGCTGCCGCCCGAGGCGCGCGAGGCGCTCGGCAAGCTGCCCCTCTTCCCCCGCCGCCTCGGCCGCCCCGAGGAGTTCGCCGACCTCGTGCTCGCCATCGCACGGAACCGCCTGCTGAACGGGGAGACCATCCGGCTCGACGGCGCGCTCCGCCTCAGCCCGCAATAGCGGCGATGGCCCGCTTCGTCCCCGACGCCGCCGAGCAGGCCCGCCTTCCCGTCGCCATCCTCGGCGGCTTCCTGGGCAGCGGGAAGACCACCCTGCTGAACGCCCTGCTGCGCCACCCGGCCATGGCCGACACCGCCGTCGCCATCAACGAGTTCGGCGAGGTGCCCATCGACCAGCACCTTGTGGAGGCCGACAGCGGCACCGGCCCGGACCGCACCGTGACCATGGCCAATGGCTGCCTCTGCTGCGACCTGTCGGGCGACCTCGAGGGCGCGGTGATGCGCATCTTCTCCCGCCGCGAGGCCGGCACCCTGCCCCGCTTCGCGCGCCTGATCGTGGAGCCCTCAGGCCTCGCGGACCCTTCCCCCATCGCCCAGGCCCTGCTGCGCAACCCCATCCTGTCCCGCGTGCTGCGGCTCGACGCGATCCTCGTCACTGCGGACGCCGTGCTCGGGCGCGGGCAGCTTGCCCGCCACCCGGAGGCGCGCGCCCAGGCCAGCCTGGCCGACCGCCTCCTGCTCACCAAGACCGACCTGGCCGAACCCGCGGAGGAAGCGGCGCTGCGCGAGGCGCTCTCCGGCCTGAACCCGCTGGCCCCCCTCACCCGCTCCCGGCGTGGGGAAGCCGATCCCGCCGCGCTGTTCCCGGCCCGCTTCCTCGGCCTGCCCGGCGCACCCCCGCCAGTGGTCGAATGGCTGGCCGGCCTGCCCGCACCGGCGCCGCACCGCCACCACGCCCACAGCCAGGGCATCGCCTCCCTTTCCCTCGTTTCCGATGCTCCGCCGCCCTGGGAGGGCTTCGAGGCCTGGTTCCGCCGCGTGCGCATCGAGGGCGGCGAGCGCCTGCTGCGCGCCAAGGGCCTGATCGGCGTTCCCGGCCGCCCTGGCCCGGTGGTGGTGCAGGCCGTGCAGCACGTGCTTCACCCGCCCGTGGCCCTGCCCTCCTGGCCCGCGGATGACCGCCGCTCCCGCCTCGTGCTGATCACCGACGGCATTCCCCACGCCCCGCTCCGGGCCGGCTGGGATGCCCTGTTCCAACCCGCCTGACCGGAAGGAAGCGCCCGATGCGCGCCATCGACGTCCACGTCCACCCCATGGACGAGGCCTATGTGGAGGCCAGCGCCCCCTTCGTCGCCGCCACCCGCCGCATGTTCGGCGACCGCTTCGACGCCCGCCCGGACGACGTGATCGCCGAGGATTTCCGCCGCGACGACACCCTGGCCATCCCCATCGCCTGGGACGCCATGGCCGGCGCGGGCGGAGCGGTCTACGGCAACGACCGCCTGGCCGCCCTCTGCGCCGCCTATCCGGACGTGTTCCTGCCGGGCTGGGCCGTGGTGGACCCCTGGCGCGGCCGCTCGGGCCTGGCGGAGATCGAGCACGCCATCCGCGACCTCGGCCTGATGGGCGTGAAGTACCAGCCGCCCGTGCAGGGCTTCGCCCCGTCCGACCGCCATTTCTACCCGATCTGGGACCTGCTGCAGGACCTCGGCGCCCCCGCGCTCATTCATTGCGGCACGACGGCCATCGGCTCGGGCGAGCCCGGCGGCCTCGGCTTCAAGCTCTCGCACGGCCATCCCATGCACATCGACTCCATCGCCGCCGACTTCCCGCGCCTGAACATCGTCGCCGCCCATCCCGGCTATCCCTGGACCGAGGAGCTGATCGCGGTGGCCATCCACAAGGGCAACGTCTCGATCGACGTCTCCGGCTGGGGCCCGAAATACATCCCCGCGCCGCTCAAGCACGACATGCAGCGCCGCCTGCAGGACAAGGTGATGTTCGGCTCGGACTACCCGGGCTGGTCGCCCGGCCAGACGCTGGACGAATGGGAGATGCAGGGGCTGAAGCCCGGCATCACCGACAAGCTGTTCCACCGGAACGCCCGCCGCATCCTCGCGCTGGACGCCGCCATCGAAAGGGCGGAGGCGGCCGGTCACGCGCGCGAGGCCGGCGGTGGGGAGGCTTCGTGAATCCGCCTGCCGTCCCCTGGCCGCGAACCGCGTTCCATCTTGCGGCCAACCTGGCCTAGCCCGCCCAGCCCAACCCAGCCCCAAGGAGCGCCGGCATGCCCCGCATCCAGACCCAGGCACCGCGCCGCACCTTGCTGCTCGCGGGTGGTGCCCTCCTGCTCGCCGGCGGCCGGGGGAGCCTGGCCCAGCCGGCCACGAAGTCCCCGGTCGGCATCATCGGCTCCGGCCGCCTCGGCGGCACGGTCGGCACCCTCTGGGCCAAGGCCGGCCACCCCGTCCTCTTTTCCTCCCGCAACCCGGAAAGGCTGAAGGAACTGGTGGAGGCCGCCGGCCCCAACGCCCGGGCCGGCACCCCCGCCGAGGCCGTCGCCTTCGGCCAGGCCCTGCTCGTGGCCGTTCCCTACGGTGCCCTTCCCCAGCTCGGCCAGGACCTGGGCGCCTCGCTGGCCGGCAAGGTGGTGCTGGACGCCTGCAACGCCGTTCCCGCGCGCGACGGCGATGTGGCGCGGCTCGCGGCGGAACGCGGGATCGGCGCCACCTCCGCGGGCTTCCTGCCGGGCGCGCGGCTGGTGCGGGCCTTCAACACGCTCGGCGCCCGCGTGCTGGCCGAACAGGCCCACCGCGCGGGAGACCCCGTGGCCATCCCCCTGGCGGGCGACGACGCCGGCGCTCTGGAAGCCGCGGCCGCCCTCGTGCGCGACGCAGGCTTCGAACCGGTGGTGGTCGGCTCCCTCGCGCGTGCGCCGGACTTCGCCATGGGCGCCCGCGGCTACGGCAAGGTGGTTCCGGCAGCGGAACTCCGGGGCATCCTCGGCCTGCCTTCCTGAACCGCGGGGCACCGCCCGACGCAGGTCGGTCCGCCCGCCATCCTCACCGGCCAGCCCGCGCGACGAGCGGACGACGAGGACCTTCCGGAAGCGCCGCCCCGGGGGCCGGCGCTTGCCCTTCTCAGCGGCCCTTCTCCTTGCGCCAGGCGGCGAAGGCCTCGAGGTTCTTGGGGTCGGTCGCCGGGTAGAGCCCCGGCAGCCCCTGCCCGGCCCGCACGCGCTCGGTCGCGAAATCCTCGTAGGCGGTCATCTCCACCGCCTCGGCGGCGACCTCGTCCGCGATGGCCGCCGGGATCACGATCACCCCGTCGCCATCGCCCAGGATCACGTCGCCGGGAAACACCGGCGCGTCGCCGCAGCCGATCGGCACGTTGGTGTCGATCGCGTGGTTCAGCGTCAGGTTGGTCGGCGCCGAGGGCCGCTGGTGGTAGGCGGGAATGTCCATCTGCGCGATCTCGTGCGCGTCCCGGAAGCCGCCATCCGTCACCACCCCGGCCACGCCCCGGACCATCAGGCGCGTGACCAGGATGGAACCCGCGGAGGCCGCCCGCGCGTCCTTGCGGCTGTCCATCACCATCACCGCGCCGGGCGGGCAGGTTTCCACCCCCTTGCGCTGCGGGTGGCTCGGGTCCTTGAAGACCTCGATCCCGTTCAGGTCCTCGCGCGCGGGGATGTAGCGCAGCGTGAAGGCCTCGCCGACCATGCTCTCGGCGCGCACGCGCAGCGGCTGCACGTTCTGGATGAACTGGCTGCGCAGGCCGCGCTTGAACAGGATGGTGGCGACGGTCGCGGTGCTGACGGCCTTCAGCCTCTCGCGCGTTTCGTCCGACAGGGCCATGGGGCGTTTCCTCAGTAGATGACGGGTTCGGGCACGGGCGCGCCGAATTCGGTGCGCAGGAAGTCGAAGTCGCAGCCCTCGTTGGCCTGCTGGATGTGCTTGGTGAACATGAAGCCGTAGCCCCGCTCGAAGCGCGGCTCGGGTGCCACCCATTCGGCCCGCCGCCGCGCCAGCTCCTCCTCGGAGACCTCCATGCTGATGGTCCGCGCATCCACGTCGAGCGTGACCGTGTCACCGTTCCTGAGCAGCGCCAGCGGCCCGCCGATGTAGGATTCGGGCGAGACGTGCAGCACGCAGGCGCCGTAGGAGGTGCCGGACATCCGCGCGTCCGACATGCGCAGCATGTCGCGGTGCCCTTCCTTGAGCAGCTTCTTCGGCATGGGCAGCATCCCCCATTCCGGCATGCCCGGCCCGCCCTGCGGCCCGGCGTTGCGCAGCACCATCACCGTGTCGGGGGTGAAGGGATAGTTCTCGTCGTCCACCGCCTTCTTCATGGAGGGATAGTCGTCGAACACCACCGCGGGGCCCGAGTGCCTCAGGAAGCGCTGGTCCATCGCCGCCGGCTTGATCACGCAGCCATCGGGCGCGAGGTTGCCGTGCAGCACCGCCAGCGACCCCTCGCCGTAGATGGGGTTGTCGGTGGTGCGGATGACGTCGTCGTTGAAGACCTTGGCGCCCTCGATGTTCTCGCCCAGCGTCCTGCCCGACACCGTCATGCAGGACAGGTCGAGGTGCTCGCGGATGCGCCCCATCAGCCCCTTGATGCCACCCGCATAGAAGAAGTCCTCCATGAGGTAGGCGTTGCCGGACGGCCGCACGTTGCCGATCACCGGCACGCGGCGCGAATAATGCTCGAAGTCCTCCAGCCCGATGTCCTGCCCCGCGCGGCGTGCCATGGCGATCAGGTGGATGATGGCGTTGGTGGAGCAGCCCATGGCCATGGCCACCGCGATGGCGTTGCCGAAGGCCGCCCTGGACTGGATCTTCTGGGGCGTCAGGTCTTCCCACACCATCTCCACGATCCGCCGCCCGCTCTCGCTGGCCAGGCGGATATGCCCGGCATCCGCCGCCGGCACGGAGGACCCGCCCGGCAGCACCATGCCGACCGCCTCGGCGATCGCCGTCATCGTGCTGGCCGTGCCCATGGTCATGCAGGTGCCGTAGGAACGCGCGATGCCGCCCTCCACGCCCAGCCAGTCCTGGTCGGTGATCTTGCCCGCGCGCAGCTCGTCCCAGTACTTCCAGCTATCCGAGCCCGAGCCCAGCACCTTGCCCTGCCAGTTGCCGCGCAGCATCGGCCCCGCCGGCAGGAAGATCGCGGGGATGTTCATGGAGGTCGCGCCCAGCAGCAGCCCCGGCGTGGTCTTGTCGCAGCCGCCCATCAGCACCGCGCCGTCCACGGGATGGGAGCGCAGCAGCTCCTCCGCCTCCATGGCCAGGAAGTTGCGGTACATCATCGTGGTCGGCTTCACGTAGCTTTCCGACACCGAGATCGCCGGCAGCTCCACCGGGAAGCCGCCCGCCATGAGGATGCCGCGCTTCACGTCCTCCACCCGCTGCTTGAAGTGCACGTGGCAGGGGTTGAGGTCGGACCAGGTGTTCAGGATCGCGATGATCGGGCGGCCCTGCCACTCCTCGGGGCTGTAGCCCATCTGCATGGCGCGCGAGCGGTGCCCGAAGGAGCGGAGGTCGGCCGGCCCGAACCAGCGGGCGGAGCGGAGATCGGCCGCGGTCTTGCGCCGGGGCCCCGCATCGCCCGGCTCGGCCTCGAGCGCGCTCGGGGGCAGGTTGGGATCAGCCATGGCGTTTCCTCCGTCCGGTAGTCCCGATCACATAGCAGAATGGCGGCGGCCTGCCAGGGCGCCCCCTGCCCATCCGCTGGGCATCGCCTGACCACCCCGCGCGCAACCGGCGCGCCGCACCGCCCCTTTGCGCCGCAAACGCACCGCGCCCCCGGTTGCGGCCCGGGGCCAGGGCTGTTTCCCTGTGGCGGGGACCACGATCGGGGAAACAGGATGGACCGGCTCTTCGGGCTGAGGGAAAACGGCACCACGGTGCGCACGGAGATCGTGGCGGGCCTGACCACCTTCCTGACCATGGCCTACATCATCGTGGTCAACCCGCAGATCATGTCGGTCGCGGGCATCGATGCCGGCGCGGCCTTCGTGGCCACCTGCCTGGCGGCGGCCATCGGCTGCGCGCTCATGGCTCTTCTCGCCAACTACCCGATCGCGCTCGCCCCCGGCATGGGGCTGAACGCCTACTTCGCCTTCGGCGTGGTGGGCGGCATGGGCATCCCCTGGCCGGTCGCGCTGGGCGCTGTGTTCCTGTCGGGCATCCTGTTCTTCGTCATCTCCGTGGCCGGCTTCCGCGAATGGCTGATCAACGGCATCCCGCTCTCCCTCAAGCTCGGCATCGCCGCCGGGATCGGCTTCTTCCTGGGGCTGATCGGGCTCAAGAACCTCGGCCTCGTGGTGGCCAACCCCGCCACCTTCGTCGCCATGGGGCCGATCGCCTCCACCCCCGTGCTGATCGGCTGCGCGGGCTTCGTGCTGATCGCAGGGCTGGTCGCGCGGCGCGTGCCAGGCGCCATCGTCATCGGCATCCTGCTCACGGCGCTGGCGGGCATCCCCTTCGGCCTCACCAACTTCACGGGCATCGTCTCCACCCCGCCATCCCTCGCGCCCACCTTCCTCAAGATGGACCTGGCCGGGGCCGTCTCGCTCGGCCTCGCCGGGATCGTCTTCACCTTCTTCATGGTGGACCTGCTGGACAACGCGGGCACGCTGATCGCCACCACCCACCGCGCCGGGCTCATGCGCCCGGACGGCTCGGTGCCGCGCCTCGGCCGCGCGCTGATGGCCGACAGCGGCGGCGCCATGATCGGCGCCGCGCTCGGCACCTCCACCACCGTCTCCTACATCGAGAGCGCGGCGGGCATCCAGGCCGGCGGGCGCACGGGGCTGACGGCGCTGACCGTTGGCGTGCTCTTCCTGCTCGCGCTCTTCCTCGCGCCGCTCGCCACCGCCATCCCCGCCTTCGCCACCTCCCCCGCGCTGATCTTCGTCGCCTGCCTGATGGCGCACTCGCTGAAGGACCTCGCCTGGGAGGACCCGACCGAATACCTGCCGGCCATTCTGGGCGCGATGGCGATGCCCTTCACCTTCTCCATCGCGACCGGCATCGGCCTCGGCTTCATCGCCTATGCCGCCATCAAGGCGGTCGCGGGGCGAGCCGGCGACGTGCACGGCGCCGTCTGGCTGATCGCCGCGCTCTCGGCCGTCAAGTTCGCGCTCGGCTGATCCCGCCACAACCAGGGAGCACCGCCTTGCCCCACCCCACGCGGCGCCTGCTCCTCGCTGCCCCCGCGCTGCTCCCGGGCCGGGTCGCCCGGGCGCAGGCCTTCCCCGAGCGCCCGCTCCGGCTGATCGTCCCCTTCCCGCCCGGTGGCGCCGCGGACTTCCTGGGCCGCATCGCGGGGGAGCGCATGGCGCGCTCCCTCGGCCAGCCCGTCACGATCGAGAACCGCAGCGGCGCCGGCGGCAACATCGGCACGGCCGCCGCCGCACAGGCGGAGAAGGACGGCCACACCATCCTGCTCAACGGCCTGCCGATCGCCGCCAACCGCTTCCTCTACCCCTCCCTGCCCTATGACGCCGAGCGCGACTTCGCCCCCATCGCCATGCTCGCCGTGGTGCCGAACATCATGGTGGTGCCCAACGAGCTTCCGGTCGCGAGCGTGGCCGAGTTCACCGCCCTCGCGCGCCGCGGCGGCGCCCACTACGCCTCCATCGGCAACGGCACCTCGCTGCATCTCGCCGGCGCGCAGTTCGCGCTCGCCGCCGGGCTCGACATGACCCATGTCCCCTACCGCGAGACGGCCGCCGCCAACGCGGACCTCATGGCCGGGCGGGTGCAGGTCATGTTCCAGACGATCTCCGCCGCCGCCGGCCTGGTGAAGGGCGGCCGCATGAAGGCGCTCGCCGTCACCAGCGCCGAGCGCGTGCCCGCCTTCCCCGAAGTGCCGACGCTGCGCGAGGCCGGGCTGGACCTCGTCTCGGTCGGCTGGTTCGGCCTCTTCGCCCCGGCCGCCATCCCGCACGCCCGCCTCGCGCGGCTGGAGGGGGAAACGCTGGCCGCCGTGAACGACCCCGCCGTCGCCGCCCGCATCGCGGAAACGGGCAGCCTGCCCCGCCCCCTGCCCGGCGCCGCCTTCGCCCGCTTCATCGCGGAGGAGGTCGCCCGCATGGGCAGCACCATCCGCGCCGCCGGCATCCGCGCCGACTGATCACAAGGAGCCCCGACCCATGCCCATGACCCCCGTCATCCCCGCAGGCTCCGGCAAGCCGATCGCGCCCTATTCGCCCGGCGCCATGGCGGACGGCGTGCTCTACGTCTCCGGCACCCTGCCCTTCGACCGCGACAACAACGTGGTCCATCCCGGCGACGCCTCCGCCCAGACCCGCCACGTGCTGGAACTCATCAAGGCCGTGGTGGAGGCCGCCGGCGGCACCATGGCGGACGTGACCATGAACCACATCTTCGTCACGGACTGGGCCAACTACGCCGCCGTCAACGCCGTCTATGCCGAGTACTTCCCGGGCGACAAACCCGCCCGCTACTGCATCCAGTGCGGCCTGGTGAAGCCGGAGGCGCTGGTCGAGATCGCGACCGTCGCTCACATCGGAAAATGAATCACGAGATCACCGGGCGGCCGGGCGCGGAGGCCGTTGTGCTTTCCGCCGGGCTCGGCGGCGCCGCCGCCTTCTGGGCCCCGCAGCGCGCCGCGCTGGAGAAGCACTTCCAGGTCGTCGCCTTCGACCAGCGCGGCACCGGCCGCAACCCCGCGGACCTGCCGGAGGGCTACAGCATCGCCCACATGGCCGACGACGTCGTCGGGGTGCTGGACGCCGCCGGCATCGCGCGCGCCCATTTCATCGGCCACGCGCTGGGCGGGCTGGTCGGCCTCGAACTCGCCCGCCGGCATCCCGCCCGGCTCGCGCGCCTGATTCCCGTCAATGCCTGGGCCAGGGTGGAGCCCCATTCCGAGCGCTGCTTCGACATCCGCCTGGGCATCCTCGCCGCCCAGGGCCCGGCGGCCTATGTGGCGGCCCAGCCCATCTTCCTGCACACCGCGCCCTTCATGGCCGCCAACGCCGCGCGCATCGACGCCGAGATCGCGCACGGCACCGCCCATTTCCAGGGCGAGGCCAATCTACGCCGCCGGATCGCGGCGCTGAGGGCCTTCGACGCCCGCGCGGACCTGCCGCGCATCGCCGTTCCAACCCTGGTCACCGCCTCGCGCGACGACCTGCTGGTGCCCTGGACGGCCTCGCGCGACCTTGCGCAAGCCTTGCCCGACGCCACCCTCTGGATCGCGGAAACCGGCGGCCACGCCTTCACGGTGGAGCAGCCGGAAGCGTTCAACCAGGCCGCGATCGACTTCCTGAGGGCACCGGCATGAAGACCATCCTGATCATCGGCGCGTCCCGCGGCCTCGGCCGCGCCCTGGCGGAGGAGCACCTGGCGCGCGGCTGGCAGGTCATCGCCACCGCCCGCAACCCCGCCGCCCTTGACGGCGCGAAGCACGACCGCCTGGAGGTGATGCCGCTCGACACCACCGACTGGCCGGCGCTCGAAGGCTTCGCACAGGCCCTCGACGGCCGGCGCATCGACCTCCTCTTCGTCAACGCCGCCATCGCCGAGGACAAGCGCCCGGTGGGCGAGACGGATCCCGACGCCTTCGCGCGGATGATGCTCACCAACGCGCTCGCCCCGCTGCGCATCGCCGACCGCCTCGCGCCCCTGGTCCCGCGCGAGGGCACGATCGCCGTGATGTCCTCCAGCCTCGGAAGCATCGCCATGAACGGCAGCGGCGGCTGGGAGGTGTACCGCATGACAAAGGCCGCGCTGAACATGGGCCTGCGCAGCCTCGCCCTCCGGCGCAAGGCCGAGGGGCGCACCTATATCGCCGCCGATCCCGGCTGGGTGCGCACCGACATGGGCGGGAAGGAGGCGACGCTCTCGATCGGCCAGAGCATCCCCCGCCTCGCCGACATGCTGGAGCAGCGGCAGGGACGCGGCGGCGTCGCCTTCGCCAGCTACGAGAACCGCGACCTGCCCTGGTAGGACACGCCGGCCCGGCGCAACTCCGCCTCCAGGCGCCTCGTCAGGAACAGCCACGCCATCCGCAGGTCCGAGCCCAGCGACCACAAGGGATGCGTGAAGGTCGCCGGACGGTTGCGCTCCACCAGCATGTGGCTGCCCCAGGCGAAGAGGTAGCCGCTGACCACCCCCGCGAGCACCAGCCACCAGCGCCCCGAAAGCAGCCCGCCCAGGAACAGCGCCAGGCCCAGCACCGTGCCCGCCACATGCACCCGCCGCGTCACCGGGCTCGCGTGCTCGCGCAGGTAGTGCGGCCAGAACTCGGCATAGCTCGTGAAGCGCCCGGCCATGATGGCCTCCCTACATCGAGAGCGGCCGCTTGTACTTCCCCGCCACGGTTCCTGGCGTGATCAGCCCGCCGGCCAGCATGATGGACCAATAGCCGATATCGGCGGTGTGGACGATCGTGTTCTCCAGGCTGCGAACCAGCAGCTCGCCCTCCCCGGAATGGTAGCCCGCGATATGCGCCACCTCCTCCGGCAGCCCGACCGTCAGGCACAGATGGGCCCCATAGGCCGGGTGCCGCAGGGAGGGGAGCCCGGCGCCGCGCGGAGAGGCCTCCCAGCGCCTCCGGTTCTCGGGATCGAACTCCCAGGGCTTGCCCACGTCGTGGCACAGCCCGCCGGCCACCACGATGTCCCGGTCGATCGGCAGGTCCGGGTTGGAGGCCGCCATCTCGTCCGCGATGGAGACCGCCAGCCGCGTGACGCCGCGGATGTGGTCGGTCTGGTCGCCGCGGATCAGCAGCATGGAGCCCGGATTCCCTGCGGGGGGCATGTCCCGGATGGAGTTGTAGCTGCTGCGCGCGATCGCCAGCGCCCAGACGTCCAGCACCTTATCCCGCAGGCCCTCGTCGCGGATCTGGCCCACCTCCGGAAGCTCCTCGCGCATCCGCTCGCGCAGCGCGGGGGTCAGCCGGGCGGCAACCGCCCCATCCTCGGGTCGGACCATGCATGTTTCCTCCTGGCGGCATGGCGCCGCCATGCCGGCGATCTCACCGCCGGCGCCCGGCCCTGGCAAGCTCACCCGGCCTGCTGCGCTCCGTGCAGGCGGCTGTAGATGCCGCCCGCCGCCACCAGTTCCCCGTGCCGCCCCTGCTCGGCCACCCCGGCGGCGTCCACCACCACGATGCGGTCGGCATCCCGGATGGTCGCCAGCCGGTGGGCGATCACCAGCGTCGTCCGCCCCTCGGCAAGCTCGGTCAGCGAGGCCTGGATGGCCCGCTCCGTTTCCGTGTCCAGCGCCGAGGTCGCCTCGTCCAAGATCAGGATCGGCGGGTTCTTGAGGAAGATGCGCGCGATGGCCAACCGCTGCTTCTGCCCGCCCGAGAGCTTCACGCCGCGCTCCCCGATCACCGTGTCCATGCCGTCCGGCAGCGCCGCGATCACCCGGTCCAGCCGCGCCCGCCGCGCCGCCTCCCCGATCTCCGCCTCGGAGGCGCCCAGCCGCCCGTAGGCGATGTTCTCCCTGATCGTGCCGCCGAACAGGAACACATCCTGCTGCACGATCCCGATCTGACCGCGCAGGGAGGCGAGCGTGATGTCGCGGATGTCGGTGCCGTCCACCGTGATCCGCCCGCCCGTCACCTCGTAGAAGCGCGGCAGCAGGGAGCAGAGCGTGGTCTTGCCCGCACCGGAGGGGCCGACGAAGGCCACGGTCTCGCCCGGGCGGATGTGCAGGTCCACCCCCTCCAGCACCGGGGCGCCCGCCCCATAGCCGAAGCGCACCCCCTCGTAGCGGATCTCGCCGCGCAGCCCCGGCACCGCCCGCGCCCCCGGGCGGTCCTCGATGTCGGGCGCCGTGTCCATCAGCTCCGTGTAGCGCCGGAAGCCCGCGATGCCCTTGGGATAGGTCTCGATCACGGAGTTGATCTTCTCCACCGGCCGGAAGAACACCCCCACCAGCAGAAGGAAGCCCACGAAGCCGCCGGAGCTGAGCTCGCCCCGCAGCACGAACCAGCTTCCCGCCACCATCACCACCATCTGCGTCAGGCGCATCGAGAGGTAGGAGAGCGAGGTGGTCGCCGCCATCAGCCGGTAGGCCTCCAGCTTCGTCGTGCGGTAGCCCTCGTTGTCCCGCGCGAAGAGGCGCCGCTCGTGCTCCTCGTTGGCGAAGGCCTGCACCACGCGAATGCCGCCCACGTTCTCCTCGATCCGCGCGTTGAAGCCGCCGATCCGGCCGAAGATCGCCTGCCAGTTCCGCGTCATCCGCCCGCCGAAGCGCGCCGTCAGCCAGCCCGTCAGCGGCACCACCGCCGCCGTGATGAAGGCCAGCTGCGGGTTGACCGAGAACATCAGCGCGAAGGCGCCGAGAAAGGTCATCACCGCGATGAACAGGTCCTCCGGCCCGTGATGGGCCACCTCCCCGATCTCCTCCAGGTCCTTGGTCAGCCGCCCCACCAGGTGCCCGGTGCGCTGGTTGTCGAAAAAGGAGAAGGACAGCTTCTGCAGGTGCGCGAAGGCCCGGCGGCGCATCTCCGTCTCGATGTTGATGCCGAGCATGTGCCCCCAGTAGGTCACCACCGCCATCAGCCCCGCGTTCAGCAGGTAAACCACCAGCAGCCCCGCCGCCGCCAGCCCGATCAGCGCCCAGTCCTGCCCCGGCAGCAGGTGATCGACGAAGGCCTTCACGGCCAGCGGAAAGCCCAGCTCCAGCAGGCCGGAGAGCACGGCGCAGCCGAAATCCAGGAGAAAGAGCCGCCGGTGCGGCCGGTAATAGGAGAAGAAGCGCTTGAGCATGCCCGGTGCGCCGGTGGCGGAAACCTCGCGCGTCTGACCCATCGATCCGCAGCCCCTGTCAAACCGGCGACGTTTACCCGCGCCAGCCCGAACGGCCCAGACCGGCGGGCAGAGGATCCTGGCCCTCCAGGGAAAGAGCGGGAACGGGCACGCCTCGCCGCCCGTCCTCCTCGGATAGGATCGCGCGCGACCGGCACCGCCCGCGAACGTCCCGCCCGCGCGGCGGGATCCTTCGGCCGCCCGGCGCTATGCTGGCGGGTCGCTCACGCCACCTGAAGCACGATCTTGCCCTGAACGTGCCCCTGGGCGGCCCGCTCGTGCGCCTTGCGGGCGTCGGCAAGCGGAAAGCTGCTGTCGATCACGACACGGATCGTGCCATCGCCGAGCAGGCGCCCGAGCTCCGCGAGCTGCGACCCGTTCGAGCGCACCTGCGTCATCGACACCATGACGCCGCGCTCGGCGGCCTCCGCGGCGCCGGCGAAGCCCGGGAAGACGGGAAACAGGGCACCGCCACGCCTGAGCGTGCGCAGGAAGCGGCCGGTGGCCGGCCCGCCCAGCGTGTCGAGCACGAGGTCGGCGTCATCGACCACCTCCTCGGGCGCGGTGCCGGTCCGGTCGATGAACCGGTTTGCACCGAGTTCGCGCAGGAGCGCCTCGTGCGTGCCCGACGCCACGGCGATGACGTTCGCACCCTTCCACCGCGCCAGTTGCACGGCGATGTGGCCCACGCCGCCGGCGGCGCCATGGACCAGCACGGTTCTGCCCTCCAGCGGCACCGGACGATGCGGATCCGGTTGCAGCGGGTTTGGCGCGTCGTGCCCCCGTTCGATCAGGAACTGCCACGCCGTGAGCCCGGACATGGCGGCCGCGGCGGCATGCTCATGGTCGATGCCCGCCGGCTTGAGCGCCAGGTCCGAGGCGGGCGCGGCGACGAACTGGGCATAGGCGGCGCTCTCCCCGAAGCTCGGGAACCGGACCATGCCGAACACCGCGTCGCCGATGGAGAAGCCCCGCACGCCATCGCCGAGGGCCTCCACGACGCCCGACACGTCCGACCCCGGGGTCACGGGCAAGGTGACGGGCGGCCTGAACGCGGGAAGCGCCTTGTAGTTATCCCGCAGATACCAGTCGGGCGGGTTGAGGCCGACCGCGCGCACGCGCACGAGCACCTCTCCCGCCTCGGGCCGGGGCTTCGGGGCATCCTCGTAGACCAGCACCTCGGGCCCACCGAACGCATGGAACCGGACCGCCTTCATTGTCTCGCCCGACATCGCTTCCACCTTTAACACGAACAGGGTATGTTTTTCCGGAGCAGTGATCCGCATATTCGGAGCACTGCTCCGTTTTTCAAGTGGAGACGATGCGAGCCGACGCGAGGAAGAACCACGACCACCTGCTGGACGTCGCGCGTGAGGTGGTTGCGGAACAGGGCGCCGATGCATCGCTGCGGGACATCGCCCGCCGGGCCGGCGTCGGCCTCGGCACGCTGTACCGCCACTTCCCGCGGCGCGAGGTCCTGCTCGAGGCCCTGCTGCGCGCGCGCTTCGACGAACTCACGGCGAAGGCGGGCGAGCTGCAAGGCTCGGCCTCCGCCGGGGAGGCACTCACCGCCTGGCTGCGCGAAGCCGTCGCCGTCGCGCACGGCTACAGCGGCGCCATCGAGTCGATGGTGGCGGCGATCGCCGACCCGGATTCCGCACTCCACGCGTCGTGCCAGACCATGCGCGCGGCGGGCACTTCCCTCCTTGTGCGCGCGCAGGAGAGCGGGGCGGCGCGAAAGGACATGGACGGCACGGATCTTTTCGGCCTGCTCGGGGCGCTGGCATGGCTGCGCGACCAGCCATCGCTCGCGCCGAGGGCCGATCACCTCTTCGACGTGATCGCCGGCGCCATCCTGGCCAGGAAATAGCCCGCAGGCGGGAGCTTCCGGGACACCCGCACGAAGAGCCGGCGGTCAGGCCGCGCCCGGATTCGAACCATGCCGCGTGCGGCAGGCGGCGCGGCCATCTTGCGACAACATGGATTGCAGGTCAGGGAGAAAGCCTGTCCCATCCGGTTCCGCCCGCCCCGATGCCCGCCCTCGCCGCCTTCCTTCCCTTCCGCAACGCCGCCTTCCGCACCCTGTGGATCGCCACCCTGGTCAGCAACATCGGCGGCTGGGTGCAGAGCACCGGCGCCGGATGGCTGATGACCTCCCTTTCGCCATCCCCGGTCATGGTCAGCCTGGTGCAGGTGGCCTCCCTCCTGCCGGTCTTCCTTCTCGCGCTGCCCGCGGGGGCGCTGGCGGACATCATGGACCGCAGGCGTTTCCTCCTGCTCACCCAGCTCTGGATCTTCGCGACCGCCCTCGTGCTCTGCGGCCTCACCGCCGCCGGGCTGCTCGGGCCCTGGGGGCTGCTGGCGCTCACCTTCTGCATCGGCGTGGGGGCGGCGGCGAACTTCCCGGCCTTCGCGGCCACCACGCCGGAGCTGGTGCCGCGGCAGGACCTGGTGCAGGCCATCGTGCTCAACGCCATGGGCTTCAACCTGGCCCGCGCCATCGGCCCGGCGCTGGGCGGGGTGGTGCTGGGCTGGGCGGGGGCGGAGGTCGCCTTCGGCCTCAACGCCGCCTGCTTCCTGGTGCTGATCGGCGCCCTGTTCTTCTGGAAGCGCGTGCCCGAGGTGGAAACCACCCCCAAGGAACGGCTCCTCCCGGCGATCCGCAGCGGCGTGGGCTACGTGCTCGCGAGCCCGGTGATGCGCGGCATCATCATCCGCTCCACCCTCGCCTTCTTCGCGGGGTCGGCGGTCTGGGGTCTGCTGCCGCTGATCGTGCGCTTCCGCCTCGGCCTCGGCCCCGCCGCCTTCGGCCTCATGCTCGGCGCCATGGGCGTGGGGGCGGTGGCCTGCTCCTTCTTCCTGCCCACGCTGCGCAACCGCCTCACCCGCTCCAACACCGTGGTGCTGTGCAGCGCCATGGTGGGCGTCTCGGTTATCCTGCTCGGCCTGTCCCGCCATTGGGCACCGGCCGGCTTCGCCATGCTGCTCTACGGCGCCTCCTGGCTCGGCATGACCTCAACCCTGTCCGCCTCCTCCCAGCTCGCGGCGCGGCCCTGGGTGCGGGCGCGGGCGATCGGGCTGTTCCAGGTCTGCACCTTCGGGGCGCTCGCGGCCGGCTCCACCATCGCGGGCATCGGGGGCGAGGTGATCGGCATTCCCGCCACCCTGATTGCCTTCGGCCTGGCCAGCATCGGCCTGGCCTTCGCCGTCAGCCACCTTCCGCTGGAGTCCGCCCCGGCCGCCCCCATCGCCGCCAACCTGGCCGAGCCCCAGCCCGAGGCACCGGCGCCCGAACTGATGCCCGCGCTCAGGGGCGATGACGGGCGCGTGCTGGAATCCGTCCGCTACACCGTCCCCCGCGGCTCGCGGGACGCCTTCCTGGCCGCCATGGCCGAGGTGCGCGGCGTGCGGCTCCGCGCCGGCGCCATCGTCTGGCGCCTCTACGAGGACGTGGCCCATCCCGAGCGCTACGTCGAGCTCTGGGCCGTGCGGTCCTGGACCGACCACCTGCGCGAGCTGGCGCGGCTGAGCGAGGCCGACCATGCCATCCTCGCCGCCGCCGTCGCCTTCCAGCAGGAAGGAACCGCGCCGGAGGCGGAACGATTCGTGCAGCTTCCGGTCTGAGGCCGGGGGCATGCCCCCCCGGCCTCGCCGCGCCGGTCAGGCCAGGGGCGGCGCGATCCGGATCGACAGGTCCGGCAGGTTCTGGATCTTGCAGAGGATCGTATCCCCCGCCGCCACCGGCCCCACGTTCTCCGGCGTGCCGGAATAGATGATGTCGCCCGCCTTCAGCTCGAAGGCCTCGGACAGCTTGGCGATCTGCTCCGCGACGCTCCAGATCATGTTCTTCAGGTCGGAGTTCTGCTTGACCGTGCCGTTCACGGCCAGCGAGATCGCCCCCTGCGTGAAGTGCCCGACCTGCTCGGCCGGGTGGATCGGGCCGATCGGGGCGGAGCGGTCGAAGCTCTTGCCGATCTCCCAGGGCTTCTTCTCGTCGCCCAGTGCCCGCTGCAGGTCGCGCCGCGTCATGTCGAGGCCGAGCGCGTAGCCGTAGACATGCTCCAGCGCGCGATCGATCGGGATGTTCCGCCCGCCCGACTTCAGCGCCGCCACCAGTTCCACCTCGTAGTGGTAGTTCCTGGTCAGGGACGGATAGGGGTGCTCGCCCACGGTTCCTGGCGCCACGAACTGGATGGCGTCGGTCGGCTTCTGGAAGAAGAAGGGCGGCTCGCGGTTCGGGTCGGACCCCATCTCGCGCGCATGCGCGGCGTAGTTCCGCCCGATGCAGTAGATGCGGCGCACCGGGAAGGCCATGTCGCTGCCCACCACCGGCACGGTGGTCACGGGCAGGCTGAACAGGGTGCGCGGCGCGCTCGCCACCTGCGCCTGGGCCGTGGCGGAGGCCGCCACCAGCCCGGCCGCGCCCAGGGGCAGGGCCGCGCCCAGGATGTCGCGACGGTTGGTTGTCATGTTCGTTCCTCCTCGGTCCTGGCCGGCTGCGCCGCCGGCCGGTCGGAACGAGCCTAGCACGCGGCCGCCCCCGGGCCACCGCCATGCCCGGGCGCCGCCCCCGAACGCCGTCTCCGCCATGCGGCTGGTTCAGTCCTGTCCCGCCACGGAAACCTTGGGAGCCCACGGGCATTCGGCTTGCCAGGAGCCGCGCGCCACCCACCCTTCGCGCAGCCCACCCAAACCCGAAGGAGGCCCCATGGCCAAGACCGACTCAGACAAGGTGCGCAACAAGACCCACAACGACACCCCCGGCAACGCCAAGGCCGTCAGCGTCGCCACCCTGAACGCCCTGCTGGCCGACACCATCGACGCGACCAACGCGACCCGCCAGGCCCACTGGAACGTCAAGGGCAGCCACTTCTACGGCCTGCACAAGATGTTCGAGGAGTTCTACGGCCTGCTGTCCGAGCAGTCGGACGAGCTGGCCGAGCGGGCCGTGCAGCTCGGCGGCATTCCCGACGGCACCACCCAGGGCGTCGGCTCCCGCACCCGCATCGCGCCCTACGACGCGAACCTGCTGGACGGGCTGGAGCACTGCCAGGCCCTGGCCGAGCGCTATGCCCAGCTGGCCAAGAGCCTGCGCGAGGGCATCGACACCACCGACGAGGCCGGCGATGCCGACACCTCCGACCTGCTCACCCAGGTGTCCCGCGTCGTGGACAAGTCGCTGTGGATGATCGAGGCCCACCTGCAGGGCAAGAACTGAGCACTTCGCGTCCCTGAGGTAACACCCCGGCCGCCGCGACCCGCGAGGGTTGCGGCGGCGGTTGCATCTGTTCCCCCGCATGGCTATTTTGGGCCAGGGGACCAGAACAAGTCATGAACGATCTCTTCGGCGGACGCCCCAAGGGCCTCGCCCCGCAAACCTACTCCGCGGCCGACATCGAGGTGCTGGAAGGGCTGGAGCCCGTCCGCCGCCGCCCCGGCATGTATATCGGCGGCACGGACGAGAACGCCCTTCACCACCTGGCATCCGAGGTCATCGACAACGCCATGGACGAGGCGGTGGCCGGGCATGCCGACCGCATCGAGGTGACGCTCGAGCCCGACAACTGGCTGACCGTCCGCGACAACGGGCGGGGAATCCCCGTGGACCCCCATCCCAAGTTTCCCAAGCTTTCGGCCCTGGAGGTGATCCTCACCACCCTCCACTCGGGCGGCAAATTCTCGGGCAAGGCCTACGACACCTCGGGCGGCCTGCACGGCGTCGGGTCCTCGGTGGTCAACGCCCTGTCCGAGCGCATGGACGTGGAGGTCGCCCGCGATCGCACCCTCTTCACGCAGAGCTATTCGCGCGGCAAGCCGCTGGGCAAGCTGAAGAACGCCGGCCCCGTCCACAACCGCCGCGGCACCACCATCCGCTTCCGCCCGGACCCCGACATCTTCGGCAAGCAGCAGTTCCTGGCCCAGCGCCTGTACCGGTTCTGCCGGTCCAAGGCCTATCTCTACAAGGGCGTGGAGATCCGCTGGTCCTGCGATCCGCGCATCATCAAGGACGACACCCCCGCCCAGGCCACGCTGCACTTCCCGGGGGGCCTGACCGACTACCTGGCCGCCGCGATCGAGGGCAAGCCGGCCGTCATCCCCACCCCCTGGGCCGGCGAATCCACCTTCCCCGGCGGTGCCGGACGGGCCGAATGGGCCGCCACCTGGCTGGAACAGGGCGAAGGCTTCCTCTCCACCTACGCGAACACCATCCCCACCCCCCAGGGCGGCACGCACGAGGCCGGGTTCCGCAACGCCCTGGTGAAGGGCCTCCGTGCCTATGGCGAACTCCGCAAGGAGAAGCGCGCGGCAACGGTGACGGCGGAGGACCTGTTCGGCGGCCTCGCCGGCATGGTCTCGGTGTTCGTGCGGGAACCCCAGTTCCAGGGCCAGACCAAGGACAAGCTCACCTCCCCCGAGGCCGCCCGCCTCGTGGAAGCCGGGCTGCGCGATCACTTCGATCACTGGCTGACAGGCGACACCCGCAACGCCGACAACCTCCTCTCCTGGGCGATCGAGCGCGCGGAGGAGCGCATCCGCCGCAAGGAGCAGAAGGAAACCCCGCGCAAGACCGCCACGCGCAAGCTCCGCCTGCCCGGCAAGCTCGCCGACTGCTCCTCCGAGAACGCCGAAACCACCGAGCTTTTCCTGGTGGAGGGCGACAGCGCCGGCGGCTCCGCCAAGCAGGCGCGCGACCGCGTCACCCAGGCGGTGCTGCCGCTCCGCGGCAAGATCCTCAACGTCGCCTCCGCCAGCACCGAGAAGCTGCGCGGCAACCAGGAGCTGCGCGACCTCGTGGAGGCCCTCGGCTGCGGCATCGGCGACCGCTTCGACCTGGCCCGCCTCCGCTACGGCCGGATCATCGTCATGACCGACGCCGACGTGGACGGCGCGCACATCGCGGCCCTGCTGATGACCTTCTTCTACAAGGAGCTTCCGGCGCTTGTCCGCGAGGGCAAGGTCTTCCTCGCCCAGCCGCCGCTCTACCGCCTCCAGCACGGCGCCAAGTCGATCTACGCCCGCGACGACGCCGACCGCGAGCGCATCCTCAAGCGCGAGTTCAAGGCGAACCAGAAGGTCGAGGTCAGCCGCTTCAAGGGCCTGGGCGAGATGCCGCCGATGTCACTGAAGGAAACCACGATGGACCCGAGGAAGCGCACCCTTCTCCGCGTCGTGCTTCCCCAGGAGGCCCGCGCGGAAACGGCCGAGCTGATCGAGGCCCTGATGGGACGCAGGCCCGAGCTGCGCTTCCGCTTCATCCAGGACAACGCCTCCAAGCTGGACGAGGCCGAGGTGGACGTCTGAGCCGCCTCACCCCCGCAGCTTCAGGAAGTCCACGAAAGCCCTGAGCGCCGCCGGCATGTGCCGGCGCGAGGGATAGTAGAGGAACGGCCCCTCGAAGGGCGGCAGCCAGTCGTCCAGAACGGAGACGAGCCGCCCGTCGTCGAGGAACGGCCGCGCCCAGCCCTCGAAGGTCGCGTGGAAGCCCAACCCGTCCACCGCCGCCGCCAGCCCGACCTGCCCATCCCCCGCGATCACCGGTCCCTCCGGGCGGATGGTCACCACCTCCCCGTCCCGCTCGAACTCCCAGGGCAGCATGGTGCCGCTGGAAAACCGCGTGCGGATGCAGGGCAGCCCCAGCAGCGCCCGCGGCTCGGACGGCACGCCCACGCGCGCGACCAGCTTGGGCGAAGCCGCCAACACGTAGCGCTGCGGCCCGCCGAGGCGAACCGCGATCATGTCCCGCGCCAGGCTCTCCCCATAGCGAACGCCCGCGTCGAAACCCTCCCGCACGATGTCCACGAAGCCGCTGTCGGAGGCGACCTCCACCACCACGCGCGGGTGGCGGGCCAGGAAGGGCGCCAGCAGCGGCGCCAGCACGAGCTGCGCGGCGGGCGGCGGCGCGTTGATCCGCAGCGTGCCCGCAACCGAGTCCGCGGCCCGACCCACCTCGTCCAGCGCCGCCCGGATCTCCCCCAGGGCCGGCTCCAGCCGCGCCAGCAGCACCTTTCCCGCCTCGGTCGGCGCCACGCTGCGCGTCGTGCGGTTCAGCAGCCTCGCCCCCACGCGGTCCTCCAGCGCCCGGATGCGCTCCGTCGCGCTGGAGGCCGAGATCCCGGCCTCCAGCGCCGCCTGCCGGAAGCTGCGGAGCCGCGTCACCGCCGCCAGCAGCTCGAGATCGCCGAGCGAGGCCCGCATTGTTCACCTGATCCGAATGCCCCATGCAGATCATACCGGATTAAGCGAAGGGCCGCCCAGGCGCATACCGGCGGCACCGCAACCCGCAAGGATCTCCGCATGGAACAGCGCCGCCTCGGCCAGACCGGCCCCCATGTTTCCGCCCTGGGCCTCGGCTGCATGGGCATGTCCGACTTCTACGGCCCCGCGGACCGCGCCGAGAGCCTCGCCACCCTGTCCATGGCGGTTGAGCGGGGCATCACCCTGCTCGACACCGGCGACTTCTACGGCATGGGCCACAACGAGATGCTGATCGGCGAGGCCCTGCGGAGCCTCCCGCGCGACAGGCTCCAGGTCAGCGTGAAGTTCGGCGCGCTGCGCGACCCCGATGCCGGATGGTCCGGCTACGATTCCCGCCCGGCAGCCGTGAGGAACTTCCTCGCCTATTCGCTCCAGCGCCTCGGCACCGACCACATCGACATCTACCGCCCCGCGCGCCTCAACCCTGACGTGCCCATCG